>Ga0208741_10000786_pt1 | contig 14026 bp, 21 predicted proteins | sample CryBogCBE03Jun09_FD_184576 | JGI IMG/M metagenome (GOLD analysis project Ga0208741, IMG submission 184576) | Freshwater microbial communities from Crystal Bog, Wisconsin, USA - CBE03Jun09 (SPAdes) | ecosystem: Environmental > Aquatic > Freshwater > Lake | place: Crystal Bog, Wisconsin, USA...
GTTCGAGACGACGAGTACTGGAAGTCGGTCCTCGTGGCTCTCGAAAGTTTTTGCAGGGAACTCATCGAGCGGGTCGAATAGCCTTGGGGGCTTTTGCCAAGAGGTGAGCCGGGCCTGCCGCCTTGATCCCATAGTACTTTTTGTAATTTGAAATTACGAAATATGTTTCTTTGATGGCCTTGTATATGACGCGGCCTTTTCTGTCCCTGTATGGTGTAACTATCCAAGGTTTTTTGTTTGCAAACATGTTGACGAGAGCCTGGCGACGGGTCTTGGTCGCCTCTTTGATGAGAGAATTGAAACGCGTCATACATTAGAATGATAAAAAATATCGTCCCACGTAATTGTCTCCAAGTTTCCATCGTCATCCTCTCCTAACCACCCGTCTTCCTGAAAGTCGATAATTGTGAGCCTGATAAACTTTTTGTGGCGCCTCGTGCCTCGAACGACAGTAATCGTCTTTCCGATGAAAAAGTTTTCAAACTTTCGGATCTTCTCGTAAAGTTTGACGACGTCCATTCTGGTAATTTAATGTCCGTCTCTTTTAAATGAGTCTGCTCGACGTTTTTGCTCTTTCAGCAACTGAAATTGTTGGAGATTTCGGATTCAAACAGTTTGCACGGTCAGGAACGTCCACATCGTTTGCACAGGGGTCACTAGGATACGTGGGCGTCATTTATTTTCTGATTAAATCTCTCAAAAAAGGAAATGTCCTGTACGTGAATGGAATGTGGGACGGCGTGTCTGCAGCGCTCGAATCTGTCGCGGCCTATCTGATTCTGGGCGAACGACTCAAGGGACCGTTTCAGTGGCTGGGGCTTGTTTTGATTGTTCTAGGAATATTCATGTTACACTCAGGAGGAATACCACAGTAGCCCATTCGTCTTCGAGCGCTCGGCCCCTCTTGCCCCCCCGAGAAATTTCTGACAGAATAGGATATCTTGTCAAAAACTCCTTTGTTGGCTCGTTTGGCCACTCGTACTTGAGTCTCCTGAAGCTGTAGTAGTCGTCCGTCTCCATGATGACGTATTCAATGTCGCTCGACGACGCGCCCCATTCATTCAGGCACTGGAGCGTGCTCTCGATGCACTTGAGCTCCTCCATGAGGTCGCGCATGATGCTTTTTCTCCAGCGAGGAATTTCCTCGGCGAGGCTGCATGCTTCCTCAAAGGCTTCGTCGATCGACTCGCCGTAAATCTCGGCGCACTTTTCAGCCTCTGCATCGTTTTCCCACTGTTCCTGGATTTTGTGGAATCCCCGAAAGTACATTGGGCGGCGGCACATAGGACATGTCGGGTCTGGGCTCTTCTTGTACCACGACTTGACGCAGTCCTTGCAAAAGACGTGACCGCACGTGAGCTTGCAGACGCTCGCCGTCTCCGTGTAGCAAATTGCGCACTCCATTGTGTTTCTTGTCATGGTCAGAGAAAATTTGAAATTGGCGGATGCATCACCTTAATTTTCAGGCGTCACCTTAATTTTCTCTGTGCCAATCCAAATGTTGACCATCTCCCGCCCCAAAGTTTTACCAAACAAATATTTTACCCTTCATTCAGCCGAAAACACAATTTACGCTCTTCGGCCGAATGAAGAATCGAAAACCTCAGTCGTTGGATTTAGAAATTATAAAGATGCATTTTTGTTGGCAAAAATGATTGAGACCCATTACATTCAAACAAACGAATGGCCGGACAATGACGTTGATTTCGTTTTGCCAAAGCCTACCGTCGAACATATTTCACACATTTTCATCGAAGAATGGGAAATTGAAAATCTCCAACTCATGTGTGCCCGAAACATTCTGGACATTATTTCCGTCAACAAGATCATCGAAGATTCGAGCGGGTACAGATTCAGGGCCGAAATGTACGCGCTCGAGGGCGACGTGGATTTTTACAAAAGCCGGTTCGAAGAATTTATGGAATGAACGCCTTTTTGCGGAGAACCGCCTTGGCGTACGAGGCGCACAGGACGAAATGGATGTGGGGCCAATCGAGCGCATCCATCTTCTCGAGCGTGATGTTCATCGGGTTTGAATTAATGTCTTTGAGCAGATTCATGCTCTTGGACGGGTCGCCCATGGTCTCGGCGACATCCATCATGCGCGAGAGCCAATCGACGTGGACGGAATTGAGAGGATCAAAGGCGCCCAGAAACTTTGAGGTTGTCGACATTTGTTTGTAAGGGGTCAGTATCTTTAAGGGCACGTGGTTATATAGAAATTATAAGCCTGCGATGCTATATTTGTTGGAATAGGACCAGTACCACACTGATAACACAAAGAACTGCCTTTTGGAGCCCATCCACTGGGACAACTCGTACAAACATTTTGTCCACCGGATGAATAAGTGTTAAAATTACATTCAGTACATGCAGAATTCGTAGTCGTCGTCCCTTGCGCGTATCCATACCCCGCGGGACATGAACTAACTGACCAATTTATACATGCGTCTGTCCCTGAAGTCGACTTATATGTTCCTGATGGACAATTCGTACAATAAGAACTCGTACTCGTCGTACCAGCGGTATATCCTTGTCCTGCAGGGCATGTACTAACGAGCCAAGATGAACACGCATTCAAACTTCCACCCGTCGAATAAGTTCCCGCTCCACATTGAGCACACGTAGTACCTCCTGATCCAGCTCCGCACGCACACAAAGTAGTAGTACCCGGAGATGTTAACGAGCCTGTCAGTGTTTGTCCTCCGGCAACTTGGCAATTTCCGTATCCTGTTGCAGGTGTCGTGAGTGTGTACGTATCAGAATAATACGATGGCGTCGACCCAACGACGGCAGGACACGTCATCGAACGAGTATATACACAATTCTTGTCGAGTTCGGGTTTTGCTCTAGAGTTGAGCAAAATTACATTTTGCGGAATTGCAACCCCCTTTGAATATGCAATGACGGGCGAAACGACCGAAAGATTAGAATTCGTAGGAGCGGTTTTCAGAAAATAAACTTGACCGCCTCCGCCCGCTTGGAGCGTCTTTCTGAATCCTACGTACCCATTGGTCCACGAATACCTGTTCAGATCGCCAATTTGAAGTTTATTTACTGTTGAGACAAGTGTTGCATTTGTAGTGATCCATGGTTGTGGAACGTCATTTCCGACATTGAGAAATTGTGGAAATAAATCGGCCGATGCCGTTCCTGTAGAATATCCTTCTCGTTTTGCGAGAATTATGAGTATCAAGAAGATGATCAAAACGAGAATCATCTTCTTCCTACTAAAAGGATGTTAAAAAAACCAAGTAAATTATCGAACTCGGGTATAAACGTACGTCGATCCGGTTCCGGGCGTCACACTCGTCTTGGCTGTATACCCGGTACACGTCGATGGTGCCGTAAATTGAATAATCTTGCATCCGACTTTCTTCGTACACGCAACTTGACAATCTGTAATTGAAGTCGCCGTGAGAGTAGATTGACCCGAACCACCAGACACGGTCCCGGGAACTCCGTCGTCGTAGAGATTACACGCGGGTGCGGTACATGGCGCGCCTGAGACTGTTTGAGTTCCTGCAACGAGTGCCTGATTTTCTGAACCGTAACACGGTGAACTATAGTTTGTGACATTGTATGTATCGTACCAAGTTCCCGTGGTTCCGCACCCGACGGCCGAACATGTGCTATTCGTTTTCGTCCAGACACATGGCTGACTTTGAGGTTGAGATGAAGACTTTTGAAAAATTACAAACTGAGGAATGCTAACCCCTTTAACAGTAGCTAATGTTGGGGAACTGTACACTTGTTGCTCTCCGTTCGGAACGGAATTATCAAAATTCCCATTTGGAGTATAAAGATACCAAACCGGCCCGCCTCCTCCAACTTGGAGCTGTTTTCTGAATCCTGCACACTTGGTCGTGTCTGTCCAGCAAATTCTGTTCAAATCTCCAATTTGAAGCTTAAAATGGGCTGAATTTGCGAGTTTTGCATCCGGACCACCTGAATTTGTAGAACTTAACCAAATATTTATGTTGATGTCGGTTCCCAATCCTATTAACAAAGCTTGTGAGTTTGGTTCTCCGTAATTTTCTGTTTTTTTCAGAATAAAAATTAAAAATACAATTATTGGGATTAATAAAAGAGCCCTCATACAATAATGCGGACAGTTGAATTTCCGGTGTCTGCAACAAACATTGTGATGCCATCTGGACTGATTGTAAGACCCTTTGGCCCGTTAAACATTGCACCACCTCCTGGGGTTCCTGCAGCACCCACTGTAAGACCAGAATCTGTAGAACCTGCGGAACCTGCAGTATTCTGTGCCTGGTTTCCACCTGTAAATTGAAGAATATTTCCGTTTGTATCTATTTTTGAAATTGTGTTATTTCCAGGATTTGCTACATATAAATTATTATTTGAATCTATAATTAGTTGTCCCGAACCATTGATATTTCCGGTACCCTTAGCCCCTGTTGCACCTGCTGTTCCGCCCCCGCCTGCATATGCTGCAGGGGCTGTCGCGCCAGACAGTGCAACGGTTCCATTGGCGAAAGAGGTAGCAGCTGGTATAGTAAATTTGTAAATTTGTGTATTACTGGGCGTAGAAACATCGGAGTAGTAACATGTTCCTCCGCCGCTCGCTGATGTACCACTGCATACAAGATGACCGGGAGTACCTGAAAGTCCGGTTACTGAGGTTACACCATTTGAATTTGCTGCTATGGAGTTGATGTTAGTCGACCCTACAGGAATTATAAACATACTAGTACCGACAAGTGCAAATACATTGTTTCCATTCGGGGTTCCTGCACTTGCGTCCAGATATATACCTTTGAGGGTGTTAAATCCTGCCCATGTTGCTACAAGAGTTCCACCAGTAGTAAACTTGAAAATCTTGCCATTACCAGAATCTGCAAGATAGATGTTCGGCGGCTGGTTACGGTCGACTGCAAGACCCGTGCAATTTACAGCAGCAGTCCCAAGAGTAACTGACACGGAAATTGTAGACACTTGCCATAGTGGAGGCGAATCAGTAGTCTCTCTCCATACGTTACGGACGCTAATTGACGTTGACGTTGATCCTGAGGTGCCACATAATACGTTGCTTACAATAACATTCGAAGAATTTGTGAGATTTCCTGAACCACCAACAGCTATGAATGTCGGAAGACTAAACGAAGCTCCAGGAAGATTCAGTGCGATTGACCCACCAGAAGCAACGCCATCTTGAGCAAAGATGGATGACCCTGACAAATTATATGTCGAATCACTTCCCACCGTTCCCGCAATTGTTGTTACGGTTCCACTGTTTTGTAAAAATCCCGTATTTACTGAACTGCACCCCGATGGAACACACGAAGCCGCATAAAATACATTACTGCCAGCCGTCGCCGTGTTACTGAAATAAGCATATGTAGTACCAGCAACTGGGGCAGGTGTACTCTGACTATTAGCGTTCGTCGCAGCATTTGAAATAAGTGACGTGGATCCTGCAATATTTACCGCAGTACCTGAAGTATTCAGTTTACTAACACCGTCAGGACCTAAACAGTCGACATTACCAGTATAAGTCTTTATGAGCTGAAGAGTCTGAACCTGTGTTCCCGTCTGGCCACACTTGTCAGTGCCAGTTATACTACATGTACCCGTGTTAGCTATACGATACGAGCACCCTCCGTCAAGAAACGGACTCAAGACTGATTTCTGGAAAATTACAAATTGTGGAACTGTGAATCCGTTAATTGTTGCAAGAGTGCCTGCACTCTGGTCCTGTTTGTAATCAGCATTTGTTGGAAGCTGACCCGAATATGAATATAAATACCACACTGGGCCTCCTCCACCAGACTGGAGCTGTTTACGGAATCCGATTGGTTGGCATGTCGAACCTATAGATACAGAAGTACTACTGATTGTAACAGTAGTTTGAGCCCAAAGCTGTCGGTTCAGGTCACCAGGCTGTAGCTTGAAATCTGCCACAGCCGATGATACAAGTGCAAACCCTCTCGCTGTACCAGTGTCACCTGTAATATCACCGGATGATGATGTCGACATCCATTTTGCAATTTGAATATCAGCGTTGATATTAATCAGCGTTGGCTGTATCGCGGGACTGTTTCCCTGTCCTGGAGCATACCCGCTCGACATCATGAATTTCGACCAAATGACTAAAATGATGAGAATCACTAATGCAATTATGATGTGATCCTCCTTGAACTTCATTTACTTAGTACTAAGCTTTTTTTTAAAAGTAAGATTTTATAACCTCTAGTTGTTCTGGGGTAACACTTCCTGCCCCGCTCGTCTGCTGCTGAGCCGCCGCCTTGGGGCATGACCGGCCGAATGCTGGGCACGCCATGTTCGTCGCCCATGCGCCTATGAAAACAATTAGAATTGCCAGAATGATCCAGACCCACATTGGAGGTTGAGATGCTGCCATTTTAATACATGTCTATATTAATTTTCATCGTCGCTAAGCTCTTCGGTCACCTGAATGAATCCGTCGCCTGACTTTCTGAACCCAATGTCCGTCTCGAGGCTCGTGCACAAGTCGTCCTGGATGGAATCCTCATCAATTTCATACGTTTCATCCTCGTACCTCCAAATTTTATCATCGCATTTCTGAAGATATCGGATGATAAAGACTGATCCATTCTGTTCGACAATCTTGGCAAGGAGAGGAACTGGCTTCCGGGCGCCGACATCCGTCCAGACCTTGATCATTTATTCGATGTGTACTGTAAACTTTTTAAGTAAAAAAACGCATCACGTGTCACTTTCAACCTGGAGACTGAATGACCAATCGAGCCCGTTGTTGTTCAGAATGTTTCCGAACCGATCGAGGACTGTAATGTTGAGACGGTCCACCCGAGCGTTCCGATCAGTCACCTTGACATCCTGAATGAAATTTGAAGCTTCATTAAAATAAATTACGTTTGAAGAAATTGGATACGTTGGAATTTTATACGTAATCTGAGAAGGCTCGAGAGACGACGACCCGATGTTTTCGATGAATACTGAAATGTACGTATCGAAATTTACAAATGCAGGATTCTGGGAATAGATTGTAGCTGCATTCAGGGTCTGCCCCGATGAAAATCCGAGAATTTGTGCAATTCCGAATGTCGAACCGACAGTCATGTAGTAACTCGATGACGACGCCGTGTATGCGACAATTGCATTCGAGTACGAAGGAACACTGAATGGAGTTGAGCCGACTGCTGCATTCACAGCAGTAATAAGGCTCGGAAGGGTATAATTATTTGGAGGAATTGTATAGGGTGTCGATCCGAGCGTGAGCGTGTTATAAGGAGCTCTGATGTTGTAAAATCCCACGGGAAGCTGCGCATTCAAAAGACGTGCGCTCCTAAACGCCCGGTGCCTGTTTCCTAGAAGGATCGAACATTGGAACGGGTTTGAATTAATTTTAGAGACGACTGGAGATGTATTCGAGCCTGAAATGTTCAGAAGAGACGACGTGTCCACATGAATCTGGTACGTATTCATTTACACATTCATATATTTTAATTATCAGCATTTCCACTTGAGTCCGCAGTTTTTGCACGTTGCGTATGTTGTCTGAAGAAAGAGTTAGAAATAGAAAAAAAATAAACAAGAAAACGTACCATTGGCTCGTCGGCTGACCGTGTCTGCAGCTGGTAGTACTCCGTCTTTTTCGATTTGCATTTCCTGCATTGAAGAATGCCTTCATAGTCCTTCTCTTGTGCCTTGATTTCTTCAATCCGCAAATCTCTCCTTTTGATGTCCGCCATGACTTGCGCAAAAGGTCCGTCGGGCCAGAGAATGTCTGGAGAGTACCATGCGATGCGCCTCGGATCGAGCTGCTTGGTTTGAAGCTTGCGGACCAGGCCCGGAACCGTCTTGATTGAAAAAGAAATTTTGGAATCTTCAATTTTCAAATCAGGAACCAGCGTTGGAGGCGACCGTTCCATTTCGCGCAGGATCCCAATCGCCTTGGACTTGTACAGCTGGCGAAACGCCGGATTTTCCCATGACGATTCTCCGTATGAAACCTTCTCCCTCGTCCAGTTCAAGATGGAAATTTCGCAATTTTTGGAAACTGCTCCAGGCCCGATGATCTTTGCAAACGCACCCTGAATGTATGCACGGTACTGGTGAGTCATCTTTGTTTGCTCTCTTGAAAATCTCTAGACTCTGGCAAAAAAAATACTCGTTTTTTAGTATGGAGGACACGATAATCATCATTTTTTTGGGAATCATTCTGTACCTCATTTTTTCCAGGTCGGGCGAAGGGTTCGTCGATCCATATCAGGTAAATAAACCAATGGGCATTGTAACTCCAGCCTTAAAACAGTATATAGTCTCGTTGACAACTATCGCAAGTCTTACATCCAAGTATTACTCGCAAGCTCCAGCAGGATCAGTCGGAGCAGGGATCAAAAGTAATGTCATTGACCTTGTCGCCGCTACAAATAGTTTATCTGTAGCAAAAAATTCAGGACAAATACAGCTTGCAAATATTAAAATAACTCTTGCGTATCAAAGGATTTCATCGTACATGTTTACTCAAAATATGAATCCACCTTTAGATTTCAAAAATGCGTTTATTGCCTTGAGCAAGTCATTCTCAAACGGTCACGTAAAGGTTTGAAGCTCTATCAAAACAAGACGAAATGAGACCGTATGTCGTTTGCTACACGAGCAGGACGGTCCACCCAAACAATTATTTCATGTGCGCCGAACGCCTTTTTTTTAGGTCCGTGAACATGGAGGCGAATCGGGCCGGCATCAAGCCGCATCAGCTCGGAAATTGGATCCATCGAAAGTACGGCGACATTCGTATAGAGAGAATGTGCGGGACGGGGAAGCTCGGAACGTCTATACCGTGCGTAATGTGCCGAAAGACGCTCGAGCGCTGGTCGATCCAATGGAGAGCACACAGCGGAGATCAGTGGCACAAGAGCACTGATGACAATGTCCCCGTGTCCAGACCGACGCACAAGCAGAAGCAATTAATTTTCAAGTGACATGGTAATGAAAAAATCATTTGTATTTGCACTCGTCGTGTTTGCACTCGTCATCTTCTTTATGCAGAAGAGTAATTACGAACGACCCCGTAACACTAGTATTAAGCCCAGACGTACGCCAACTACAGCCAAGCTACTCTACGCGGTAACTGGGATACGGTAACTCTCTTGTCCAGATGGAGAAACCATGGACCGTGAAGCGCCGCCTTTGACCCACTCGGACTTTTGTATTCTACAAAAACATTTGGAGAAAATGTACATTTCCAATTATAATTTTTACAATCTTCAATTGTAAATTGTGAATCATTTATTTCGTGAAGTTTTACAATTGCAGATTGATAGTCGCACGCAAAAACGTGTGTTCCGTTTTCAAAAATGTATTCTTTTTTTCGATTCTCGAAACACATCACTTCACCTTTCTTGTAATACCGAGCACACTCTCTAACTTGGATGACGCGCGCGCAAGGGGCTTGTCTCTTTTCAGTTTGAGAGATTCTGATTGGGACGTGGAGTCCTCAATGGCTTTCATCTTTCCACCTGAAAACGACTTTTCTTGGACGTGCGTGTCTGGCCCGATTGTCGGAACGTACCTGTGTTCGAATGGCCAGTGAACGATCGGAGGCTCGATTGGTCCACCGTACATTCGAAATTCTTCAATTGAAAATTTACCTCCGAAGCAGGCAAGCGCCTCTCGTTTCGGCGCGGGCCAAAGTTTCTCGTAGCGCCCACCCGTCGCCTTCATCCGCATGAGAGCCAGAATGGACAAGATTTCACCTTTCCGTGCGGTGTCCATCTGGAGCGCATAGGCTTTTGCACATTTCCATGAACAAAAATTGCCAATTGTGTTGAATCGTTTGAGCCTGTCATCGTATTTGACGGGAAGGTGGAACGGAAGATTGTTTTCATGAGGATGGACACACCACCAACATATTTGATTCATTTAAAGGAAGAAGCCTAAATATCTTTATATGATACTCTCTATAGATTGCGGAATAAAGAATCTTGCAATGTGTCTTTTTGATTCAAAGACGAAAAAGATTTCACAATGGGACGTTTCGGGAGTTCCGATGAATCACGCAGATGGAGTTTTCAAATGTCTCGTTCGGCATTTGAATGAACGATCATGGGTCCTTGGTGCAGAGACGGTCGTCATTGAGAAACAGCCGGACCGGAACAGGAGTATGAAGAGCGTCGAAAACCTTTTGCACACGTATTTTCTCGTCAAGGAGAAGAATGTAATCATCTGGGACGCTCGGCACAAGATTCCAGACGTTGCCGGGCCCGGAAAAGCAAAGTATGATGCTCGGAAAAAGGCGTCCGTCGAACGGGCCAGGCGATTTCTCGTAGAAACAAACCAGGAATGGATCCAGTTTTTCGACACGCACAAAAAAAAGGATGACTTGGCGGACACGATCATGCAGGCGCTCAGTTTTGTCGATCGTCCGTCGGCTCCAGCTCCCAAGAAACAGACCCCGAGACGTCCCACGGAAAACCAGACGCGAACAAAGTACAGCAAAGCGAATCTTGCGTGGCTCTACAAAACAGGAGCCAAGCAGGATGCACGATTCAAAAAGGATCTTGCACGCTACTACCAAAGTATCGATGAATTAAAAACCGAGTTTACATTATGTGGGTAGTGGAACTCAGTCTATTTGCAATTGTTATAATTTTACTTGTAATTTTGATTTTTGCTAAACCTTCAAAATCTGTAGTTTCTTCGACTTCGACTTCGATTTCGATTTCGACTTCGAAATCAATTCAGCCATGTTATAAACCGGGAGGTGCTTTGAGTTTTGATGGAACTACGTGGTCATGTACGTGTCTTCCGGGATGGACTGGTTCCGCGTGTAACATTCCAAATGTTGAAACAAGTGTAAAAGTTCCTCCATGTGCAATTCCGGGCGGTTCACTTACAAAAATAGGAGGTACGTATACGTGCACGTGTAATCCGGGGTGGGGAGGTTCTGATTGTTCTATAGGAAACATCAAAAATCCTCCTTTGTGTACATCTCCTGGAGGATACCTCAATTTTGATGGAAAAGAATGGAAATGTACGTGCATGAATGGGTGGGCCGGAAGTGCGTGTGAAGTCTCTGTTCCTGTTTCCACATCGACACCGACACCGACACCGACACCGACACCGACACCGACACCGACACCGAGTACATTTGACTTTTCAAAAATACCTACATGTTTAGCACCTGGTGGATATCTTAGTTTTGATGGGTTTGGGTGGACATGTACATGTATGACTGGATATTTTGGCGATGACTGCTCAAAGACAATTGTAGATACATCAATTCCCTGTAAAAATGGAGACCTTAAATATAATAATGTAAATAAAACGACAACATGTTCTTGTACCGGTGGTTTTGTAGGATGTGATTGCTCACTCCCCCCCGGAACGACAGATCCAGGACTAATCATTTCAACCTGCTTCTAACCGAGACGATCGAACAGAGTTCCACCAATGCCGCTGTTTATAGTCCAGTCGCGCATCTGGTTCCGGACAAACTCCTGGTCACCGCACAGGCCGCCTGGAGTAAGATCCTCGGTATAGTACCCAGAATCGACGCTTGGTCCTGGAACGCATTTCAGATCATTCTTCAGGCTGAAAATGTCAGCCGGGCCAGCCTTTGCACCTGGACCCATGATAATGTCGAGGGGTGACCCCATGTAGGAACTTGACCGGCTCTTCATGAGCATGTACAGGATCGCAATGAGCAGACCAAAAATTATAAGACGGCTCCCAAACTTCTTCATTTGTATTTGGTTGAGATTATTTTTGCGTTAAAGATACTGAGCTTATTTCTTTAAATCTTTCAGAATGGACATTACTTTGGATACCAATGATGGACAAACTATGAATTTGAATGATGATGAAACTGCCCTTCTGGATGAAATCTCCATCCAGGCTCCAGCGCGGAGGGTTCCTCTGAAGCCCAAGCCGGCCAGGATGAGCCCATTCGCCAAGCAAGCGCCTGGACCGAGTCACTCCGGGCCACCCCAGGATGACGGCATGGACATGTTCATGAACCCTGACAAGCGGTCTGCACCACCCCCTCCCATTCCAGAGGAGTACGATGGGGGCGACGAGCCTGATGAAATGTATGATCAGCAGCAGCAGAGCAGTGGAGAGCAGCTTCCGTCTGAGGGCTACAAGACGATTGAAGATGAAAAGGCGGATCTTTTGAACAAAATTTCCCGTCTGAACAAAAAGGGAATCCAGTCGAGTCAGCGCCTGAGCATCTTCTCCGACGTTGAGGAGATTCGGACCGAGTACAAGCGCATGACGTATTCGATCGAGGTCGAGCGCTCAATCAAATTTCAGCGCCGAATGCTCGTTGCGTGTGTCACCGGCCTCGAGTTTCTGAATGACAAGTTTGATCCGTTTGATGTCGAGCTCAACGGCTGGTCTCAGAACACGATGGAGAATATCGAAGATTACGACGGTGTTTTCGAAGAGCTCTATGCCAAGTACCGTACCAAGGTGAACGTCGCGCCTGAGATTAAGCTGGTCATGATGGTTGGCGGATCGGCAATGATGTTCCACTTGACCAACTCGATGTTCAAGGCGGCTGTTCCGAACCCCGCGCAAGTCATGAAGCAAAATCCAGACCTGATGCGGAACATGATGGATGCGGTCCAGCGTTCTCAGGGCGCGGGCCCCGGTGCGGGCGATCGACCCGAGCAAGGCCTTCGTCCGGGTGAAATGCGCGGACCAGGAATGGATTTTGGATCGCTCATGAATATGATGGGCCCACCCCCGGCCATTCACAGCAGACCACCACGTCAAGAGGAGGATGATGTCTCGGACATTGTTTCAGTTGACGCAGGTGGGGACACCCGCGAAGTTTCCGTTCGCAGGACCAAGAAGAATAAGAAGGAGGTTTCGATCTAGTTTTTTTCGCATGATACACTAAGATGGGCATCGCAATGGCCCCGTATGGTCCTCCGGTGACAATACCGCCAGTCTATGTTCACCCAATTCAGGAACCGATTCCTCCAAGCGACACGACTGAATGTAATTATCTCATAATGATTTTTATCGGAGCACTCTTTCTCCTGAGTTTATGAAATACATGGTTTTAGAAGCGCAAGACCCATGAGTTCCGCAATGCTTTTTTCGTACAAGTGAACCTGCTTATCGAACCAATCGTTGGTCAAATTTCCAGGCTTCTGTGTCATTTAATTAGAGTAAACATTTTCCTTTTCCAAAAATTTTTGGCTCGGGAGTTTCGTCATCGAAAACAAACCCGCCTTCCCTGTAGATCACGCATCTCTTCCTGTACATTGAATTCAGGACGGACCAGCGATCTACAATGTCGTAAATGAGGGGTTCATTCTTCTTCCCTGGAGTTTCTCGCATTATCCGCCCTATGGATTGTTTAATGTCGGATTTGGGCGTCGCAAGAATGACTGTATCCAGCACAGGAATGTCGAGTCCCTCGTGCGCGAGCTGAAACGTCCCAACGACAATCTTCTTGTTGGCCGACTCTGAAAGGTCGTGTTCGCTCATGCCTCCCACGTAGAGTCCAGAATGCTCTCCGATTTTCTCGTGTAATTCAAAACAATGGCTTCGGCGATCGCTCAGGATGAGTACACGTCGCCCAGTGTTCAGAGCGTCTCGGGCAGTCTTGATGATCATCTCGTTCCTCTCAGCAATCTCAGCCACTGCACTGATCATTCCGGCCATGTTCAACTTTCCGAATCTCGAGACGGGTGGAGAATTTTTGAACGCCTCGCACGTGTACGGAATGGTGACAACACGTGTTTTGGCCTGATTTGCGCGTTCGACGCGAAAGAACTCTGGTCCGAGAAACCAATACAAAATTCTGGTCAATCCATCTTTCCGTTCAGGTGTCGCCGTCAGCCCAAGCGTGAACTTCGGGCAGATTTTGAACATAAATTGGGAAAAGGCGGGAGCCCCAATGTGGTGCGCCTCGTCGACGACAATGAGCCCAACTGAATCGAATGCGTCGGCCGAAAAAGATCGAATGCACATTGTCTGAATCATCGCAATGACGAAATCCTTTTCAATGTCGAACGTGTCCCCCTGAACTCGCCCGATG
>Ga0208741_10000789_pt1 | contig 13998 bp, 21 predicted proteins | sample CryBogCBE03Jun09_FD_184576 | JGI IMG/M metagenome (GOLD analysis project Ga0208741, IMG submission 184576) | Freshwater microbial communities from Crystal Bog, Wisconsin, USA - CBE03Jun09 (SPAdes) | ecosystem: Environmental > Aquatic > Freshwater > Lake | place: Crystal Bog, Wisconsin, USA...
ACACTTATATAACAAATATGAAGAATTACCTTTGGTTTCTACGGGGTGTGATAGTTATGCTAGTTGGCATCCTAGTTTTAAAGAACTTAGTCCAATGCTTACATCAGACGCAATCGCAGACAGAATCTCTGAGATACTGCCCTTCAACGAATGGCTAGACGAACACTTGGTTATTACAGGTGGCGAACCTTTACTAGGTTGGCAACGTGCTTATCCTGATTTGTTAGAACATCCTAAGATGTCTGGTTTAAAGGAAATTACTTTCGAAACAAACGGTACTCAAAAATTAACTCCAGAATTTAAAAATTATCTAACTGAATGGGCACGTTGGAAGAACAGAGAAATTACATTTAGTGTAAGTGCCAAGTTACCATGTAGTGGAGAAAAGTGGGAAGAAGCAATTCTTCCAGAAGTAGTTTGCGAATATGAACAAGTTGGTACAGCATACTTAAAATTTGTAATCGCTACCGAAGAGGATAGAGATTACGCATTAAAGGCCGCAAGCGAATATCGTGCGGCTGGATTTAAAGGACACGTTTACTTTATGCCAGTAGGCGGTGTTGAAAGTGTTTATAATTTAAATGCTAAGTCAGTGGCATTGATGGCAATGAAACACGGTTTACGTTACAGTGATCGTTTACAAGTGCCACTATTTAAAAATGAGTGGGGTACCTAAAATGTGGTTTTGGATCTGCGTTATATGTGGTTGGGTAATACTTAGTTTTCCGTTGGGGATTCTAATAGGAAGAATATTTAAATTTGGTGAGCCTAGTGCTTGTACCGGCAACTGTAACCAAGGTCGAAACTGTACATGTATGGAAAAGAAAAATGATTAAAAATTTATTTAAACGAATGTTAGGAATTGACAAGTTAGAAGAAAACTTAGCAGTTCTTAAAGAAATGGAAACTAAAGCAGTCGCATCTATGACCGAAGCTCAAAAAGCTGAAGAGCAAGCAAAGATGACTCCGAAGGAACGTGCTACTGTACGTAACGAGCCCTATGTTGCCGTTTTAGATACACATGTAAACAAAGATAATGTTAGGAATGGCTTTTTTGAACTTGACTGGAATGACTTGTTTATAGTACAATTGAAACAAGCTGGATATGGATTTGATGGTGATCCAGATGAAGAGATCGTCGATCGTTGGTTTAGAGACCTAGCAGGAAACATGTTAGCTGAAGCAGGTCAAGCAGAACCAAGTAAAACTATCGGTGGTTATATCAACGTAAGCAAATTAGGGGGCGGTAAAGCCTCAGTAGAATGACATATATTATTGTAGATACTGCTAACACATTTTTTCGTGCTAGACACGTAGTTCAAGGCAGTGCCGATATTAAACTTGGTATGGCTTTTCATATTACTTTTAACAGTATCAAAAAAGCATGGCAAGACTTCGGTGGCACTCATGTAGTGTTCTGTCTCGAAGGTCGTAGCTGGCGCAAGGACTATTACAAGCCCTACAAAGCCAATAGGCAAGAAGCACGTGATGCATTAACCGAACGTCAACAAGAAGAAGATAAACTATTCTGGGAAGCGTTTGACGAATTTAAAAATTTCATTACAGAGAAAACTAATGTCACAGTAATGCGTCATGAAAATTTAGAAGCTGATGATTTAATTGCGGGTTGGGTACAAGCGCATCCAGATGCTAAACACGTTATCATTTCGACAGATGGCGATTTTGCACAATTAATTAGTAAAAATGTAAGCCAATATAACGGTGTAGGCGATTTACATATTACACACGAAGGAATCTTTGATGCCAAAGGTAAACCCGTTAAAGACAAGAAAACAGGCGAGCCAAAGCCAGCACAAGATCCAGAATGGATGCTGTTCGAAAAATGTATGCGTGGTGATACCAGTGATAATGTCTTCTCGGCGTATCCAGGTGTGCGTACTAAAGGTACAAAAAACAAAGTTGGTCTTACTGAAGCGTTCGAAGATCGTAAAAGCAAAGGATATGCGTGGAACAATCTCATGCTTCAGAGGTGGGTTGACCACAATGGACAAGAACACAGAGTCTTAGAAGATTATCAACGTAACGTACAACTATGTGACTTAACAGCACAGCCAGAAGATATTAAAGTTAAAATTCGAGAAACAATCAAAGCTAATGCAGTACCTAAAGACGTTAGCCAAGTAGGTATTCGTATGCTCAAGTTCTGCAATGCTTGGGATATGAAAAAGATTGCTGATAATGTACAGCAATACGCAGAGCCTTTTCAGGCAAAATATCAAGGAGAAATTAAATGAGTGCAATTACAGAAAAACTATCAAAAGTAAACGAAAGTTTCACAGTTAATCGTTATGACAACGGTTTTATGATTGAAGTAGGTGGACGTGATGAAGAAAACGATTGGAAGACTGCTAAAGTTATCGTTGGAACTGAAGAAGAATTAATTGAGTTAATTCAAGAAACCCTAACACTACCCCTAGCAGATTAAGGAGAACAACATGGCTCAGTGGACTGTCAGTACATATTATAAAAAATCTTGTCAAGAAATTGAAACCTACAATCAAAGCAATGGTGATGGTAAAGTTACTGTCGTTAATGGTTTTCGCTATGGTGAATGGACTGTAGAAACTACAGATGACAATCCACCTGAGTTTGAGTTCACAGAAGTACCTGGAGGTGATGGTCGTAAAGACAGCATCAATATGTTAGATTGTGAAATCAACAATATCGAAAGCGTTGAACTTGTTGAAATGTTCGACGGAGGTTGTTGGTATGATGTAGATGTTACAGGACTTGATGAAGAAGCTCAAGCAGAAATTGAAGATTTCCTTGAAGAAAACAGTCCATACGAGCTAGAAGAACGCGAAGATGATCCCTGGTATCAGGGTGATACCGAATGGTGGATCTGGGGGCCGATCGAAATTAAAAATGAATCTGGCGATACTGTTCGTATTATCTGTGCAGATGCTGACGGCAATGTTATAGATTTCACAGAAGAATGAGAGATAAATACGTACATTACTCCAGCGCCTTCGGGGCAGAGTAAGAAAAGGAGAAATATATGTATGATACAGTATGTATGTACGCAACAACATGCCCAAATAAAACTAAGGGGTGTAAGGAGAAAAATATGTCAGTAATATACGCCAAGCCTATTGTGGATGGTAAATTTTGGATTGTAGAACAAGACGGTTCTAAAATTGCAACATTACACAAAAAAGAAAATAATAAATTCGTACTAAGTAGTACTACAGGTGAGGTTATGTTTAATAAAAAACAAGATCTTACAAAACACTTTGGAGAAGGATTTTTTCTAACTAGCACCAAAGTTAAAGTTACTGCACCGGAAGTTCACGAATGCCACGGATTCCCAACAAGCGGTAAACCATACAATGCAATGTATGATGTCCGTAACAAACTACCTTTATTCACTAAAAGTAATGCCAGCAAGAGCTTATACTGTGCAGGTTACTATACTATTAAATTTAATAAAGGGTGGGTTAAGAGTTTTTGCCCTAAACTAATTACACTAGAACGTAACGAATACAAAGGTCCGTTCAAGAATGAATTAGAAATGAAAATGGTATTAGCCAATGCAAAATCAGATTAATCTTACTCCAATTACTCAGTTTGTACAAACGTTAAGAGCCGCAGAGTTAAGTCAACAAAAAGAAGTTAAAATGCCTATTCAACAGGCAAGATTACTTAGCTTGGCTCTTGCGGAAATACAAGATAAATTGTTACAAGACTATGAATCTATGTATAATGCTCTTAAAAGCAGTACCGATACTGAAGTAGTTAGTATTAGTATGGATGGTGGCGGATTTAAAGACAATTAAGTATAAATATATACGTATATTATTAGGATACGTATATTATGTCAAGACCAAAGCCAAAGGTATTGTTAGAAAGTACTAACAAGAAGACCTACAAATCTGAACAAATATTAGAAGCAGAAGCTATTTGGGCTGTATTCTATAAAAATGAACCTTTTAATTTAAAGTCGTTTAATAGCCTCACGAGTTATCCAGGACCAAAGTATAAAAAAGTTTCATTCTCAAATCCTGGTCACGCTCGTAATCTTGCCAAAAAATTAAATCTAACATTTGGTTGTGAAGATTTTCAAGTTGTTATGCTTACACAAGGTACTATTGTAAAATGATATCTCGAGATGCCCTGACTAAAATTTTTTTACAGCAGTGGGGCAAAAGTACTGACGAAGCCAATTTTAAAATCTACTCCAGAAAATGGTGGCAATCTAATAGAGCAAGTAAACAGACTGCACTTCGACTAAGCGAAGAAGGATATATATTTTTGGTACAAGATTTGGAACTTAAAGAATACGAAATTCCATTTACCGAACCAATTGAGCTGAGTCCCCAAACTATCGTGTTTTTGGAAAGATACATAGATTGCCCGTACTATCTAACTCCAATGTCAATCACTGTATTTTCCGAACGTAAGAGTTTTGAGCTAATGTTGTTTAGTGACGACATTAGAAAATTTGGCTTAATTAAAGCCATGAATGAGCGTGAAAAAGAACTAGCTAGCTCAAATCTTGCTTGACATATCTTCTAAGTGGTACTATAATAAGTACTTACACAGCGTTATTCGTAACAACAATTTTTTTAACTTAAAAAGATAGGAAGCAAAATGGCAGAAATTTCCAGTCGCACAGTTGGCCCTAGCGGTGCTAAAAAGTCTTTGCGCAAAGCATTTAAAAATAAACGTCCAATCTTCCTATGGGGTCCTCCAGGAATTGGCAAATCCGATATTATTAAACAGCTCGGTGCTGAAACAGATGCGCATGTAATTGATGTGCGTTTGAGCTTGTGGGAACCTACAGATATTAAAGGTATTCCATATTTTGACTCAGTAAATGAGACAATGAAATGGGCTCCTCCATCAGAATTGCCAAGCGCAGAAATGGCTAAACAACACAAGAACATTATTCTGTTCTTGGACGAAATGAACTCTGCGGCTCCTGCTGTACAGGCGGCTGCCTATCAGTTGATTTTGAATCGCCGTGTTGGTACTTACCACTTGCCAGACAATGTTGTATTGGTTGCGGCAGGTAATCGTGAAACTGACAAAGGTGTTACATTCCGTATGCCTGCTCCGTTGGCTAACCGTTTTGTTCACTTGGAAATGCAAGTTAACTGGGATGACTATTTTGATTGGGCTGTTGACAACAAGATCCATCAAGATGTTGTGGGCTTTTTGAGCTTCAGTAAAAAGGACTTGTACGACTTTGATCCAAAATCTAGTTCACGTGCGTTTGCTACTCCACGTAGCTGGTCATTTGTTAGCGAATTGCTTACAGATGATGATGTTGACAACGAAACATTAACTGATTTAGTGTCAGGTTCAGTAGGTGAAGGCCTTGCTATTAAGTTTATGGCACACCGTAAACATGCCAGCAAAATGCCTAATCCTTCAGATATTTTGGCAGGTAAAGTTAAGAAAATGGACACTAAGGAAATCAGTGCCATGTATTCTTTGACTGTATCATTGTGCTATGAGCTCAAAGATTCCTGCGATAAGAAAGCTAAAAATTGGAACGACCAAGTCAATAACTTCTTCCAATTTATCATGGACAATTTTGAAACAGAATTGGTTATCATGGGTACTAAATTGGCTTTAAGTACTTACAAATTGCCACTAGATCCAGATGAGATCAAATGCTTTGACGAGTTCCACGCTAAGTTTGGCAAGTACATTGCCCAGGCAACTGATAAGTAATTTGGTACAGTCTTATTTGACAGGACCTGCGGGTCCTGTTATAATATATACATAGTGAAAAATTAGGAGCATAGATGTCACATACCGATCCAATCATAGATAAAATTATTGTAGCTCGTGTTAGTTTGCTACTAAAGCATCCATTCTTTGGCAATATGGCTACACGCCTAAAAATTGAAGAAGCTGAAGATTGGCTTCCTACTGCCGCTACAGACGGTCGTACTATTTTCTTTAATCGTAAGTTTTTTGAACCACTTACAGTTAAACAAGTAGAGTTTGTTATTGCACACGAAATCCTACACAATGTGTTTGATCATATGGGCCGACGTGAAGGTCGTAATCCACGCATCTTTAATATTGCCGCTGACTACTGCGTTAACGGACAATTAGTTCGAGACCGTATCGGTGACCATAACGTAGGTGATGTTAAGATTTTTCATGATCCAAAATACTATGGTATGGGTGCGGAAGAAATCTATGACAAGATTTACGATGAAATGGACGAAGACGAACTTAACCAGTTAGGCCAATTGCTCGACGAACATATTGATTGGGGTGAGCAAGGTAAAGATGGCCAGCCAAAGTATTCTAAAGAAGAACTAAAACAGATTCGTGACGAGATTCGTGAAGCTACTATGCAAGCCGCACAGGCCGCAGGTGCTGGTAACACTCCTGCATCAGTTGCACGTATGATTAAGGAACTTACTGAGCCTAAGATGAATTGGCGTGATATTTTGCGTCAACAAATCCAAAGCACTATTAAGAATGACTTTAGTTTTATGCGTCCTAATCGTAAAGGTTGGCACATGAACGCCATCCTACCAGGTCAGCAATTCCAAGAAACTATCGATATCTGTGTAGCAATTGACATGTCAGGCTCTATTGGTGACGAACAAGCCAAAGACTTTTTGACAGAAATTAAAGGCATTATGCAAGAGTACAAAGACTTTAAAATCAAAGTATGGTGCTTTGACACTAAAGTCTACAATGAAGCAGATTTCGACGGCTACTCGATGGACGAGTTCGACTACTACGAGCCAATGGGCGGTGGTGGCACAGACTTTGATGCCAATTGGGAATACATGAAAGAAAATGATATCCAACCTAAAAAGTTTATCATGTTTACAGACGGTTATCCATTTGGTAGCTGGGGTGACGAAAACTATTGTGATACAGTATTCATTATTCACGGTAATGACAAAATTGTTCCACCATTTGGAGAATATGCTTATTACCAGTTTGCTACGGAATCAGCATAATGGCATTAAAAACAGGCAAACCCAATCCTCTAAACTATTTCGATTTGCGTAGGGTTGAGTTTGCCGCTCCTCATTTTAAGTATACTACTTTAGAAAAGTATAATCCTCCTTACGTCAAATCTATCGATGAATGGATAAGACATAACTTAAATAATAGGTATTACATAGGGCAAAGTATTGCTTTAGATAACACCAACACAATAGTGTATACAACTACTGTTGGTTTTGAAAGTGAAAAAGAACTCAGTTTCTTCACGATTGCCTGTCCGTATTTACAACAAAGATAATTATATACGTATATTACACATTAAGGAGATATCATGGTAGATACAGTACAACAAGATCCAAATGCACAAACGCCCGCCGATCTAACAATTAACGATCTTAACGCACTTAAGGTTATTATTGACATCGCTAGTTCACGTGGTGCATTTAAGCCAAATGAAATGGTTGCAGTAGGTCAAACTTATACTAAGTTAACAACATTCTTAGATACAGTAGCCGCACAACAACCAGCTCAACCAGCTGCCGCACCTGCACCTGCACCAACAGCACCAGCTACCGGAGAATAATATGGCCGAACTCAAACACGTCGGCCGTGTTATTTCCACTAAAAAGAAATGCTTAGTGGCATATCGCACACTGCCCGGAGAAGCACACGAATGTCTTATTGTTCCAACAGAAAATTTACCAGATATCTATCATGACGCATTGATCAATCTAGTAGAAAGTTCAGCTGGACAAGAAGCGTATGAATTTGCAGAAGCAATGGCTCGTACACAATTCCCAGATGGCGCAACAATGCTACCAGCATTACATGCTTCAGGAAGATTAATTAAGGCTCCAACAGCTAGTATTGAAATGACTCCTACATCAGGATTTTCAATTCCGTTATCAGAACTTAATCAAATTATTGCTGAACAGCGCGGTGTTGCTGTAGATGATTTGTCATTGAAAGATAAACCTAGTGACAAGCCAGAAGAAAAGAAAGTAGAAGCTAAAGTAGAAGCTACGCCAACTGCAACTGTAGAAGCGACTGCACCTAGTGCCGATGCTACTCCAGAAGATCAAGCAAAGTTCTATCGTAGCCAAGCTGACAAGTTAGCCAAAGAAGCTGCCGCAATGAGACGTAAAGCAGAAGAATTGGTACCTACCGCCAAGAAAAAAACAGTTAAATGACGCAAATGGGAAGACATCTTCCCAAGGACGTTGTTGAACATTGGCCAGAAGTATTCGGTGATGTGCGCTTAAATGTGTTACCTCTTAGGTATCTCCACGCCGTTCTGGTCAATTTTAAAGACGGAAAATCTTGGGAAATAAAAATAACAGCAAAAACCAAACGAGAGGGTTGGGCTTCTTTTGAAAAGAACTTAGCAGAAGTTTGTAAAAACTATGAAGACAATATCGATAATGTTGACTTTAAGTTAGATACAGAACGTGTGCGTAAGGACATGGAGAAGCTGACTCAACAATTTTTAAAGAAAAAGAAGTTATAAATAATGGATGTTAGACTACTTAGTTTCAGCCAGCCAACCGAAGAATTTGCAAGCATGGGAATTGATGACGCCCAAGAACTCATTGCCTATTGCGCCCGTGTGTCCAATCCATCGAATCAGCTTAACACAGAGACGTCAGACAAACTCATCCGATACTTGGTCAAACACCAACACTGGAGCCCACTCGAAATGGTCAGTGCCTGTATTGAAATCACCACTACCAGAGACATTGCCCGACAGATCCTTAGACATAGAAGCTTCAGTTTCCAAGAGTTCAGTCAGCGATATGCTGACCCTACTAAAGACTTGTCGTTTGTATTGCGAGATGCTAGAAAGCAAGACACAAAAAATAGACAAAATAGCATAGAGTTAGATGTGCATAATAACGATGAAGATCGGTTTTTAGCATATCAATGGGAAAGAATGCAAGAGTTAGTAATTAAACAATCACGTGATGCTTATACGTGGGCCATTGAAAAAGGTATTGCCAAAGAACAAGCTCGTGCTGTTCTGCCGGAAGGACTTATTGAAAGTCGGTTATATATGAACGGCACACTACGCAGTTGGATTCATTTTATTGAATTACGTAGTGCAAATGGTACACAGAAAGAGCACCAGGAAGTTGCTATTGCTTGTGCTAAAGTGATAGCTGAGATTTTTCCTCTTGCCAAAGATCTTGTAGCCAAATAAAGTCATTTATCTTGGCCAGTGCCTCCGGATTGGAGGCATTTTTTTCACCGTATTGACGACCTTGAATAGCACCCATGTAAGCATAGCTACCGAATGGAACATAGGTATTTAATTGACACCAAAAGTGTAATCTAGCCAATGCCTCCTCATTGTTAATTACTGCTAGTTTACAACACTCTCTAAAAGCTGAACGCCAAGTACTAAATGCATCTGTATTAAATGCTGTAATGTTACTTACTTGGTCCATTGCTTTAAATTTAGTGCTAATGCTAGTAGTCATGTCCACACTATTAACATCCATATTTAAAGTAAGATTCCTAGGTAGCAATTTAACACCACCGTAACCATATTCTAAGTTATTAATTGGATTTTGACTGCGCCATACATATACAGTATCTCTATCCCAATGATGCAATAGCAAGCTAAAATCAAAAGAGTCTTTAATAACAGCATCACCATCTACTACCCAAAACATCGGAGTAGTTGTTAATTTAGCGGCGGCAATGTGAGCATTATGTATTCCTTTAACTCCATGAACTCTCTGGGCTCTAGGAAATTTTGATATTAATTTGTTCCAATTATCGTCTGCATTTTTTTCGTTATAACTGATAAAAACAATGTCATAAGGTTTTAACTTACTAGCAACAACAGGGTATTCTTTTTTATTGACTGGGAATCTAAAATTAAATTCTCTCTTTGCAAGAGGCTTAAATTTTGATAAAAGCATTATTCCGTTATATTTGTTTTCATCTACGTCGACATTTTTAAACACGTGATTCATATTTCGTTCTTGCATATTATGATGACTAAAATATAAATCGAATTTAAAATCATCTAACGGTTCTACTTCGTGCGGGATAACCCAAAATAGATCAGTAGTAGCTGTCTCCATTGCTGATTGATATTCTTCAAAGGTACTAATATTAAAAATATCATATTGTGCAGGTGTACTTGCTTGTACATCTATTTCTTTTTTATTAACAAAAAATCTATAATCAATTTCTTTTTTAGATACAGATTTTGATTTTGGAAACAGTATTATTCCGTCATAGAATTCGTTATTTTTAAATACGTGAATATAGTCTTTATCCCATTCTGGAACTTGATAATCAAAATTAAAGTCGTCATTGACTATTAAATCAGGCCAAACTATCCAAAAGAATTTGGTAAAAGATTTCTTTTTAGCATCATCAAATGATGAAACTTGCCTAGCCAATGGAAATCTTTCTTTTAAAACAGAAAAGTTTTTGTCATTTAACTTATTAGAAATAAAGAAAATATCATACATTGCGTTTACGTATTATTCTCGGGGTGTTGCTATAAACAGTTTTAAAAAATTTGCTACCGGACGGATCCAAATTACTAATTTCTAGTTCGCATTTTTCTCTAAGTTCATCGCCTAAAAAATTAATATAAGCAGTGGTCTTTTCTGGATCTGATCCTTCATGATTATCTAACCAACGTTTTGTTAAGTATTCAAAATCACGTACATTGCTATAATCCCAATCTGTACAATTGGTCAAATAGGCTCCTTCTCTAGCTCCAAGAATTGACCAAATTCCATTTTCTACATCAGCACCCACACTTGCCCATATGAGTAATCTATGATAATTTTGCCACCAAACAGTTTGTAGTTTTTCTACCTTAGCACCTTGATCTAATGACATCTTTACGCCTTCACGGAAGCCTGCTCTCCATGCTTGGAATGGAGTTGCATTGGTAAAACTTTCACTGAAATTTTCGTTGAATTGATAGTACTTATCGTCAAAACAAAACTCTACTAGTCCCTTAGTATCATCGGGATCTGAGTTTTCATGAGTCTTCATATTGTTGACAAATTTACGTGTCCATAATTTTAAGCCGCCATTGCCGTACATTAATCCATTAACATGAACTTTGCCGCACCAGCTGAACACATGATCCGGTGTCAATCCGAGAGCATCAATATCAATTTCAACTTCTAAGAATTTAGGGTCTACAATATTATCTGCATCTACTGTAACAAAGTATTCTGTTTCACTTAGTGCGGCGCATGCCTTGTGTGCGGCATCGCTACCTTTAACACCATGCACACGCTTTGCCCAAGGTACTTTGTTGCATAAGTCTGCATAGTTTTTTTCAGCGTTGGGTTCATCGTAGCTGAGAAATATAATATCTTGTTCTATAACTTTAATCATTTATAATCAATCCGTAACTTTTAAAATGTAGTTTTGTAGACATTGATATTTTAGCTATTTGATCTTCAATATCGTATCTAAAAGGAACGTACAAATCCTTTATAGCTAGCTCATTTATATTAAGTGCAATACTTCTTATTAAGAAGTCAAAATCATCTGCTAACGTTATAAAAAATAATATTACAGTGTTCGAATCTGGAAGTACAGATGATTTAGCAGAATCAGATAAAGAAAATTTCCAATGCCTTGTAGACTTAATCCATTCGACTGTAACTTCTGTATCAGTAGTAGGTGGCATATTAATCCACTCAAACATTTTATTTTTAAATTCGTAAGATTGATCTATTACCTTTACTAGAGTAATTTCATCGTTATTACTTAAAATTAAATAGTCTTGAGGACGTTTAACTCCTTCGATAAACAATTTATAGTCGCCAGCTGATATTTCAAAATTACTGTATCCGTGATACGATACATCATTAGATATACTTTTTAAAATGCCTGTATCTTTATCGTAATGCAGATAAAATTTCATTACGATAGGAGCTGGCGGAACATATTTTTTACGAGGCATTTAAATTCTCCAATCGTGTTAATATATCAGATGTTATAAAATTCTTTTCTACGTAATGGAATAACTTAGTCTGTTTAATATTGCCAACTATTAATTCACCTTTTGAGTTCAACACGAACGGTACAGTATCTTGCCAACTATTAGACATCATAGTCCATCCTTGCAGTGGTATCTTCATATGAATAAACGATAACGGACTACAGTTGTCAATCACCTCGTCATGAGTTCCTGTGATTTCTATAGCAATAGCTGTTGCTAGATCCATACTGGGCCATTCCTGGTATAGCTCTGGTGCAAATTTTGTGTTACACCATTCCCAATTATTAATTACAAATTCCAATACTTTATAAAATTCATGTGCCTTATCACCCTTTTTAAAATAGTGTAGGGCAAAATAAGGGTTAGTTAATTTATTTGCAATAAATGTTTTTCTATGAAATGTATCAACTAGTATATTTTCTAACTTATAATTATTAATCTTTGAACAAAATTTAACATCATAAGGAGAACAATAATCCCACCAACTGGCAATGTCTTCTAACAACAACATGTCAGCATCTAACACAATGGTTTCAGAATAGGGACTTGCATGATATAATTGCCAGCGATGTTCTGCCGCAAGCGGACTGTTTCCATCTGCCTTAAACCAAGGAATAGGAATTATTTGGTCAAATACTTTACGATATTTTTCAGGTACAACACTATTTGTTACCAAAGAAACATTATTGATAGTCGGCTGGCTGTGTTTAATACTTAACGCTAATGCGTAGGCTTGTTTGACATAATCAATGTCGGTATTTTGTGCAAAAATTAAAAATCCTTTAGACACCATTGCCTCCGTCAATATATCGACTAAGACTAAATTTATTCATTACATGTACATCTAGTCCAGTAGTTTTAGCCAGAGTATACTCTCCATAAAAATCTTTCTTTTCAATTAGAAATTTCATCTTATCATTGTCTGTACTAATTAAGATATCTCTATCTGCTGAAAATATCATTTTTCCGGGAAGCTCTACTGTAAACTCTCCATTTGTTTTTCCGTTCATTATGTGGATGGCAATACTAAATGCAACATCATTTCTATATACAGGTGCATCTATTCCATACAGTGTTCTAAAATAAATCCAATTAGATTTAATATATTCTACAAGATCAAAAAAACATTGCATTATAGAATTTTTATTAAAGATAAAAACTGTAGCCCAATAAAAAGGAACTGAATATTCATTGATTCGATTAAATGCGCCTACATCTCTGTTACCAGTCAAATCAAAACTGTTATGATAAATTTGAAAATCGTATTGATTATCTAAGGCTGGTTTTAAAATAGAAGAATTAATTATATAATCACTGTCTATAACTAATGTTCTATCATATGGAGTTAAATCATACACTTGACTTCTTGACAAATTTCGCCATTCGAGCATCTTGCTTGCAAGGCTGCCATCATAAAATGTTCGTCTTTGATTAGCTTCAACGTAAGGTATTTCAATCACTTGATCAAATTTATGATCTGGGTATGCTTTCAAAAGCCAATCTTTATTGTCTGTGATAAGACTTACAGGAATATCTAGATATTTTTCAACCCTGCTGGCGGCAAATATTGCCAGTTTAGTGTAGTCAATATTAGAATTGTTTTGAGAAAAGATTACTGCGCCAGTTGTCATAACTCAACTATATCAGAAATTTTTCTTTTGCTTTTTAAATCTGCGTACTTGACTGCATACTCATTTGTAGATGAAAAGTATATCTCAACGATATTATCAAAAAATTCTTGAACATCTGCTACAATTAATGGGAAATTATTAGAATCTACAAATGCTACATCTGTAGTATGACCTAGGTCCAGTGCTGTTTTTGCAAAATTAATTAGTTCTGGTGTGATTTTAAAGGTAGCACCGTTAACATAATAAACTAATTTTTGCTGGTATTCTTCTAAAATTATTCGTCTTTGATTGCTCAACGTAGACATGTAATTGGCTACAGCAAACGCTTTTTCAATTCTTTCATCCATAGATAACTCCGTAATGTAATATAATACACTACAGTAATTAGCTTGTCAAGCCGATAGGTGAAAAATAACTGATTAAGTTCCTAGT
>Ga0208741_10000790_pt1 | contig 13990 bp, 15 predicted proteins | sample CryBogCBE03Jun09_FD_184576 | JGI IMG/M metagenome (GOLD analysis project Ga0208741, IMG submission 184576) | Freshwater microbial communities from Crystal Bog, Wisconsin, USA - CBE03Jun09 (SPAdes) | ecosystem: Environmental > Aquatic > Freshwater > Lake | place: Crystal Bog, Wisconsin, USA...
ACTTGCAACTGGTAGGGCTTTTCAAACTGGCGGTGTGCCCATTGGCGGTACCTTTTGTACCCGCCGGTAATAACATACACCTCAAAACCGTATAAGCTAAGGGCCCAGGCCATGGCACCACTGCGCATGCCGCCGCGCCAACAGTGCACGGCTATTTTTTTAGCCGGTGCTATCGCCAACGCCTGTTTGATGAAGCCCGACCATTTGGGGCCTGTAAGGTCAAACCCCAACAGTATGGCCTCTTCCCGGCCCACCTGTTTATAGGTGGTACCCACCAGCACGCGCTCCTCGTTGGTAAACAAGGGTAGGTTGTAGGCACCGGGCACGTGGCCGTGGGCAAACTCGGCCGGTGTACGCACATCTGCCAAGGGGATGCTTGGCATCAATGGCAAAAAATCGGTAATGGAAATTTGCTTGAGCATGAAGCGGCAAAGATAGTGTGGAATGCAAAGAAAACTATGCCCAAACGCCGATGTGTGGCACCGCTGGTAAAACATTTGGATAGCTGTTACAAAACACTTCGGCATAACGAGCCGGGTGTTACAAGCTAATTTTTGGCGGGGGGCGATTTTTTGGTATTCATCAGCGCCTATCCCGCCAACGGTATGTTTAGGTATTACCCCTTGCTATGGTGGTAAAAAAATACTTGCGGACTATGCAACTACGCTAAAAATGACTAATTTTAGCTAAAACACTGCCATGAACCTAAACCCCACATGCCTGCTGCTGCCCCTGCTGTTTTGGATTGCCTGTAGCTTTGCGCAACCATATACCACCATTAAAGGAACCGCCAAGGTTATTTTTAAAAATAAGTACGGTACAAAAGACCTGAACATGACGCTAAAATATAGCGACGATGCCTGTTGGTTTAACGATATTGACGGCAAAACCATAAGCCTGAAATTAACTGACCACCACACCGAGGATGTGGGCTTCGGCCGGGGTTATTGGGATGTATATTCCTCTGCCAACACCTTAACTGCCGACTACAAACAATACACCGTTAAAATTAACAAGGAGCGCGGGGAGGACGCGTTTATTATAGAAGACCACCAGCAAGGCATTATTTACACGGTTGAAAAAGCGTATTGAGGGGTAGGTTAGATTGAGGTTTGTCGGCTAGAAATGTAAGTAGGCCCGTCAAACTTGGTTAGCGGCCATGGTGCCCCCACACCTAAGCATTAACTGCAGCAATTGTTGTTAACAGTTTTTTGGCCTTTTGCGCCGTATTTTTTAACGTACCCCTACCATTGCCTTAACGTTTGCGCAACGAATACCCGCCTAGCTTTACCCCCAAAACAACACTTCCATGCGTATTGCAATTATTATAACCCTAGCGGCTTTTTTTGCCGCAACCCTGCCTGCCACAGCCCAATACAATCATGCCAATAACGACAGCCTCATAAAAGCAAGTGTTATTCGGCGGGGAAAATATACCGAAGTATTGTATACCATTAATGGAGAGCCTGTTACAAAAAGTACCATAGAAACACGATTGATGGCGTATAACCCATCGGCGCTGGAACTGCAACAATACCACACCGTTAGGCGACAGAGTCTAACGGGCGGTCTGCTTTGTGGTGGTTTGGCTATTTTGGCTCTTGGCGGGGTAATTCAGTCCAACCAACAAGGCGGCCCAGGCGCTGCATTCAGCAAGGCTCCGGTTTATTTTTCGTTGAGCATTGCCGGCTTAATTGGAGAGGCTATTTTTCTTGGCAGAAAAAACGAGCATTTTGGCAAGGCAATAGAGGCGTATAATGCAAGGTTTTAGTGTATTACCTACATCCCTTTTTAGTTAAACAGCGAGCCTCATCGGCCCATTGCAAACCCGGCCTGCCTATAAAACCGCATGTTTCATCGGAAATGTTTATCCCCCAACCGGTGTTTCCATTATTTTCATCTGACAATATTGATACCCATATACAAATGGGCAATTTTGTGGGCATGTAGAGGTCGTAAACGCCCTGTAAAAACAGCAGGCAATAACCAACCGGACGGTGGGTAGGACACAAAAGAAATTTGTAATTAAAAGAATGATGAAAAATACACCCAACTGGTCAAGGCGCGGATTTATAGGCGCCGTAGCGGGCACAGGCGCGGCAATGATGTTACATCCATTTTCTTCCCGGGCTTTTGACGGGATAGACCCCAAAGTGGCAGCCATCGTGGCCGCCACTTTGGGGGTGGACACGCACAACCATGTTGATGTGCCTTTGGACAAAGCCGAGGTGCCCGGCCCAAAATTAGATTTGGCTGGTGAGATGAAGCAATCTGGCTTCTCAGCCATCTGCATGACTTTTGCCCTGGATTACCAACGCCTGACCAACCCCGGCGAGGCTTACGAGCGGTTTTTAAACGGGTTGGCGAGTATGGACCAACAGCTGGCTAACAATGGGCTGAAACGGAGCTTGGACTTGGTCGACTTGCAGGCGGCACACAAAAAAAACCAACCGACCGTGATACAATCAGTGGAGGGTGGCCATTTTCTGGAAGGGCAGATAGACAGGCTGGCTGTGGCATATGGGCGCGGCCTGCGCCATATAGGGTTGCTGCACGACAGTGATGCCTCCACACCGCTGGGCGATGTGTACACCAACCCGCCACGCTGGGGCGGGCTTACCGCATTTGGTGCCGAGGTGGTTAAAGAATGCAACCGGCTGGGTATTTTGATTGACCTTACGCATTGCGACACGGCTACGGTGGCTGCTGCGATAAAACTTTCAACCAAACCGGTGATGTTCTCACATTCTGGCTTGGATACACAGTTGGGTAGTAACCCCAACATGGCCAACATGATGAAGCCAAGGCTGATTAGCAAAACGGAAGCGAAGGTATTGGCAGATGCAGGCGCTATAATTGGCGTGTGGACACATTTAGCTGACAGTGCGTTGGAGTATGCCCAAAATATTCGTGCGTTGGTTGATGTTGTTGGGGTAGACCATGTTTGTATTGGCACCGATACAAAACTAACCGGCTCTTATAGATCCCCTAATGATAAAGGTGGCCCAAAAGGACCAGGCGGCAGAATGGGTGGCGACCGTACCAACCAAACATGGGATGGCCAAAAGTTTGGGTTTTTTTACACAGTGGCTGATGCCCTGTTAAAAACAGGTTTTACCCCCGAAGAAATTACCAAAATAGGCGGCGGCAACTTTTGCAGGGTGTTTGATGCGGCAACAAAGGCGTAGGGCTGGTTGTTGCAGCTGTAGGCTTCGCGCGAAGGTGGCAGACCTTTTATAAGCAAAGGCATTAAAACTCACCATCGTTAAGTTTTAATGCCTTTGCTTATGCAGAAGGCTGCGATAGCCTTGTTTATTTTTCTTCGGTGTAACTCTTAAAATTATTCAATATCGCCTGCCAACCAGCTTGCTGCATTTCTATGGGGTTTTCATTTTCAGGGTCAAAAGTTACGGTAATGTTGGTTTTGCCATCCACGCTGTCAAATATTACCGTGGCACCCCTGCCGCCAAATTCATAGGTAAACTGCTCTCCGTCAACAATGTTGGTGTAAGTTACTTCAAAGTCAAAGCCAAAGCTGCCGTCTTTGGCCTCCATACGGGCAATGTATTTGCCACCCACCCGCATATCGTTGGATGCCGAAGGGCAATGCCAGGATGGGTCGGCAAAATTCCATTTTGTAATATGTTCAGGCTTGGTATAGTAATCCCAAACTTTTTTGGCATCTGCGTTAATAGTTGCGGTTACCGTTATTTGGTTGCCCATTTTTTATTTGCAATGTTAGTAAAAATTTGGTTGGGTTTACGTGGTTTTTGGTGTTCTAAAACCCGTTAAAGAATAGGGCAGTAATGGCCGGGCTTTCAAATCCACTTTTAAAAATATCCTAAACGCTTGGGTTACTCCATTATCTCTATCTTACTGATTTCACTAAACTTAATAGGTGTTATTTTAGCATTAAAGAAGTGGGTTTTGCTGCCGGTTATAGCTCTGTCTTTAATTAGCAGGGTGTTGAAATAAAAGGTTGTTTTCGATCCGTCATTTGTAATGATTCTAACACCAGTGCGGTTGGTTACGGCTATTTCTATTTCCTTGCCGTTTTTATCAATACACTTTATAGACGTTAGGTCATTCCCTTTTACTGCGTCCGTCGCAAAAAGATATCCTTTACTCACAGTATTGCCTGTTATTTGGCCATACAAACTTTCAGTTGAAACTTGATACGTGGTACAGCCAGTAATTAGTGTAAATACTATAATGGCCATTGCAAAAGATAGTTGTTTCATGTTTTTTGGGATTATACGAGCTGGTTTAGTGTATCGGTTGGTTTAAAGATTGTGTAAAAGTAATACTCATTTTATTTGTAACCACCTATCATACTATCTCCAAGGTTTCGGAACACTGTAAGGATTTGTTAAAAAGCTATGCTATTTTTTTAATCTGCCAACTCTGCTCTATTATTTGCGAGCCCAATATTGGGTTAGTGGCTTATATTATAAGCGGCTGTTTTAGGCTCAGGCAGATTGCCACAACTTACCACCCGCCCAGAAATCCCTTTTGGTAAGTTTCGCAATGACGTGGATGGCTGGCTTTCCCCAGCACCCCACTGTTCCAGCCGCTCAAGTGCGTGACACAACCACAGCCCAATGGCTATCCCCAGCCCGTACCCAAAAACTGCCTACAAATGCGGCGCGGCCGGCCTAAAGGGTTTGTCAAACACATTGGCGCCGGTTACTTGTAGTTTGCGGCGGTACACTTTGTCAACGGCGGTAACGTACAGGGTGTTAAAGCCGGGGCCGGCAAAGCATACGTTGCTGGGCTGGCCTGCGCCGGGCGGCAGGGGTATAATGGCTTCCACACGGCCGGTTTGGTCAAGCACTTGTATGCCTAGCTTGCTGGTAACATATATACGGCCCTCGCGGTCGCAGCGCAGGCCGTCCGGCCAGGCATTATCATCAGTATCAGCCACATGCAGCCAGCCATAGCGTTGCTTGTTGGCAAAGCTGCCATCGGGCAGTATGCTGTACACCCAAACCCAATGGGTGGCACTTTCGGTTACATAGGCTTGGGTTTGGTCGGGGCTAAGGGCTATGCCGTTGGCAAATTTTATGCCTTCGTCAACCACTTGCTTTTGGCCGTTTGGTTTAATCAGGTACAACTTGCTGGGTTTTTCTGTGCCGTCGGGGGCGGTTACATATATGTTGCCGTTGTTGGCCACCAAAAGGTCGTTGCCGTTTATGCTGTCCGCTACAACGGATTCGGTGCCATCCGCACTATAAGCTATTATCTGCCTGGTTTTGCCCGCGCACACGTAACGCCTGCCGTCGGGGCCAAAAGCCGTTCCGCTGCTGCGTTTGGCATCTATGGCAAGGGTGGTGAGTGTGCCCTTTACATCCACCTTGTAAGTTTTGCTGGTGGGTATGTCTTGGTAAAAAGCCTCGCCCGCTGCGTTAACGGCCGTGCCTTCTGTAAAAGTGTAGCCGCTGCCCACCAGTTGCCAATCCTCGCCGGGTACCAGAATGTCGTTTAAAAACTGGTTTTTGGTGGTGCCGCCAGTAACAGGTTGCGGCCAGCCCTTCCACAGCCAGCGCATGGCCTGCGGAAACACCGCGGTGCCCATGGTGCCGTTGTGGCCGCCCTCGCCCCAGGCATGGACAACCTCATAACCGGCAAAGGTTAGGGCGCGTTCCATGCTTTGGTTGGCCATCCACCAGTCGCCGCCGTAAATGTTCAGGTCGTTGCTGCCATCCTGCAAAAACACACGGATGGGCTTGGGTTCGTATTTGCGGATGAGGGTTGGGTACACCTGTGCGCCCCTCAGCCCCACGTAGGTGCCTATGGCGCTGAACACGCGGGTAAACTCCGCCGGTTTTTCCCAGGCGGCGGTAAAGGCGCAAACCGCGCCGCTGCTGCTGCCGCCAATGGCGCGGTCGTTGCCGCTTTTGCTCAATTGTATGGCCCGTCCGTCGGTGGCGGTATGTTTTTCCACGTCGGGTAAAAGTTCGGTGAGTAGAAAACGGGCGTATGCACTGCCCAGCCCATCGTATTCAAGGCTGCGGTTAAAGCGGTCAAGGGCGGTGGCCGTGTCTTTGCTAAGCACCCTGCCCGGCGTAATAAACACGCCGATGGTTACGGGCATTTCGCCGCTGTTAATCAGGTTGTCAAACACGGTGGGGGCTTGCCATTGTATGCCGTCTTGGTTTATGTACACGCAGGCGGGCTTGCCGGGTTTGTACTGGGCCGGTATGTACACCCAATATTCCCTAAAGGTGCCGGGAAATATTTTTGATTCGCTGAACGTGAATTTTAGCACTTCTCCCTTTGGCACGCTGGGGTGCTCCACCGAGGCAGGGTCAACGGGGTAGCTTTCGGCAGGGGCCTGGGCAAATGCGTTTACTGTGGCAAACAGGTAGATGGCGGTTAAAATTTTTTTCATGGCTTGGTGTGGCTTGGTATCGTTTTGGGGTTGTAAGGTAATGGCTTTTTTTTGGATTGATAAAGGTCCTTAGGCACTTTAATATTCATACCGAAAATTGGGCAGAGACTTACTGCGGGAGATCAAGTTGCGCAGCGCGTAGGGTTGGGCTATGCGAAAAAATGGCGAGAATAGGGTTGCACGCAAAGGCGCGGAGGCGCAAAGTAAGTGGAAATTAGGGGGTCGGCACAATTGACATGCGAGGAACGCTACTTGAACGATCGTTTTTTGTTGTCACCCCATCCAATTATTTTTTACCTTTCCCTTATGAACGCCCAATACACCCAATTTAAAAAGCGAATTACCAGTCCGGTGGCCTTCCTTTGGTTTTTGTTCACGCAGTTGCCGTCGGCGTTTTTTGCCGGGTTGCGCATTGCGGCGCTGGATGATGCAAAGGCCGCGATAAGCGTTACCATGAAATGGTTTAACAAAAACCCTTTCCATTCCATCTATTTTGCCATACTGGCCATGGCGGCTGAGGTTAGCACGGGGCTGGCTGGTTTTGGGGCCATATACAAGCGCAGCCCCGCCGTAAGCATGTTGGTAACTGGCACAGAGGGTAAGTTTTACAAAAAAGCTATTGGCACTATTTTATTTACCTGTCGTAATATTGCTGCCGTGCACGCCGCTGTGGAGGAAACTGTTTCCACGGGCAACCCGGTGACCATTGTTTGCCATTCGGTTGGTACCAACAGTGAGGGAATTGTGGTGGCTGAGTTTTGGTTTACCTGGAGTTTTAAGGCAAAGAATAAGTAAGTAGGGTAGATGGTCGCCGAAGGCGACAGAATAACCCTGCGGAACTGGAAGTTCCGGCAGAGCGATAGTTACCATGTTGCATTAATCCATTGCTTTGTTTTGCCAATTCCCCAACTTGAATTGAAATTATTATTTTTGGAAAAAAGCGTTGAATGTTGTGATACCGCAACTAGTGCCCTTGATGAAGTTTATTGGTCAATTGATTGATTTCTCGAAAGAGGAAGCAGATTTTTTTACCCAGCATATTTCCATAAAACAATACGGGAAAGGCAGCTTTTTATTACACGAAAATAAAATTGCGCAATGTATTTTTTTTATTAATGAAGGCATTACACGAAACCTGGTAACAACCCCCGATGGCGTGGAGCATACCCAATATTTTAGCCAAGAAAATACCTTCATCACCGAATATGCTTCGTTTTTGCATGGAACTCCGGCCATTTATGGTATTCAATGCATAGAGCCCTGTGAAGTGGCCATTATACCGAAGCAATCTATCGAACTTGGATACCTTCATATAAAGGAAGGCAATAAGCTAGGGCGGCTTATTGCGGAGGCCTATTTTGTACAGTTTGTGCGCAACGCCCACGAACGCCAAACCAAAACAGTCATTCAGCAATACGAGGATTTGGAGAAACGTTTCCCACGCATACACCAAAGGGTGCCCCAGCATATGGTTGCCTCCTTTTTAGGTGTTACCCCAGTGCATTTGAGCCGGTTAAAAGCACAGTATAAGCGGCCATAAATTGATAACATTTGTTATCGTTTTTTAGCAGTTGGTAAACTTTCTTTGCCGTTACAAATACACATCATGCAGAAATTAAAGGTTTTGTCGCTGTTGGCCGTACTTGCTGGGTGCAGCAATATTGCCGTTTTTTACGCCGCCCGAAAAGAGGCATCCAAGCAACAAACGCCGCTTGCCAAAGACGCAGACGCTTTTTTTTGGAACAATTATCACTTGGGTAACTACGACAGCATTCCGGCAATAGTCAACAAACTTTGCGCCGCCTTACAGGAAAACCCCAACGACCTAAGGGTTACGGCCCATTTGGCGTTTACGCATATTTGGGCGTTAGCCGAGCGGCAAAGAATAGCTAACAACGTGCCTTCGGCCATAGAGCATATCGTATTATCACGCAAATATTTTGAAGAAGCAAGTAAAATGGATCCCCATGATCCTAGGTTGTTTGGCTTTTTGGCCGACCTAACCCTTGCGGAAGGGGATATTTTGAATAACAAAAAAGAGCAGACAGAGGGTTATTTTAAAGGTTTGCAGGCCATAAGTGACTGGCCCCAGTTTAATAAATTTACATTGGGTTATATTTTTAGCAATCTTGACAGCGGGGCCCAATATTTTAAAAAAGGGTTGGCTTGGCAGTACGAGACGATGGATGATTGTGCATGTGAGGCTAACAGTAATAAAACTGACTATGCGGGTGCCGTGTTGAAAATTAAGCAATCTAAAGACCCAAAGATATTTAGGGCATGCTGGAATAGCTGGATTGCTCCCCATAATTTTGAGGGTTTTTGTATGAACTGGGGCGACATGCTGGTAAAAAGCAAGCAGGCAGCAGAAGCCGTTAAAATATACAATTTGGCCAAGCAGAGCGACAGCTACCGCAGCTGGCCATTTAAGCAGGCTTTGGAACAGCGGATAGCCAATGTAGAGGCAAATATTGCCGATTTCAATAGGCCACTGGATAACAGATTGCTTTTTGCCCAAAACGTAATAATGTTCAATTCAAAAATGGCTTGTAGTGGCTGCCACCAAATGGGGGCTGACGAATTTGCTAAAATGGGTTACCAAGAATTGGGCGATGATTTTTACTTTTTAAAAAAATAAGCGGAGCATTCGTTTTCAAAAGATGATGGCTTTTTTACTAACGAGTTAAGTGGCCCCGGAGTGCATTAGTATTTTTTTGGCAAAAGTTGAGGTCAAAAAATTAACATTGCACTGGTGCTCATTTTTTTCTGGCACCCGCGTCTAATTCGCATCAATTACCCCCTGTATATTCTTCAATAAAGAATTACTGCCTGTTGCATCCTGCGATAATTCCCATATCATTACGCCGCCCGCCTGCAGCAGCGCAAGCTGTGTTTTGCTACGTATGGTGGGTATGCCGTTATAGTACACCGTTATCCCTCCGTGTATATTGTACTGGTCCTGCGTGGCCGCGCCGGGAAAGGAGGCCACGATGTCGCCAAAGCCCATGGCTTCCACAGCTGTGCTGTTGCCAAAACTGTAGCCGTAAAATGGTACGCCAAGGGTGAGTTTCTCCTTGGGTACGTGGCGTGTTCCGCCCCAATAGGCCAAGTCACTTACCGCCATGCTATAAGGGGCATGCTGGCCGGGGTGGGAGGGATCCCAAGGGCCAGTTTTGTCGTACGACATAATGTTTACAAAGTCGAAAGCGGCCAGTGCCGAATCAGGCACGCTGCTTCCGTTCCAAGTGGCCAAGGCGGCAGTCATTACTGTATGGCTGGCGGTAAGGGCCGCGCCTAACTCGGTAACAAACTTGCCATAATTGGCATTGATGTTATCGCCTTCTATATCCACATCCACCCCGTCAAAACCGTATTTTTCCACCATGGCTGTTATGGCCTTTATAAAACCCGCTCGCCGGCCATCCCCCAATAACGTTGTAAAATAGGGTGGTATATCACCCCCGGCTATTGACATCAGTACTTTTACGTGGTTGGCATGCGCTGCGCTTACAATGGGGGGCAACGAGGCATTATCTGCAAATGCGCCGGTTGAATCGGGGTTTATAAATGCCAAGTCTAGGTGGGTAAGACTAGTAAAATCAAGTTGGGCGGTAGCCGAGGCAATATCGGGCCGGTCTATCATCAGGTACCCCACCGTTCTAAAAACGGTATTTTGCTGTGTATTGTTATTCGCCACCGTTTTTTTACAGCCAGCCGTGCTGGTGGTTGCTAACATGGCCATGAGTGCCAGGGTATAAAATTTCATGATGATGTTAAGCGGTTATGATAATGGCAAGGTACTGCTGGATTGCGCATAAAACATACGGGCTTGGTAAAATACCTTGCCGCAGAGCGCAATGTTATTTAGTTAAGGGATTTTTGAAGACTCAAATCTGTGCGGATGCCTTTGGTTGTGTCTGCTCAACTGAAAATAGGGGGAAACTAAAAAACGTTGCCGTAGGGGCGGGCAGGGTTTTACATTGTGGCCCTTGGCCAACCTGGTGCATTTAATACCAAAACACGGCTTAGTTAAAAAAAAGATTATATAACCCGTTGATAATCAGTATTTGAACGATTTTTACCACAAGTGGGCCAAATTTTCAATACCTTCGGTGTATGAGAATGACGGTATCATGCCTTCCGGCTAGTTTTGACAAGTACGACCTGCAACGCCTGTTTTCACCTTTTGGGTGGGTAACGTATTCGAAAATTTATATTGACCCCATCACTATGAAAAGTAGGCGGAAGGGTTTGGTGGAAATTGATGATGATGCCCAGGCCATGAAAGCCATGGAAGCGCTAAACGGTAAGATGGTTGGCGAACGCCCGTTGACGGTTAAAGAGCAAAAGTTTAAGCCAGAATAACTGCGTTGCGTGTGATTTGCTATGTGGTGGCATTATTATGCACAGTGGTAAAATGTTCCATCTGCCCAATTATTTCACAAATTGTTAATATTTGTTCTGGTTTGTTGCGTTTTAATCAAACTTTTTGCTTGTTTGTTGCATAAATCTCCGGTATTGTACGCTGTTTTTTCAATTGAGGGTAAACCAGTTAAGGCAATAGCACTATATTTGCCTTCTATTATTTGTTACAATAAAAAAACTTAACATGGCAAAATACAAAGCCGGCGTGTTGTTCGGTGAAGAACTTGAAGCATTGTACACAGATGCAAAGGAAAATAATTTCGCCCTGCCGGCCGTGAATGTTATCGGCACTGACTCAGTAAACGCTGTGCTTGAAACTGCCGCAAAAGTAAAGTCACCCGTAATTATACAGTTTAGCAATGGCGGTGCGCAGTTTTTTGCCGGTAAAGGCATGCCTAACGACAAATTGCAGGCCAATATTATAGGCGCGGTTAGCGGTGCACAACACGTACATGCGGTGGCCGAGTATTACGGTGTACCTGTGGTGTTGCATACCGACCATGCTGCAAAAAAATGGCTTCCCTGGATAAGCGGACTGCTTGACCACGGTGAGGCTTTTATGGCTAAAAACGGCAAGCCTTTGTTCAGCAGCCACATGCTTGACTTAAGCGAAGAACCACTGCACGAAAACATAGAAATATCTGCTGAGTTTTTTAAGCGCATGAACCCTTTGGGCATGAGCATTGAAATTGAATTGGGCGTTACCGGCGGCGAAGAAGACGGCGTTGATAACAGTGGTGTTGAAAACAGCAAACTGTATACACAGCCCGAAGACGTGGCTTATGCATATGACGAGCTTAGCAAAATAGGTAGCCGTTTTACCGTTGCCGCTTCATTTGGCAATGTGCATGGCGTGTACAGCCCAGGCAACGTAGAACTGCGCCCCGAGATTTTGAAGAACAGCCAAGTGTATATTGCTGACAAGTTGGGCTTGCCCGCAGGCAGCAAACCAGTGTATTTTGTGTTTCACGGTGGTAGCGGCTCGCCAAAACACCAAATTGCTGAAACATTGCAGTACGGGGCCATTAAAATGAACCTTGACACCGATATGCAATGGGCGTTTTGGGAAGGCGTGTTAGGCTATTACAAAAAGAACGAAGCGTACCTGCAAGGCCAGTTAGGCAACCCCGAAGGTGCCGAAAAACCCAACAAAAAATACTACGACCCGCGCGTATGGTTGCGTAAGGGCGAAGATGCTTTTGTTAAACGCCTTGAAGAGGCCTTTAACGACCTTAATTGCATCGGCAAGAATTTGTAGATTGAGATTTGGGTGGATAGATTTGATTTAACAGATTGAAAGAGATAAGAGGGAAGGATGTTTGTCGTTATGACGGACATCCTTTTTTCTTGACCAAAAATGCTTTGAACATCAAAGCTGCCCCATGATTACAATTTGGGGCAGCTGTATTATTGTCCATTTTTGGGATAATGCTATGGCTATGAGAAGAGCATGTCTTAATGTGTTTGCCTATTCGGCCCCGAAGACGTAGATGTTTTGTGAAAATATCTCGGTCGGCAAGGCCATCAAAGTACTATTTGACGAAAACCACCAGAACCAGTTGGTAGCCTATCCGCCCAGCCTGCGAGGTCGGATACCACCTACCGAGAGAGGTTATTTGTGGGCTGGGTAAACCGTTACTGAATTGGCAAAGCGAAATAAGCCGTTGTATAAAGCGGTAGGGCTATGCACACTGGCATATTGTAATATGGGTACGCGCAAATAAATACCGTTGCCTAATTACACTACCCCAACAACAGTTTAGGGCTAAAAAGGCATTCCCCAATTAAACCCCAATTTTATCCCAAAGCTCTAGCCAGTCAATCATGCGGCTGGTATAGCCGTATTCATTGTCAAACCAAGCAATCAGCTTTAACTGTTTGCCAACTATGCTGGTAAGTGTGCCGTCAACTACGCAACTGTGTGTGTTGCCTTTAATATCTGCCGATACCAATGGGTCTTCTGTATAATCCAATATGCCTTTGTATTCCAGCGTGGCGGCTTTTTTAAACATCGCGTTAATGGTTTCAGCGGGCACGGCCTGTTTTAGTTGCACGGTCAGGTCGGCCATGGCCCCGTTGGTTACCGGTACGCGGGTAGAGAGGGCGGCTATGCGGCCCTTTAAGGGGGGGAAAAGCCTCTCTAGGGATTGGTGGAGGTCAATTTCGACCGGGATCACTGATTCGGCTGCGGCACGGCCTCGGCGGTACTGTGGGTGTGCAGTGTCCACCAGCTCCTGGCGGGAGGTATAGGAATGCAGTATGTTCATCTGCGCACTTTCAATACCAATGGAATTGAGCAGGTACAATAAGTGTGTGGTGCAGTTGGTCATGCAGCCACCCGGTGACACAATGCGGGTATCCTTGGTTAGTTGGTGTTGGTTAAAGCCATAAATAAGCAACGGTATATCTGCCGAACCTGTGGTGGAGAGTAATACATTTTTTGCGCCTGCAGCTAGGTGCATGGATGCTTTTTGTGAGGTGGTAAACCTGCCCGAGCATTCCAGCACAACGTCAATATCCATGGCACCCCAGTTAAGTGCCAAAGGGCTTTCGTGTTGAAAAACACGCACTTTTGTACCGTTCAAAACCAAACTGTCGGCTTCTAGGTTTACGCGGCCGTCGGTGCGGCCAAACAGCGAGTCGTAGGTAAGCAAGTAGGCGAGGTTATCGGCAGGCATAATATCGTTTACCGCCACCAATTGAATGTTGGGGTTGTGTGCCAGCCGGCGGAAGAGCAGGCGGCCGATGCGTCCCATGCCGTTAATCGCAATTCTCATAAGTTGTTATTAAGGGGCGCAAATATCGGCATTATATCTGTTAAATCGTGGCTGCACATGATAAATGGTAGTAATGATAATCTTACACTTAAATCAAAAGTATGTGTTGCGCTGTATTATTTTCGCTCAACTGTTAACGCAAAAATTGCTGGGTTTCGTGCAACTAATATCACCTACAATGTGTTAGGATAATGACTTGAAAATCATACACAAACTTAGGCCTCGCAGGAAATGTTTGTTGTAATTGCGATAGAGATAAGCCACCTTTCACCTACCTAAACTGTATTGCTTTAATGGGCCGCACGGCTTTAACCAATATCGTGGGTACCAAAAGGGCCAGCATGCATACCAAAAGGGTAGCTGCACAAATTAGGCCTACCTGCCACCACACTATTTC
>Ga0208741_10000798_pt1 | contig 13946 bp, 9 predicted proteins | sample CryBogCBE03Jun09_FD_184576 | JGI IMG/M metagenome (GOLD analysis project Ga0208741, IMG submission 184576) | Freshwater microbial communities from Crystal Bog, Wisconsin, USA - CBE03Jun09 (SPAdes) | ecosystem: Environmental > Aquatic > Freshwater > Lake | place: Crystal Bog, Wisconsin, USA...
TGAAAGAGGCTGAACAACACGAGCCTCACGAGGGGCTGCCCGCTGGCGGTTCGGTTTCGTTTATACATCAGGGAGGCAAACAGCCAAACCAGTTGGCGACAAAAGAGAAAGGCTAAACAGTTTATTCACCATCCCCAAATTTTATGGGTATTACCATACGGCACGGCCAGGTAACCCATTTTGGGAGCATGCTGGCGATGCCTATTTTTTGGTGCCAACAAAAACAGCAAGCAAAAACCCTTTCTAGCCTTTTTACGAAAAAATAAACAAGCTACACCCTACCATTTCTTCTTAAAATCCCCTCTACTAAAAAATTTCTCAATCAGGCAGTACAACACAATAAAAAAGTATCGGCTGCCCATCTCCCTTATTTTTAGGTTAGATGTGCCATGCTTGCGGTTTTGCCAGGAGTTTGGCACCACCGTAAAAGTATAGCCACGCACCACGGCCTTTAGTGGTAGTTCAACCGTTAGGTTAAAATGCGGTGAAAGAAAAGGCTTCAACCCTTCAATACACTCCCTGGAATATAACTTAAAGGCATTGGTAACATCACTGTACCGTATGCGGAATACCATAGAAATTATGTTATTCACAAAGCGGTTGATGAACAATTTTTTCCTAGGGTAGCCTATCACCTTACTTTCCTTGGTAAATCGGTTGCCAAAAACGCAATCTGTTTTTTGGGTAGTGAAAACCTGGTAAAAACGCACCAAATCCGACGGCAGGTCAGACAGGTCGGCCATTACAATGGCCACGCAATCGCCTTTAAAATTGTCAAGCCCTTTTCTTATGGCAAAACCAAAGCCATTATTCGGCGGCGGGTTAAATATGGTGCATAAGGTGGGTATATGGGTTTTAAGCTCGCCCAACACCTCGGCCGTGTTGTCTTTGGAGTTGTCGTTCACCACCACAAACTCATGTTCAATATTGTTTAAGGTAAGCTCATGGTAAAACGCATTAATGGTATCGGGTAAATTAAGCGCCTCGTTATAGGCCGGTATAACTATACTAAGTTTCATTTATTTTTTTAGTGCTTTGCTAAGGGGGCTATTCACGCAACGGGATAAAAATAATACCAATAATATTACAATCGGGGTTCAAGGGTAAAAATTTACCCCAATTGTAATCAAATCAACTCCATGCTTAATGCCAATAAAAGCAATTCACCAGCAAGGCAAGCTTACCGCATACACTATTGTATCGTGTTAGTGGTAAAGGAGGCTTCGTAAATTGCTGCGTCAATATACATCCTAAAGTGCTGACTGTAGCAATAGTGTTATACATCCAATATAGGCTTTAACATTTTTTCATTCTCCCGTATCCAATTAAAAATATCGTGCACAATATCATGGGCGTCTCTTTTAGGCTGCCAGCCTGTGCAGCCCTTTACCTTAGCATTATCGGTTATATACAACGGTATATCGCCCCTCCGGCTTTCTGCTACCCTAACTTCGCCAACTGAATTGCCCAATATCTGGTTACACATGCCAGTAAGCTCCTTTAACGATACGTTGGAGAATGTGCCGCCACCCGCATTAAATACCTGCCCGTTCACTTTTTCAAAATTGTGCAGTTGGTAATCTATCAAATCAAACAAATCCAAAATATGCAACACATCCCGCACTTGTTTTCCTTGGCCGCCATAGCCAAAATAAGCAATGTCTTTCTTCCAGTAGTGCCTCGCCACCCACAGTGCAATAACACCTTGGTCAATCTTACCCATTTGGTGCGGGCCGGCTACCACACCGCAACGGTTTATTACACAGCCCATGTTAAAAAACACGCGAAACTCGTCTGCCAATATTTCTGAGGCAAGCTTGGTGGCCCCATAAATGGAGCGAGCTTTATCAAGCGGAAAGTTCTCCGCTATGCCGTTACGGCTAACGCCAGGCAAACTTTGCTGCGGCAGTAGCTCAAACCTAGTGTCGCCTTCCGCATAGGCTATCTTTTCAAGGTACTCGATGGGATACACGCGGCTGGTGGAAAGAAATATGAGTTTGGCTTGGTGTCGTACCGCCACTTCCAAGGTGTTTATGCTGCCCACCAGGTTGGTGTTTATAACGTAGGCTGGCACCGCACCCAAACCCGCACTAACAGAGGGTTCTGCCGCGGCGTCAATAATAAAATCAATCGGCTGGTCAAAAACCAGGTCCTCGGCATTTCGTATGTCGCCATGGGTAAACTGTACGCCATGTTCGCTAAGCCTTGGCATGTTTAGTTCCGAACCCTTTCTTTTTAAATTATCCAACGCCAAAACGGTGTATTTTGGGTATTGCTGCTTAAGCATGATGGCTAGGTTTGAGCCGATAAAACCACAGCCCCCTGTAATAAGTACTGTCATGGATACAATGCAATTGGCTTTTAAGGCAATTGCTTAATTTTTTAAAACGGTGTATTGTAATGCTTTGCGCACGCTGCTCACCACATTTTTTTTCATTATTGTGATAAGTACAAAGTTATCTATGCAGGGGTTAACAATGTTATAGTTGCTAACTAAGGGTACAAATTTAGTTATTGGGTTTGCAACAAATAATACTTCAGCGTGTATTGGGGCTAATTTTAACAAGCTAAAATACCACCGGCAAGCCTTTAATTTACGATGGCTAAACCGAAACAATATTTACATTGGTCGGCGCGAGGCTGGGCCGTACGTGTTACATGTTGTTGTATACACAAAGTGGTTTTTGCTTCAATAATGCACCTATGCATGTTTGGCGTTGCATTCGCCATGCCAACAGGCAGCGTGGTACCTACAGGCTGGCTACCCATTTGAATTATTTTTTCCGTTATACCAAAAAACGATTTTGTTAGCCTGTTAATAAAACACGTTTGTCTACCTTCAAAATCGCCCATGTGCACAGTTGCACAACCCCAAATGGGTTGTTTTTGCAACTGTGTAATTTGCAAGAATATACTGACCTTCGTGCCGGGACGAAAATTATATTTAAAACCAACCGATTTTTCCTAGCTGGATGCTCCTCGGCGACTTCAGGCGTACTTAAAACCCCAAAAGCTACCCAACACTCGTAAACCTGCTGGCTACGCAATTATTGGGTAAATCCGTTTTTGGCGCCCATTTATTTACAAGCTACGCATGTACACATATACCAGTATATTTGCCGCCTTTAAATGCTATATATTTTACAGTATGCACACAGTATCGGCCATAATGGAGCAATTACAAGAAACAACCAGTTTTATTAAGAATATTTACGACACGGTGCCAGAGGCAGGCATTATACTAGGTAGCGGCTTAGGAAGTATTGTGGATGAAATAAACATTGAAACAGAGATAAAATACGAAGACATACCCCATTTTCCGGTATCTACGGTTGAAGGCCATAGCGGCAAGCTAATTTTTGGCGAGCTGGGTGGCAAAAAGGTAATGGTGATGGCGGGCCGGTTCCATTACTACGAAGGGTACTTGCCCCAACACATTGCCTTCCCGGTGAGGGTTATGAAAATGCTTGGCATAAACACCTTGTTTCTATCCAATGCGGCGGGAGCGGTTAACCCAGATTTTATGGTGGGCGATATTATGCTTATCCACGACCATATCAGTTTTTTTGTACCCAACCCGTTGATAGGCACCAACGAGCACGAACTGGGCCCGCGGTTTCCTGATATGAGCGAACCATACAGCAAGGCACTTATTGCAAGGGCAAAACAAATTGGCGAACAAAACGGCATAACACTAAAGCAAGGGGTGTACACCGCCGTAACAGGCCCCACCTTTGAGACCCGCGCAGAATACAAGTTGATTAAGGCCTTAGGCGGTGATGCTGTGGGCATGAGCACTGTGCAGGAGGTAATTATTGCCGTACATGCGGGCATTAAGGTTTTTGCGGCCAGCGTTATTACCGATATTGGTATACGGGAGGATGATAATGTGATAACACACGAAGAGGTACTGGCAGCTGCCAAGGAAGCTGGACCCAAATTGGCCACTTTGTTCAGGGGTTTGGTTGCAGAAATTTAACGACGCCCTAAAGCACGGCCCTTGGCTATTTCGTTGGCTTGCAATAAGGTTTTGGTAACCACCGCAGGGTTTAATGGTTGTAAATCTAACGTTAAACAATAGGCCAAATAGGCTCCCAAGTGCTATCCACCATGAATTTAGCACGCATTTATGTTTTCATATGCTGCTTTGGGTTTACTTTGCACCACCGCATAAATATTCATGTACTTAAAGCAATTATCACTACATATTATATTAGCCTGCTTGTTGCTTTTGCAGGCCGGGCATCTAAGGGCACAGGGTAGCCAATCTGGTTCTAACCAAGGGTACCAGGTTGGATACGACAGCCAGGGTAAACCGATAAAAAAGGCCACGGGTAACGATTCTTTGAAACATCGTAACCCATTGGAAGACAGCATAACCCTTACCTACCGGTACTATGACTCATCTAACATTAGAAAGCTGGATTCGGCTATCAATAATTTTTATACAAGGTTTTATGTGCCCGACAGCTATGTTGACCTTGGCAATTTGGGCAATGCCGCCCACTCGCTTATTTTTAAACCTAACCTGAAACCGGGTTGGGACGGCGGCTTCCATGCCTATGATATTTACAACTACACCATTGCCAACTCAAAGTTTTACCAAACCACACGGCCATACAGCGAGCTTGCTTACATGATTGGCAGCAAGGCGGAACAGTTGATTGAACTACAGCATACACAAAACCGCAACCCAGATTTTAATTTTGCCTTCGATTTCCGTTTCCTAAACTCGCCGGGCGAGATGGAAAACCAAAACACCAACCATAACAACCTACGCTTTACTGCCAATTATATAAGCCACAACAGGCGGTACAGCAACTATTTTATTTTTATTAATAACAAAATACGGTCGGCAGAAAATGGCGGGCTGCAAACCAAAGATGCGTTAGATAAACTAAACGCGGGAAGCAGCCTGGGCAGCGTGTTTCAATTGCCTGTAAAGCTGGGTGCCGGGTACGCCCTTCAGGGCAGCTTTTTGTCATCTGCCATTAACACTGGCAGTATTTACGACGAAACCATCCTGCTGTTTAGGCAAAACTATGACGTGGGGCAAAAAGACTCGGTTGTGAAAGACACGGTTACCTACCGGCTATTTTACCCACGCCTGCGGTTTCAGCATACCTTGACGTACAAAACAAATTCATATATATTTCAAGACGACAGCCCCTCTGATAGTTCGTACAGGTATTTTTACAACTACATCCTCACGAACGATACCATTGTGTACAAAGACAAATGGACCAACCTTACCAACGACTTCAGCATTATTTCGTTTCCGCAAAAAAACAACCTAAACCAATACCTTAAGCTGGGTGGCGGCTTGGAGAATATAAACGGTGTATTTGGCGTGTACCAAAAAAAGTACACCAACCTTTACACCGAGGCAGAATACCGCAACCGCACCCGCAATAAAAAATGGGATGTGGTAGCCAACGCACAATTGTATATGGCTGGCGGATACGTGGGTGATTACAGTGCCTACATAAGCCTTAAACGGGAGCTTAGCAAAAAGATAGGCTCGCTGCAAATAGGCTTTAGCGATGTTAACCGCACCCCCTCGTTTGCGTACGACCAATTTATCTCATCGTTTCCCACCACATCCACCGGCACTTACAAAAAGGAAAACACGGCCCGGTTATTCGCGACAATTGCCCTGCCTATCGCAGGTTTGCAATTGTACGGCAACTATTACGCCATTACCAACTACGTATATTTTAGCAACTATTTTTCCGCCGTGCAGGATGCATCCTTGTTTAACCTGTTGCATTTGGGGCTGGAGAAAAAATTCAAGTTATCCCGGCATATAAACTGGTACACATCGCTCGATTTGCAGCAAACCACCGCCAATGCCCCCGTGCATGTACCATTGTTACTATCCCGTAACAGGCTGGCTTTTGAAGGTAATTTTTATAAAAACCTGTATTTATCCACTGGGTTGGAGGTGCGTTATTACTCACCCTACAAAGCCGACGGGTACTCGCCCCTTACCGGACAGTTTTTTACCCAAAACGACGAGAGCATTTCCAACCGGCCCGATGTAAACCTCTTCCTAAACTTCCGTATCAAAAGCTTTAAGGCTTTTGTGCGTGCAGATAACCTAAATACCATTAACCCCAGCGAGGGTTTTAAATTTACCGCACGCAATTTTACTGCCCCTTATTACCCAGCAAGGGCTTTTTGGTTTAGGCTGGGCATTTGGTGGAGTTTTGTAAATTAAGCACCATTACCCCACCTTACCAGCCAACAAACACGGCCGATGTTTTAATAAAAACTACTCCACAATTTTGTGGTGTACGTAATTGCGCCATTTTTCAACCACCTGGCCTATGTCGTTGGGCAGGGGCGATTCAAAAAAAACTTCCTCGCCGGTACGCGGGTGCTTAAAGCCCAAGGTTTTGGCGTGTAGTGCACAACGTGGGCACACGGTAAAACAGTTATCAACAAACTGCTTGTATTTGGTATAAATGGTACCTTTTAATATTTTGTCGCCACCATATTCCCAGTCGTTAAACAAGGTGTGGCCTATATGCTTCATGTGTACCCGTATTTGGTGGGTACGGCCGGTTTCCAGCACGCACTCCACAAGTGTAACGTAGTTAAACCGCTCAATCACCCGGTAATGGGTAATGGCATGTTTGCCCGTTTCACCGTCGGGGTAGGCATCAAACACTTTCCTGTTGCGCTGGTGGCGTGCTATATGGGCGTTAACAGTGCCTGTATCCTCTGCAATATCGCCCCAAACCAGGGCTATATACCTCCGGGATACCGTGTGGTTAAAAAACTGTTTGGCCAAACTGGCGGCAGCCAACCCTGTTTTTGCGGCCACCAGCAAGCCGGTGGTGTTTTTGTCAATACGGTGTACCAACCCGTACCGGGGCAGCTTTTCTTCGTCAATTTGCGGGTTTTGCTGCAACAAATGGTAGGCAATGCCATTTAGCAGGGTGCCGCTGTAATTGCCCACGCCGGGGTGTACCACCATGTTGGCAGGCTTGTTCAGCACCAGTATGTCGTCGTCCTCAAACACAATATTCAACGCAAGCGGCTCGGCCTTTATTTCGGTGTAATCGGGGTTTACCAAGCTCATCAGCAACACGTCATCGCCCGCCTTTACCTTATAGTTGCTTTTTACCTGTTTGCCATTAACAGTTAAAAAGCCCTCGTCAATGCCTTTTTGTATTTTGTTCCTGCTGGCGTTTTCTATCCTAATCTGCAGCCATTTGTCAATACGCATGGGTTCCTGCCCACGGTCAATCGTAAACGACCTGCGCTCATACATTTCCTCCTGCGCCTCGTCCTGAATAATTTCCAAGTCTTCTTGCATAAGCTGCAAAAGTAAGCAAAGGCAGCGAGAACCTGCACCCAGTCATTGGTTGGTAACCCCTCGGCTTTTAGCCAACACATTGGTAAGTAAATAGATCCATAGCGGAAGACCAATTAATCCCAACCGACAACTAGGTTGGGATGAACACAGAGGTATAAGCCCATAGCCATCAGCCAGTACCCTCATTACCGTGCGACTAACGAAATAGTAAGAAAAACATACCCTACCAGTCATTACCCGTTAAAACGGTATACCCAGGTTTATGTAAGGCCGCAGCTGCTTGGCCTGGTCGCAATACATGGCACTTATTTCAAGCGGGCCTAAAATAAAATTGTACCCCAGTGTTAGGCTGTAGCCGCTTAAAAACTGCGGCTGGCCGAAGATGTTGTCGCTGCCGATAAAGTTATAATACAAAGCGTTGGCCTTTGCCGTTAAATACAAGGCGTTATACATTTGGTAGCGCAGCCCCAACGTAAGGCTGGCAATGCTGCTGGAGTGTTCAGTGCCTTCGTTTAAGCCTGAAAAAGTAATTTGGTTACGGAAAACACTGGTAAGGCCGCCAACAAAATAATCATTTAAAATGCTTACGCGCTGGTTAAAGTTAATGCCGCCCTGCACTTGTGCCAGCCCGGTATATTTATCGCCAAGCGGCAGGTAGCCCTCAAAATTGAGCTTTGTGCGTACAAAATTTTGGAAACTAAACCCCAGCGAATCTAAATTGGTAATCACATGCCCGGCCCGCAAATAGGTGAGCGCAGGCCTTTGGGAGAAAACATAGCCGCCCTCCGCCTGAATTTTCATACCCCTCTTGGGGTATACTGCGTTGCTCAAGGTGTTTAGGTTAATAAAAAGGTAGGAGTTTACCAAGCTGGTATGCCCCTGCAGTTCAAAAAAAGACGCAATTTGTGGCTTGTAACCAAAACTTTCAAAGCGCGTGCCCAACCCCATGGAGTATCTGCGCTTTAACGCCCATTGGGCGTGCATGTCGGCCACAAAATAATTCTGCTTGTACAGCCCGTCTTTATTAAAATCGTTGTAAGTGGTAAAATTCAAGGTTTCTGCCTGTACCGAAGATATTAGCGACACAGCCTTGTACCGGCCAAAAAACTGTAGGTGTTCGGCCCTTATGTGCATGTTTTCACCCACGTTAACGGTTACCATGCTTCTTGAATAAGGCGTTAAAAAATTACGGGTAGTCAGGTTGCCAATAAGGCTGATGCCCGTAAAACTGTTGTAGTTTATGCCAAGCTTGGCAAAGCTGTGCGGGTTTTCCTCTACGTTAAAAACAATACGGCTGGTTGAGTCGGCCAAAGGCTCCAGCGAGTAGGTTATTTTATTAAAATACCGGGTGCCGAAGGCTTTGCGTATATGGTCAGACAGGGCGTCGGCACTGTACCATTGGTTGTTTATAAATTGCATGCGGTGCAAAAAAAATGCCTGCGTCATTCTTGTAAGGCCATTAATTTGGTAGCCTGTAATTTTTACCGAGTCAATGGGTGGCAATAGGCTGGTGGCCAATATACGCTGGCCATACACTGCGTTTAATGAATCAGCCAGCTTTTTTAGGCGTGGGTACAGCGAGTCGCCGGTACGGCTGCCCTCTTTTATAATATCGGCCGCCGCCGCAAAACTACCCATCGTAAAGCCTTCCAGCGGTTGGTGTATGTAAATGTCACAAAGGGTTGCTTGTTTTTTTTCATCTGCATCATTGCGAAAAAAAGCCACCTGCTGTAATACTTGGAACACGTTGGTAATTTTTTCCGCTGGCAGCAAGCCACCGGCCACATTGCTGCCAATAACTATATCAGCCCCCATTGCCTTAACGTCTGACACGGGAAAATTTCTTACCACACCCCCATCAATCAGCTTGCGGCCGTTGTAATTAACGGCCGTAAACACTGAGGGTATCGCCATGCTTGAGCGGATGGCCGATGTAATTTCACCGCTGTCTAATGACACCCCCTCCCCAGTCGCAACATCGGCCGCAATGCATTTAAATGCCCTGGGCAGGTGCGAAAAGTCTTTAATCTTGTACACCCTAAAAAAAAGCTCCATAAACTTAAGCCAAAGCTCCTGCGACTCAATAACGCCGTTGGGTAGTTTAAAGCCGCCGTTGGCCCAAGGCAGCTCAACCGCATATTTACCATACTCGTCCTTCTCCTCCATGATGAGCGAGCGCAAGGAGGCTGAGTTGCTGAGTAAAAGATCCCAATCAATGTTTTGGGTTATTTTCTCAATGGTATCGGCGCGGTAACCGGCGGCATATAGCGCGCCAATTATACTGCCCATACTGGTACCAGTAATGTAATCAACTTTAAGGCCTGCGGAGTCTATTGCTTTCAATATGCCAATGTGGGCAAGCCCTTTTGCACCGCCGCCGCTAAGCACCACGCCTATTTTTGGGCGGTTTTGGGCGTGGGCGATGGTGGCAAACAACAGTACGGTGGCTAATGCAGCTATAAGGTTTCTTATCATCCTACGGTCTGTGTTTATTCATTAAACACACCTTATACAGGTAGTGTCGCCCATCTAAGGTGTTTGCGCAAAAAATCAATTCAAGGTAAGGGTAATTTGCCATGATACTTAAAATGGTTTTGTAATATTGTTGCATGCAACCAAGGCTTATCACCAACATACACCAGCTGATAAACGTTAGGGCATTGTCCTTATTACCCAGGGGCGCGTCGTTAGCCAGTTTGCCAGTTTTAGAAAACGCCTACTTGTATGTGGACGCGGGCCGCATTGCGGCTTATGGCACCATGGCTGGGGCAGGGGCATTTATGCGCTCCGGCGTTGAAGTGGTAGATGCCAACGGGGCCAGCGTATTACCCTGCTGGTGCGACAGCCACACCCACACCGTTTTTGCCGCCAGCCGCGAGGAGGAGTTTGTTGACAAGATTAAAGGCCTGAGCTATGCCGATATTGCGGCCAAAGGCGGTGGCATATTAAACTCAGCACAAAAGTTGAATGCCATGGGGGAGGATGAGCTATACGCGGTTGCCCTGCAACGGTTGAATGGCTTGATACGCCTCGGCACAGGTGCCATTGAAATAAAAAGCGGTTATGGACTTAGCGTGGAGGGCGAACTGAAAATGCTGCGTGTTATACAACGCCTTAAGCAGGCGGTGCCCATACCGGTAAAGGCTACTTTTTTGGGGGCGCATGCTTTTCCGCAGCAGTACAAACACGACCATGCGGGGTATATTGCCCTTATTACCAATGAAATGTTACCAGCCATAGCCGCCGAAGGCTTGGCCGAATACATTGATGTGTTTTGTGAGCAAGGCTTTTTTTCGCCGGGCGAAACAGAGGTTATCTGCACCGCGGGAGCCGCTTATGGCTTAACGCCCCGGCTGCATGTTAACCAACTGAACAGCATAGGCGGCATTGAAACAGGCATACGGCTTAACGCCATTTCGCTAGACCATTTGGAAGTGATGACGGATAATGACATTACCCTGCTGGCCAACAGCAACACCATTGCCACTTTGCTGCCCTCTGCAGCATTTTTTCTACGGATGCCCTACCAGCCAGCCCGGGCCATTATTGACGCGGGTTGTGCCTTGGCGTTGGCCAGTGATTTTAACCCGGGCTCCTCCCCATCGGGCAATATGGGTTTTGTGGTATCGCTGGCCTGTATACAAATGAAGATGCTGCCCGAAGAGGCCATAAATGCAGCCACCTTGGCCGGTGCTTACGCGCTGGGGCTGGGCAACGAGGTTGGCAGCATTACCGTGGGCAAAAAGGCCAACCTTATATTTACCAAGCCCATACCTTCTGTAGCCTACCTGCCTTATTCGTTTGGGACCAACCTAGTGGATAAAGTGATGATTAAAGGGGATTGGTTTTTATAGGATTTGCCCCTATTCATTTTACATGTCCATCCCCTCATTAAAGCATTTCCTACACCTTGGCTCGTACACATCTTTCTCCCCCAACAGAAACCGCTCCTTGGCAGTTGTTTTACGGTAACTCATACTGGCTATGTCGCCGCATACCATACAAATGGCATGCAGCTTAGTAATAAAATCAGCCGTGGCCAGCAAGCCGGCGAGTGGGGCAAAAGGCTTGCCCCTATAATCCATGTCAAGCCCGGCCACAATAACCCTTATGCCGCGCAATGCCAGTGCCGCACAAACCTCTATAATTTCTGTGTCAAAAAAATGGGCTTCATCAATGCCTACCACATCAACATCCTGTGCCAGCAACAATATGGTTTGCGAATTTTCCACCGGGGTGGAGGTGATGGTGTTGGCATCGTGGCTTACCACATTCACACTGTCGTACCGCACATCAAACGACGGCTTAAATATTTCCACCTTAAGGTTCGCAATCTTCGCGCGCTTCAGCCTGCGTATCAGCTCCTCGGTTTTGCCACTGAACATCGACCCACAGATTACCTCAATCCAGCCGCGTTGGCTACCTATTATTGCAGGTTCAATAAACATTATGCTAAACTTAAAGTATGTAATTAAAATGGTCTGTAATTTGCAACGGCAGCAGGTTACTGGTTACCGGTTGCCAGTTTAAGGTTTCCAGGTTTGGGTTTCCAGTTTTTTTCGGGTTAGATAGCAAAACCTATCCTCAACACAATACATTAAAAATCGAGAAACTGAAAACTACAAACTGGGAAGTTCAAACTGAATTAAGCCAATCAGCAAAAATAAAACAACTTATGGAAAGAGCAGGGGCATTAATTAACCGTTTGCAGGAGCAGTACCATCAAAATGCAGGGGCTGACAAATTACTAATAACGCTGCAGATACTGGCGGCAGAGCTAGAGTTGGAAAAAAGTAAAATGGCCCCGGCTGCCAAAACGGTTTCAGTAACGGCACCCAACTTTCTAAAAAGCCAACAGGTATCGCCGCCGCAGGCAGTTGCCCCCACAGTACCGGTGCCCGCTGAGGCCATTACCGCCACCAAACAGGTTACCGCATCACCAGTGGCGGAGGCCCCTATAGCACAAAAACCCGCACCGGCCTTTATTTATGCGCCTACCAATGAGGCACCACCGGTTGCAGCACCTAAGCAAAAAGACCAACATGAACTGAATGAAGTAATGGCCCGCAAGGAGGAAAGCTTGAATGAAAGGCTAAAGACCAATAATATTGAATTGGGGGCCACCCTGCAATATGCACCCGTACGCGATTTAAAAAAAGGCATAGGCATTAACGACCGCTATGTTTTTTTAAACGAATTGTTTAAGGGCGATGAAACCATGTACGAAAGAAGTATTAAAACAATCAACGGCTTCTCCATTTACGCGGAGGCGGAGTATTGGATTAAGCGTGAGCTAAAAACAAAACTCGGCTGGAACGAGGATGCACAGGCAGTGGTGCAGTTTGATCAGTTGGTTAAAAGGCGCTTTGCCTGAATATAATCCATTACCTGCTGGCTGGCACCAGCCCCAGCCTTTATATAATTGCCTGCCTTTGTGCAGGCTTTTTTATACAACTGGCTGTCAGCAAGCAGTGCATCAAAACGTTGTTCCAACTCCAGCGCGCTGCTTACGGTAAACGCGCCCCCTTCCTCCACCAACCCCACCACCTCAATATATTTTTCAAACACCGGCCCAAACACCACTGGTTTATAAAAAACAGCCGCCTCGGCCACGTTGTGCACACCCTTCTCGCCAAAACCGCCACCCACGTAGCAAACGGTAGCACTTAAATACAGGTATTTAAGCATGCCTATATTATCTATCACCAACGTATTAACCGTGTTTGGGATGGTTTCGTTGTTTTGCAGTTTTTTTACAAACTGGCTATACCGGATGGAATTTTTGTAATAACTGTCGCATTCTGTAAGCCTGTCATCTCCAATATCGTGTGGCGCGATGATAAACCGGTAGCCAAGGTGCGTATTGGCATAGTGCCCTAACTCCTCGTCATCCTCCGTCCAGGTACTGCCGGCAACTATCACAGGCTTGCCGCCGCAAAACGCTTCAATATCCTTATACGGCTTGGCCTTGGCGGCAATTTCCAGCACCCTGTCAAAGCGGGTGTCGCCACCAATTGACACATTGGTGATATTGATAGTTTCCAACAGGTTGGCGGAGTCTTCGGTTTGCACAAACAAATGGGTAAAACAGGCCAGCATGGCCCTGTGCAGACCCCCGTACCATTTAAAAAAAGGCTGCTGGGGCCTGAATATGCCCGACACCAACAATATGGGTATGTTAAGCGTACGGCCCCTTTGTAGGTAGTAATACCAAAACTCGTATTTTATAAAAATTACCAGTTTTGGCTGCACGCAGTCGTAAAAACGCCTGGCCGCCGCCGCTGAATCCATCGGCAGGTAAAAAATATAATCCGCACCCTTATATGCTTTTTGCACCTCGTAACCCGAGGGGGAAAAAAAGGTGAGCAGTATCTTATAATTGGGGTAGGTAGCCCTTATGGCCTCCATAATAGGCCTGCCCTGCTCAAACTCACCCAGCGAAGCGCAGTGTACCCATATTTTTTGTGCGGGGTCGCGCTGGGTATTAAACGCAATATGGTCTAATATGTTTTTCCTGCCCCTAACCCATAGGCGTGCTTTGTTGTTAACAGGTGACAGTAGGCGTCCACCCAAGGGGTATAACTTAATAAACAGTAAATAAAAAAGTTTGCCCATGCTACGC
>Ga0208741_10000800_pt1 | contig 13929 bp, 8 predicted proteins | sample CryBogCBE03Jun09_FD_184576 | JGI IMG/M metagenome (GOLD analysis project Ga0208741, IMG submission 184576) | Freshwater microbial communities from Crystal Bog, Wisconsin, USA - CBE03Jun09 (SPAdes) | ecosystem: Environmental > Aquatic > Freshwater > Lake | place: Crystal Bog, Wisconsin, USA...
GGGCAGATTGTTCGGCGGCAGTAGGCAAAACGCTACAGATGCATAACCAATTTGGTGCCGTGCCTGTTGTTGTGTGCGGTGTAATTGCCGATATACCCGCCCAAAGCGATATACAGTTTGGCTGCCTGCTTTCCATTCAAATATTGAACAACCCTGGCTACACTAACGGTGCTGACTGGGCAAAGCTGGATAATTGGGGCAATGACTCCTATACCAGTTTTGTGTTGCTTAACAGCAATGCCAGTCCGCAGGCTATCGCTGAGCAGGCCAGTGCGCTTTTGCGGAAAAACGACCCCTACTACAAAGCGGAAATCGGAAACATCCAGTTACAACCCGTTAATGAAATTCATTTGGGTGGCAGCCTTAGGGATAACCGCCCAACCTATGGCAGCATGCCTATGACATACTTTATATTGGCCCTCGGCATACTGGTATTGTGCATAGCATGGATTAACTACATTAATTTTTCAACGGCTTACGCCATCAGCCAGGCCAAGCAAATTGGGATACACAAAATTGTGGGCAGCGATAAAAAGCAGATTGTTATCCGGTATATTACCGAGGCCGCCTTACTCAACCTGTTTGGACTGTTTTTGGCCATGGGGCTGTCGGGTGTTTTACAAAACCTGTTTAATTACCTAACGGGTCGGCCGCTGGCATTGTATTATATTAACAATGTATCCACCTGGCTGTATAGCGCAGCCATTGTATTGGGCGGCGTGTTATTATGCGGTGCTTATGTGGGTACCATGCTCGCCCGGTTTAAGCCCATTGCCATGATGCGTTTCAATGATGCTGGCAATGTTGGTAATGTACTGTTACGCAAGGGGTTGGTGGTGTTTCAATTTGTAATTTCCAGCGTGTTTATTGCGGCTACCTTAATCGCGTACAAACAAATTGACTTTATGCGCCACCATAACCTGGGCATGAATATTGACAGCCTTGTTGTAATAAGCGGCCCCAACGTAAAGGATTCGGCCTTTAAAACCAATAAGGTTGTATTTAGAAACGAAATGGAAAGGCTGCCTTTTGTGGAGAAATTTAGTGCCACTGGCAGTGTACCCGGCATTGGCAGCGGCCATAATTTTAGTGCAAATGGTATTACCGGTACCAACAGTCAAAAGGGGGATGAGGATAAGGGCTATTATTTTTCGGACGTGGATGAAAATTATTTTGGCACGTACCAAATTACCTTTTTAACGGGCAATGATTTTACCAGCGCGGATGCGGACCAAAGCCTTAAAGGGGATAAACTTATTGTGAATGAGACCGCTGCATTACAATTAGGCTACCAGCCCGCTAGCGCAGTAGGCAAGCAAATAAACTGGGGCAAAGCTTACCGCATAGCCGGGGTGGTAAAAGACTACCACCACAGCTCGCTAAAAGAGAAGATTGAACCTATTGTTTACATACCACAACATAACAATGCGTGTTATACTATTAAACTCAACAACGCCAACCTGCCTCAAAAAATGGAGGCCGTACGTGCCATATACCAGCGGCTTTACCCCGGCAACCCTTTTGAATATACAGTTTTGACAGAGGCTTATGATACCTTATATGCGGACGAGCAAAGGGCAGGGGAGGTGGCCCTAAGTATTTCGGTACTGGTAATTGTTATAGCATGCCTTGGTTTAATTGGGTTGTCAGTTTTTACCGCAAAGCGCCGCAACAAGGAGATGGGCATACGCAAGGTGTTGGGGGCAAGCCCGCAGTCGTTGTTCGGGTTGTTGTCGCGGGAGTTTTTATGGTTGGTGGCAACAGCCATCGTTATTGCCACCCCCATTGCTTGGTTTGGCATGCATAAATGGCTTGAGGCCTTTGCCTACCGCATAACCATACCTTGGTGGGTGTTTTTGGCAACAGGGTTTACCACCCTTTTTATTGCCTTGGCAACCGTGAGCCTGCAGGCCGTAAGAACGGCTTTGGTTAACCCGGCAGACAGCCTGCGGAGCGAATAAATTATTGATTATGGCAGCGCAAGGCAGGTAAAAGCAATATGGCCCTTTTTAAGTTGCCTTATGTTAGCCCTGTTTTTTTGTATTGGTTTGGCGTAGGCTAATGCCAAACCAATATTTTTAAGCCCATCGGGGCGGCTAGCATGCCAGTGTTGCGTGGTTTGCGCACCCGTAAAAACAGCCTTCATATTGTTGGGTAAACTTTTATGGCAACCCTTACCCTACCCCTTTTTTAAATATTTTTAAGTTACTTTTGCCGCGTCGCTTTGTTAAGCTAACTTATTATTTATTCAAATTTAGTGCATGTTACCAAAAATTAATCCAACTACAACCCAAGCTTGGCTGCTACTGAGAAGGCATTTTGACGAGGAGATGAACCGCTGCCACATAAAAGCCCTTTTTGATAACGATGCAGAACGGTTCAATAAATTTTCGCTCAATTTTGGCGATATATTGTTTGATTATTCAAAAAACATTATCACCGCCAAAACCATGCAGCTGTTGCTGCAGCTTGCGGCCGACTGCCGCGTGCCTGAGGCTATTGAAAGCATGTTTAGGGGCGATTTGATTAACGAAACAGAAGGCCGTGCGGTATTGCACACGGCCTTGCGTAATTTTTCGGGCAACCCGGTAATTAGCGGGGGGGTAGACGTGATGCCAGATGTTATTAAGGTGCAGGCGCAGATGAAAAGTTTTTGTGAAAGCGTGCACAGCGGCATTTGGAAAGGGTATACCGGTAAAACCATAAAATACATTGTAAATATTGGTATCGGTGGTAGCGACCTTGGGCCTAAAATGGTTACCGAGGCACTTAAACCATATTGGGTTGAGGGAATGCAGGTGTATTTTGTTAGCAATGTGGATGGTACCGACATCAGCGAAACCCTTAAGAAAGTAACGCCCGACGAGACCATTTTTCTAGTTGCCTCCAAAACATTTACCACCCAGGAAACCATGACCAACGCCCACACCGCCAGGGAGTGGTTTTTACAAGCTGCCCAAGACGAACGGCATATAGCCGGGCACTTTGTGGCATTGAGCACCAACGAGAAAGCAGTGGAGAAATTTGGCATCAACCCCCAAAACATGTTTGTTTTTTGGGACTGGGTGGGCGGCCGCTACTCCCTATGGAGCGCGATAGGCCTTTCAATAGCACTTACGGTTGGCTATGATAATTTTGAACAATTGTTGAAGGGGGCTTATGCGGTAGATGAGTATTTTAAAACCGAGCCTGCCGACAAAAACATACCCGTTATCATGGCCCTTACAGGGCTTTGGTACACCAATTTTTTTGGTGCTCAAACAGAGGCCATATTGCCATACGACCAGTATATGCACCGGTTTGCCGCTTATTTTCAGCAGGGCAACATGGAAAGTAACGGCAAGCATGTTGACCGCCAAGGCAGTGAAATAAATTATAGCACCGGCCCTGTTATTTGGGGTGAGCCGGGTACCAACGGGCAGCACGCTTTTTACCAGTTAATACACCAAGGCACTGTGCTTATACCCTGCGATTTTATTGCACCGGCCATAAGCCATAACCCTATTGGCGACCACCACGTGAAACTCCTAAGCAATTATTTTGCCCAAACGGAGGCCTTGATGAACGGCAAAACTGAAAAAGAGGTAAGGACCGAATTAGTAGAGGCTGGTAAAACACCCGAAGAAATAAAGAAATTATTACCTTTTAAAGTGTTTAAAGGAGACAGGCCAACAAACTCATTCTTGGTTAAACAAATAACACCCTACACCTTGGGCAGCCTTATTGCTTTTTATGAGCATAAGATTTTTGTACAAGGCGTTATTTGGAACATATTTAGTTTTGACCAATGGGGTGTTGAACTTGGCAAGCAACTGGCGGGCAAGATTTTGCCCGAACTTAATGATGATGCCCCGGTAACAAGCCACGACTCATCAACCAATGGGTTGATTAATGCGTACAAGCAAATGCGGGTTGCCGGTAATAAGGGGTAAATGATCGGATGTTAAAGATGAAGGGACCAATCGAGTTGAGTACTTAAATTTATAGCAAAAAATTGCCAAAGCTTAGTAGCCCGTTTGTAATGGAAGCATTGCAAACGGTTTTTTTTTGGCAAACGAGCCTGGATTTTGTGAACCTGATTTCCAGAATATTCTCGTATGGCTATTGGGCGGGTTCTTATCGTGCCGTTTTACATCTCTAATTGGTGCGCGGGATACAGGTTAGGGTAACTGTTCTTGCACTGGTAGGAATGTTTTGGGGGGAGTGTTGCATTTGTGTAGCCAGTGCAAATAGCCAGTAACAACCACTACCCGCAACAAAAAACCCTGCAAAGCTTGATGCCTTGCAGGGTTTTTATTGTAAGCCAATGTATGTATATTATTTCTTCTTAGCTGGTTTGGCAGGTGCCGGGGTGTCGAATGTTTTTATAACTGCGGGTTCCTCCTTAACAACAGGCTGGGAAAGCTTGCCGTAGGTTTGGTGCAGTCTGTTCAACTCTTGTATCAGCTGGAAGTTTTGCATTATTTCCTGCTTCAGCATTTGTTGCTTTCTGTCAAAGTTGTTGCTCAGCAATTCTTCAGCAGACTCGTACTGTTGCTGGGTTTGTGCATTGCTGGCCATATCAAAGTACCTGTTAAACAGCGTGGTAAACGTGCCTGGGGCCATGCCGCCAAGGCTGGCATAGTAGGCTGTTTGCTGGTCAAGGTCTTTTTTAATGGCGTTGTACACTTTTGCCGCAAGGCTGTCGTCGCCCGCAAAATAACAAGCTTGTAAAAACCGTAGCGAGTGTTGGTTATGGTCGTTGCCTTTTGAAACCAAGCCATACGGAAAGTTGCTTTCCAACAGCATTTTATCTGAACGGTCTAATACTTTTTTCGCTTCATCCTTCCTGTTTTTGCTGGCAAGGTCAAAAGCCAGTTCGGCATCGGCTAGGCGTATAATATTCAGGTGCCTGCGGTTTTCCTCGTCAAAATAAACACCCGGTAAATCAGCATTGCCAAAGCCAAACTTTGTATTGAATGCATTCAACATAAAGTCGGTGTTCACACGGCCTTTAGGCACCACAGGTACCAGCCTGTAGCTAAGGCCGTCCCTCCTTATGTAGTTGCCAAAGCCAAGCTCTCCATAATCCATGGTAAAGTATATGGGGCGTTTCCATTTGTTGGCAGCTATCACGTTTAATATTGCCAAGTCATTTTTTTGAAGTAAGTTTTTATTTACTTCAAAATTTAGGGAGGCCAATATGCTGTCATCTGCGTTTGCAGTGCCGTTGGCTTTTATTGCTGCTGCATCAACCGGTACGGAAAACTTCTTTACCGGGAATGTGCTGATGTACGATCCGCCACCCTCGTCCTCTTGTTTGGCTTGGTCGTCGCTGCCAACGTAGTAACGCATTATGCTGTCAAGGTTATAGTACCTGTTTTCAGGGTAGGCTGGGTTAGCCCTGTAACGTATGTAGTTGCGGGTGTTGCCCTCAATTTGGTCTGCTGTCCAAATCACGTCAATGGCATCGCTCTTGTTAACCTTGTAGCGAAGTTGGTTTATGTACCAGTCAATACCCAGCAGGCTGGTGTTAATCACGCGTATGTCGGGGCGTATCCCTTCTACTTCCTGTGCATACCAAAGTGGGTAAGTGTCGTTGTCACCAAAAGTAAACAGTATGGCGTTGGGGGCGCAGCTCTCCAAGTAGTCTTTCGCTAGGTCGCGGGCCAATTGTTTACGGCTGCGGTCATGGTCGTCCCATTCCTGGGCACCCATCCAAATAGGTACAAACAATGCTACCAGTATAGTGGCATAAGTGATTGTTTTTGGGTTGCCAAGGTATTTTAACAGGTATGGCAAGCCAAAAGCCAATGCGCCAAACAACACAGCAACGCCAACCCCTAGTGTTAGCGAGCCTTGGAAGTATAGTGTACCGCTAAACGTGCCAACAAACATGATGGCTGCAATGGCAGCACCGCATACTGCCATGTAGGATACCAATTTTTCGTCCCATTTGCTGGCCAGTTCGGCAAAATAAGGCACTGCCAGCCCAATCCAAATGGCAAAAGCGTAAAAGGAACCCACATAGGCATAGTCACGTTCGCGTGGCTGGTAGCCTGCTTGGTTAAGGTATATTACGATGGCTAGCCCAGTCATAAAAAACAGTAGGAAGGTAACAATGCCATCGTCGGAGCGTTTTTTAAACTGGTAGAACATACCAATCATACCCAAAATAAACGGCAGCATAAACAGGCTGTTGTGCGCCTTATTGTTTTTAATGCTCTCGGGCATTTTGCTTTGGTCGCCGTATATGGCATTGTCCATCACAGGTATGCCGGTTATCCAGTTGCCATCACGCACATTGCCGGTAAACATGCCCTGCACGTCGTTCTGTTTGCCGCTAAAATTCCAGAAGAAATACCGCAGGTACATATAGTATGTTTGGTAACCCCAGAAAAAGCGCATGTTATCCCCAAGGGTTGGCCGCAGGTAATGGCCGTCGTCCGATTTTTCAATATCCCAAGTACCGTCTTTCAGCTTGTTTACGCCTAAAAATTGTGCGTAATAGGTGGCATGGCCCTGCTCCTCGCTCATATCCCACATACGCGGGAAAACCATCTTGTCTTCGGGCATGTATATATAATGGCCGTCCCTGCCTATGCTCACATATTTGTCTTTGCCTTTCTGAAATTTTTCCGGGCCTTCTTTATAATCAACAGGCTGGGCATCAAATTTTTGTCCGTATAAAATAGGGAAATCGCCGTATTGGTCGCGGGCCAGGTAGCCCACCAAGCTTTGGGGGTTGTCAACATTGTACATATCAACGGCTGGGTCGGCATTGCTGCGTATCATGGTTGTCAAGTAGCTGCTGTAGCCTATCAGGGTAAAGGTCACAGACCAAACAGCCAGGCGCAGGTACATCCAGCCTTTTTTGGCGGCTATCCGGTTGGCCAGCCACAGCGCGGCAGACAAAGCGATAAAGAAAACTGCAAACCCTGTAAAGAAAGGCAAGCTAAGGCTGTTTACAAAAAATATGTCAAAATCACCAGCCATTTTAATGGAGTATTGGATAACACCCACTTGCACAACGCCGAGTATAATGGCACCTATAACAAATGAAATATAAGCACCGCCGTAGTATTCTTTCTTGTCTTTGTCCTTGTTAATGGCTTCTACCAGGTACAGCAAGCCGATGGCACCCAACGCGCCAAATATCATCAAGGCACTCATGGTATTATCGGGTGCAAGGCCGGTTTCGCGGGATGTGTGCGTTTCCGCTGTGGCACCTAGCAGGGCAAAAATGGCTCCCAACACGCCGCCGATGATAACCACCCAGATAAAGTATTTTTTAAGCTGGCGGTAGTTGATGGTATCCCTTCTTTTAAAATAGTACGCCAACACAATGGCCGGTATGCACAGCAAACACAACAGGTGCACGCCTATGGAAAGGCCGATTAAGAAGAATATAAACACAATCCAGCGGTCTCCGCCGGGTTCGTTGGCATTGTTTTCCCATTTAAGGATGGCCCAGAACACGATGGCGGTAAAAAATGAACTCATCGCGTACACCTCGCCTTCCACAGCGCTGTACCAAAATGAATCTGTGAATGTATATGCCAAGGCACCTACTATGCCGGCACCCATAATAATTGCCAGCTGGTCGCCGGTGGCTTCTGTGGCAAGGTTGCCCTTTAACACAATTTTGCGGGCATAGTGGGTAATGCTCCAAAACAGGAACAAAATGGTAAAGCCGCTGGCCAGTGCGCTCATTACGTTCACCCCTTTGGCAGCCGTATTGGGGTTGTCGCCAAACAGCACGATAAATATCCTGCCGATTAATACAAACAATGGTGCGCCTGGCGGGTGGGGAATTTGCACTTTAAAGCAACTGCTCACAAATTCGCCGCAATCCCATAAGCTGCCGCCTGCCTCGGCGGTCATTATGTAAACAGTGCAGGCAATTAAACATACAATCCAGCCTGTAATGTTGTTGGTCCGTTTAAAATTCATCAGTTTCTGGTTTTTAAAGAGTCGCAAACATACCTTAATAATTGAAAAAAGGGAAATTGAATAATAAGAATAATATGTTTTTAAGAAATGATTGAGAAAAAGCTCTTGCCGGTGGTGAAACGCAAGCACCAATGAAGGCGAAAAGGATGTTTAAATTTTGCCCTTCCCCCATTCCAGAGGTTTCCCCCGAAAAACAATGATGTGCAAAAGCCTACAGGTGAAGAGGCTCATTTTCCAAGGCTTAAAGTACTATATAATACTCCACCCGTTCCAGTGAGTGACACCGCATGGCAGCTCGGCGGGCAACCGGCGAACCCAAGAATTACCCGAGTTCGCCCCCAACCCTGAACCCCCAAACTACAAACCACAAACTAAAAACTCTCCGTATCTTTGCCCGCTTATGGAAAAAAAGCGTTCTGTTGCATTCCACACATTGGGCTGCAAGCTTAATTTTTCTGAAACCTCCACACTCTCCCGCATGCTGGAGAACGACGGGTTTGAGAAAAAGGAGTTTGAGGAAACTGCTGACGTGTATGTGATAAACACTTGCAGCGTAACCGACAATGCAGACAAGGAATGCCGCATGCTGGTGCGGCGCATACAACGCCGCAGCCCCGAAAGTTTGGTGGTTGTTACCGGCTGCTACGCACAGTTAAAACCAACCGAAATTGCCGAAATACCCGGTGTTGACCTAGTATTGGGCGCTGGCGAAAAGTTTAACATAGGCGCGCATTTGCGGGAACTGGCCAAAGGCGACTCCGCAAAAATATCCAGTTGCGAAATAGAGGAGGTAACCGGTTTTAACGCATCCTTTTCAGCCAACGACCGCACCCGCACTTTTTTAAAGGTGCAGGACGGTTGCAGTTATAACTGCAGCTTTTGCACCATACCCATGGCCCGGGGCAAAAGCCGCAGCGACAGTGTGCAAAACGTGGTGAACAATGCACGGCAAATTGCTGCCGGAGGCGTAAAGGAAATTGTATTGACCGGAGTAAACCTAGGTGATTTTAGAACCAATAGCGGCACAGGGGCGATTGATGGGGGCGAGCAGGATTTTTTTGATTTGATCCAGGCATTAGACAAGGTGGAGGAAGTGGAACGGTACCGGATCTCTTCCATAGAACCCAACCTGCTTACCAACGATATTATTGCTTTTGTGGCCGAGAGCAAAAAGTTTATGCCCCATTTTCACATACCGCTGCAAAGCGGCAGCAATAAAATACTGGGCCTGATGCGCCGGCGGTACAAAAGGGAGCTGTATGCCGAAAGGGTGGCTTTAATTAAGCAGCTGATGCCGCACTGCGCCATCGGGGCAGATGTTATCGTGGGCTTTCCATCGGAGACGGACGAAAATTTTACAGAAACTTTTGACTTTCTGCACCAACTTGATGTATCTTACCTGCATGTTTTCACTTATTCGGAAAGAGACAACACCAAGGCTTTGGAAATAAAGCCCGTGGTGCCAGTACACATAAGAAACGAGCGGAACAAAATTTTACGTAACCTGAGCTATAAAAAGCAGCAGTACTTTGCCACGCAACATACGGGTCAAACGCGTAAGGTGTTGTTTGAGATTTTTAATAAAAACGGCATGATGGAAGGGTATACGGATAACTATATTCGCGTTACCACCCCATACCGTGCCGAATGGGCCAACCAACAGGTTGATTGGGCCTTGCAATAACGAATGCTTGCCTGGTGTTACAAAAACAATACAGGCGTATGAAAAAGTACCAAGCCATAATACGGTTTGAGATGGACGAACAATTTATGAATCTTGTTCCGCCACACCGTACGTACATTAACTACCTCATCAACAAAAACATTGTTGACAGCTATGTGGTAAGCATGGAGAGCCAAACCGTGTGGATTACCATTAACGCTGAAAGCAAGGAGGAGGCCGACAAGTACCTGGGTAAAAGCCCCTTATACAAATATTGGACGTACGACATTGAGGAACTTTTTGTGTACGACGGCCAATTGTACCGGCTGCCCGTGGTGCAGCTAAATTAACACGATAGCAGGCCCCGCTTTTTTGGGCGAAGCCTGCCAGGTATCGATACAAATAGCGGTGTAAAGTGTACCCTAGTTACTTAGTTTGATATCATCGTATGGCTTTTTATATCAACCGTTACTGCGTCTGACGATGATTTTTGGTCTATTTCCGCATCGTGGTATTCAATTACCAAGTTGGTCTTATCTACCACTACACGCAAATAGCCGTAGTTTTTATCGTCATAGTTCTCAAATATCAGTTCATCGCTTAGTTTTACGGGTGTTCTCAGCGGACCTGCATTGCTGCTGTTTCGTATGGCAGTTAAGCCATGGCCTGCATTGCCAACTACTATATACGGTATGTCGTGGCCATCCACAGTGCGGGTGTACCGTTGGTAGTTGTGGGCATGGCCCGAGATAAATGCATGTGGCCAAAAGTTTGCTTTTTTACAGCACGCATCCAAGTCTTTTAACATGGCAGGGCTGGCGCTATGGCTCTTGCCAGCGGTAAAAGGCGGGTGGTGTAATGCAACAATTACAGCGTTGTTGGTAGCCTTAGCCCTGGTTAACTGGGTTACTAAAAAATCAAGCTGTTCATCTGTAACAACCGATGTTTTGTCTTCCTGGCTAGAAATAACCCCTGGGTCTTCCAGCACATTGCTAAACAGGCCGATAATGGTAACAAATGGTGCATCCAAGGCAAAATAAACGCCGGGCTGCATCATTGCCGTGCGTCTAAGCCCGCCAGCCTCTGGTGTTACAACCAGTTGGTTGTTTACAAAATTTCTTAAAAATGCGTCCAGCGGTGCTTCAGTGTCGTTTTGGTACACCATGCCGTCGTGGTTGCCCGGTACGGCAAAAATGGGGGCCGCGTAATTTCTAAAGGGCTCATAAAACTGGTCGTAATAGTACCGCGCTTCTCCAAAGCTGTACACCACATCGCCCAAATGGAAAAAGAATGATGGAGCATCCTTTTTGTCTTCCTCGTCAAAATCGGCCGACATTTTGTCAACTACTTGCTCTAAGCTAGCGGGTCCTTTAACCGGTCCGGTATCTCCCCCTGCATGAAACACTATTTTACCTGCCGCTTCAATGTCCGATATTTTAGCATTGCCATTAATGCCGTAGGCATCAGCCAGCTGCATGGTTACTTTGCCCGGTACCCGGGGAGCAGGTATCGCCACCAATCGTTTTTTGTCTAGGGTGCTGTATAATGCGAAGTCAGATGGGTGGGTTACCTTAAAGGTGGTTGGGTCGCCCGTAATGGCTACTTCGCCAAATTGTGGGGCATGCACCTCAATACCACCGGTGTTGGTACTTTTTTTTACATTGTCGGCGGCCGTTTGTTTGTCAGGTTGTGTTAAAGATGTTTTTTTAGCCATGTTGTATTTTTTGTTTGAAAAATAAAGGGTAGCCCATCCGCACTTGTTGCCGTGTCATATGGGTACAAACGAATATTGATTGCTTCGTTTGTTACATAAAAACCATCCTATACATTAATAAATTTGGCAAGCTTTAATAGGCGATGATGGAAGAAAAGTAGATACCATCGCACAGCCAATTGCTACCAAGTAGCCTGCAAATGCCTGTCTCGATCAAAATAGGCATTATATTTCAATTTACATAGGGAAAGCAGAAGTTTTTTTAAAATAAAACCACCTGTTTTTTTCGGCGGAAAAAATCTGGGTGGTAGCAAAAAAATTATGGGTCAGTCGGGCTGTGCAAAAACGAATCATCCAGCCGTGTTGCATGTTAAACCCCCTTTCATCCGAAGAAAAATTGATTCAAAATATGTATACGACAAGTGTGCCACAAACACGGTAACAGCCAACAAGCCGAAATAGTAGGCGACAGGCACCGCCGTGAAAAAGCTTTTTACAACAGGCATTTTTACCATTACTACGCGGAAAACATAGGATATATACGGGTGGAACATGTATATGCCGTACGATATGCTGCCCAGCCAATGTAGCACCCGGGTATTAAAACCAACCACCCGCTTGGTTGCCGAAAAGGTGTTGATGATAAAACATGCATACAGCGCAGCGGTGGTTGGGCCGTAAATAGCCTCCGGTAGGGGAATGTTGGTAAAAACAACCAATGCCAATAATGCCAACAAAATAATTTGGGTAAGTTTTTTATCAGGTAACAGCCTTTGTACCAACCCCTGGTGTTTTTTGTACAGCACCGCAAAAAAGCAGCCTGTAAACATGAAATGAAACTTGAGCGTGTTGATAAAATTGCTACCCGTAAAACCGGTGTTAAAAACGCCATTAAAATTTAGGTAATAAAAACTTGCATACAGTGCAGTTATTACGCCCAGCAACAGCAAGGGCCGCTTGGTTTTTGCCAATGCCCATACCAATAAAGGAAAGAACAGATAAAACTGTTCTTCCACGCCTATTGACCATAAGGCATACAAGGCACCTACGTTGCTAAACGGGTGCGCCGCAACAATATAGTTGGGCAAAAAAAACAGGTACCAGGGCAAGCCCTCCTTTATGGTAAATGCCAAAAAATGGGTATGCAGATATGCCGGCAACAGCCAGCCCAGCGTAATAAAGCCCACCGACACACACAGGTAGTACAGGGGCCATATGCGTAGTACCCGGTTAAGGTAAAAATGCTTTAGGTTAAATACCGCTTGCTTTTCTACCTGGTGCAGCGAAAGGTAGGTGAGCAGAAAGCCGGACAGGGTAAAGAAAAACTGCACCGCATCCACGCCACGGTGCAAACAAAACCAGTTGGTATTGTTTACACCAAGGCTGGCAAGGTCGTTACGGGCATGGCCTACCAGTACAAGCAGTGCCGCAAAAAAACGTAGGGCATTTAAGCCTTTTAAATATGGCATAGCGGAACAAAAATTGAGTGCTGCGCACAATACTAATCAATATCCAAATATATAGGTTAAGTGGCGGCGCGGCCACTACGTCGGCGTATATTATACTTCCCCATGGGTAACTGCACCCCATTCTTTGCCAAAATAGGGTAATTTTTATCCGCCTGATAAATATCAGCTGCTTTTCCATGGGCGGTTATTGGCAAACTTTCTATATTGTGCTGCCATTGCCAATGATGGAATAACTTGATTTGCAGTGCCTACCATAAAATAGAGCCATTATGAAACCGATAGTACAAATCTCGCTCGACCTTACGAATATAGATGAAGCCTTAGAAACCGCAGCCCTTGCCATGCGAGCTGGTGTTGACTGGCTGGAGGCTGGCACCCCGCTCATACTGGCCGAAGGCCTCCATGGTGTTAGGAAATTGCGCGAAGCATTCCCCGGCGTGCCCATTGTAGCCGACCTAAAAACCATGGACGGTGGTTATTTGGAGGCGGAGATGATGGCCAAGGCAGGTGCCACCCACGTGGTGGTAATGGCCCGGGCCCACGAGGAAACCATTAAATGTGTGGTAAAAGCCGGCCAGGATTACGGGGTTAAGGTAATGGGCGATAACCTGGGCTGCCCCGACATGGTAGAAGCCGCCAGATGGCTGGAAGCCCTGGGCTGCGATTTTGTGATACACCATATTGGCTACGACGAGCGCAGGGGTATTGCCGCCCAAGGCAGGCGCATGCCCAGCCCGCTTGACCAACTAAGGGAGGTGGTGAATGCTGTAAAAATACCCGTGCAGGCGGTTGGGGGCCTTACCCTGGAGCAGGCCATACAATGCCCTGCCTATGGCGCGCCTTTAGTGGTATTGGGTGCGCCCCTTACCATAGATGCCGATGCATTTAAAACAGCGGACGGCAACTTGGAGGCATCGCTGCGGATGATTTGCGAAAAAATACACGGCCAGGCGGTGAGCGGCCAATAGTCCAGGGCTGATAGTCCATGGTCGATAGTCCATGGTTGATAGCCAGGACTCAATTGGAGTTGATTATTGGAATTAAAAGGCCGGAAGGGCAGAGAGCCGTCGGCGATGGGTGAAGCCCTAAAAAAAACTTACGCCGGCCCCCAAAAATGCATTTTTCGCGATAGCCCCTTTATCATTAAATAT
>Ga0208741_10000804_pt1 | contig 13908 bp, 13 predicted proteins | sample CryBogCBE03Jun09_FD_184576 | JGI IMG/M metagenome (GOLD analysis project Ga0208741, IMG submission 184576) | Freshwater microbial communities from Crystal Bog, Wisconsin, USA - CBE03Jun09 (SPAdes) | ecosystem: Environmental > Aquatic > Freshwater > Lake | place: Crystal Bog, Wisconsin, USA...
GAGATGGCGGACGCCGTCATCGCCGAGTGGAGGCTGATGGGTGTCATCAAGAACGAGGCTGCCCCCACCGCAGCACAGTACGGCCAGGCGCGCGTGTCGCGCGTCATCAACCTGGTGGTTTCGCACCGCGTGTCGGTGCTCAACTATTGGGTGCACAGCAAAATTGTGCAGACGCAGAAGCTGTACCTGGTGGTGAAAAAGAATGTGAGCGGCAAGTGGGAGGTGACGCCCTGGACGTCGCCCAACTTTGACCACCCGCCGCTCGCCGACGTCGAGTACGTCGACGGCAAGGCGAAGCGCCTGGGCGCGGTCATCTACGTTGGCAAGTCCTCGGACCAGTCCTGGGCGCAGCACGGCGGCCTGAACCAGACCCCAGCCGGCGTGTCCAAGAGCCTGGTGAAGCGGGGGATGATGGCGACGCTTGAGGTGTACCTAGGCATTTAACATAGCGTATTTACTCAAAACACAGAGAAAGCGTAGATGCATTGTCTCGAATGCGCAGCCGTCCATCGGGCGCTGCGTTTTCTTAGGGCGCGAATGGGTCGCGTGGCGCTGATTTGTCTTTTTTTCGGAGTCGTGCTCGTTTCTGCGCTTGCAAGGCGGGCGCCGCCCGCTGCGCGCCCCGGCGACATAGCGCCGGTGCTGTGCGCCGGCCGTGCCACGTTTGACGACCCCGAGCTTCTGATATGGACGTTTTGGAACGATGAGCGCACGCTCACTGTGTTGGTGTCTGAGATGGTCCACGCCTGGAAGATATGGAACCCCGCTCACGAGGTGGTGCTGCTGACGAACGACAACGTGCACTGTTACCTGCCGGAAAACTCGTTCGAACAGTTCCGGGCGTTGCCAGCCCTTCGCAGTGACCTTATCCGGCTCAGCGTGCTCAAGGTGTACGGCGGGACGTGGCTCGACGCCACCGTCTTGCTCACCGAGCCGTTGATGCCAGGGCCTCTGCCCGAGTTTCAGGGCATCTACTCGGAGCACTACAGCTCCCGCCCGCGCGATTTTCCGGAGACGTGGCACATGCGCGCCGCTGCGGGCAGCACCTTCATCTCGCATTGGCTGCTGCTGCTCCAGACGGTGACGTCCATCAACGGGCCGCGCCTCGCGGGTCTTTCGCACACGCACATCTACACGCCCGACTCCACCAACGCATTCTACAAAATTGAGCGCACCATCGGCGGGTCGGCAATATACTGGTCGGAGTACCTCGTGGCGTACGTTGCGTACACGTACGCATACCAGACGGACCCCGGGTTCCGCGCCGTCGCTGTGAACGCCAATAGCTACGCGTCTGAAAAAGTAGGCTACTTGCTGCCGTGGCACCTGCAGTGGAACATGACGGAAGTGAACCTCGTGATTAGCAGGCCGTTTGGCAAGGACCCACTCCACCACTGGCTCCGAGACACAAAGATGCTGAAGCTGTCTACGAGCAACGTTGCGCGTGGCGTGGACTTGGCCGACTACCAGTACGACTCATACCTGGGGCACTGCCTGCGCAAGACGCGCAACTCGGCGGGCCTGCAGCGCAGCGAGTTTCGGCTCGTCATTGTGCGCTACGAGGAGGATGTGAGTTGGTCGGACGCATACCGTGGCACCCGCGTGATGTATGACAAGGGTGGCAAACCAAACGAGTTGCCGGGTTGGGAGAATGACGAGACGCACTACGTCGAAAACACGGGGTTGGAGTGCTTAGGGTATTTGCGTTACATCATCAGCAACTACGACTCGCTTCCCGAATACGTGGGTTTCTCGCAGGGGGCCTTGGACGAAAATCACGCCTGGATCCGCAGCGACTGGGGCCCGGACATGTTTGCCACCATGTTGGAGGAGGCACGCACTGGGGGCGGCTGCAGCGCACCCTCGGTGGCTGACGCGGAGCTGAATGTTGACTTTGGGCTGCACTTTGACCCGATGAGACCACGCGACGCGCGCTATAAGGCGTGGCCGCCGTCGCGCTTCCCAAACCTTGCCGCCTGGATGGCGTACCACCGCTGGCAGCCTGTGCGGGGTACCATTTTCTTTTATCCGTCGGCGTATATGGTTGCGTCGCGCGACCGCATTCGCTCCACCAGCAAAACCGCATACCGAGAGCTCCTTGACATGGTGTCGCACGCCCACCGCCCGCCCGAGGCGCACTACATGGAGCGAACATGGTGGTACATCTTCAACTGTCCGCCGCCCTGACCCACTCAGGCGTAAAGCAGAGAGTCAAACGTCGTGTTGCAAAACCGCTCCGTCCGAGGCGCCCGACGCGTCATACTCTGTCGGTTCGCCCCGCCCCGCCAGTCGGAAGATGCGATTGCGCTCCTTTTCCGGGTTCGAGTTGGCCACCTCGTGCGGCAGCAAGAAAGCCATCTGACTGAGCCCCCCTGGGATGTGTCGTTTGGTGCCCAGTGGGCTCGTATGTATCTCTCCGGCGCGTCGCTGAGCTGCTTGAAATACGCGCGCGGTATCCACGTCAGTTGGTCGCATACGCGTCTCTCGAGCACGTTGTGCCCTTCCGAGTCGACTCCCACGAGTTCCGGGCCAAGTTCAAAGGGGTACAAAATCTTGCTCGCAGCGGCGAGTGCGCTCGGCGTCACCGGCTTGAACATAATATCTGGTCGAAAGAAGAGAAAGGCGTCGTCCGTGTCGGACATTGTCTGCCGAATAAAGTCTGCGAAGCGCAGCCCGCCGTAGCTTGGATCTGCAACAAATGACGTGGTGTACGGCGCGTACCAGCGCTCGAGTTCGCGCTCGAGGCCCGTCTGTTGCGTGTACACGTGCAAACGCACAGTGTAGCCGAGATCAAAGACGAGCGTGTGCAGGATGAAGACCACCTGCGAGAGAGACGCCTCTTTTTGCGACTGCAATCCTGCCGGGCCAAAATTTCGAGACCCCTGATGCGAGTTTTCGCGGAACGATTCTCCGAATATCAAGACGGTGACGGACGACGCATCCGCCACGGCGAGCAAGGCGAGCACGGCGGCGCGCCACATCATTGTTTTACAAATTCTAGTTCGTATCAATACTGTAGCATCCGATGGTGATGACGCCAGAGCGCCGATAGCACGTCTCGGGCGCGTCGAAGCGCACCACGCGACCGCACTGACGCAGGTGGCGCATCGTCGCGCGCGTCACGGGCGACTGAAGCTGCACCGCGCCCAACGTGCCCGAGTCGACCGAGTATTCGTTTCCCGATTCATCTTCGTAGATGCCATCGCCGTGCGTTGTCATGATGACGACGACGGTGCGTCCGTCGACATGGTACTTGCCGCACTGTGGCCACCCCTTGGCCTCCATCTTGCTGCACATGACGCTCCAGCTCTCGCCCGCGAACGCATAGCACGGGTCGCCTACAAAGTACAGGCCGGGAGGAATGGTGAGCACCATGGAGAGGCGCGGGAGAGAATGACGCGTCATGTATCGAGTCACTTTCAATTACACTGTCGATTTATTACACGATTGAAATCTTGGCCGCCACCGCCAGCAGGTGCTGCGCCGCCTGTGCCGCCTGTTCAGTCGGTGCGGGCGAGCAGACGATTGGCAGCCCCTTGGAGAGCGACGCCTGCCAGGCGCTCTCGGGCACCGTGGGCATGCCCGTCACGTAGTCGCGCAGGAATGCGTCGTTGGAGTCGAGCGATTCTGGCTTGGCAAAGAACCGCGCGTGCACTGCGCCGACGGTGCGCAGGTGCGTCGCAATGTCGGCCAGCGACTCGAGCGACGAGGAGGGCGGGGTGAATGGCAGCATCCCCGGCACCGCCGCCGTGCCGCCCGGCGTCGAGAGGCGCTTCTGCACGTTGTTGAAGACGGCGTACGCGATGCGTGGAGAGAGAGCTGGGTGCTTCGTCTTGAGAAAGCCGAGCGCCTCCATCAGCGAATTGGCGGGGTCGTCGAGGGTGCGCAAGTAGTCGCTCCAGGAAGTGGAGAGCACCAGCGCCAGGCGGTCGGCACAGGCGATGCCGGCGAGGCTCGCGCCGCGCTCGCTCAGCTCGGCATCCGTGTCCACCAGCACGATGGCGTCCTGCGCGGTGAGCGCGTCGCGCAAGAGGGGGGCGAGGCTGTCGAACGGCGCGCCAAACAGGCTCTTGCCGCCCGGGAGCAGAAAGAGGTTGGGCGGGCACATCCCCCCGGGGTGCAGCTCGCGGGGGGCGATGGCATGCGCCTTCCAATCGATTGGCGCCCGCGTCGGCGCCGCAGGCGCGGGCGTGCCGCGCCAGAACGACGGACGAGCCGCCACTGGGGCGGGGGCGGTTGCCGACTCGAGCAGCGCCTCCAGAAACGCAGCCGCCGATTTTTCGCGGGGCAGCGATGCAAGCACCTCGCCGCCGCGGGTGCGCGCGCCGGACGTGGCGTCCACGGGCTCGGCAACGCCGCCGAGGAGGAACGTGGTGGCGTCGCCTTGGATGCTCAGGTCCACCAGCAGCACGGGCCGGTCGGGGGCGGCAAGCGCCACCGCCGGTGCCAACTGCGAGGTGAGCGAGCTTTTGCCAATGCCGCCACGGTTGCTGCAAAAGACGGTGATTGAGGGAGCCATGTCTCGCGGATCTGTATTAAGAGCGTGCGAAAATGACGATAGAGCGTTCGAACATGTCGATAGGCGCGCCCGTCCCGATTGGATTCGTGGAGTACACGCAGAGCGTGCAGCCGCAGGGCCGGGGGAGCCGCCCCCCCGACGTGCTTGACAATGGCGCACGAGACCCTGCTGTCGGTTTTGGCAAGTTTCAGCTCAAATCAGATTACACCGTGGTGCTCGTGGACGACCAAGTGCATGTCGAGTATACGCCGCGGTGGGACCTGCGCCAGGGACTGGGTGCGAACGGGGTGGTGACAACGTACGAAAAGAAACCGGGCCAGGCGGCGTCCGCACCTCGCTATATTGCGGTGAAGCGCCCCTTCCAATTTAAAAAGAACCAGCAGGGATTGCGGCTGGAGACTCGCGTCAACGTGTTTACGGAATACGAACAAGTGCGTTCGAGCTCTTCCAGGGGGGTGACAATGTACACAAAGGTGCAACCCAACATGCCCGGGCCGACAACACTGGAGGTTCCGACGTCTGCGAGCCGTGGCCATCTTGGCGACCTCGACGAGTACGCGGTGCTCGACGCGTTTCAAAGTCTGCCAAAGGAACAACTCGGCCACTTTCTCCGCACAAGCGTGTTGGAATATGTCGTCTCGCCCACGGAAGCGCACAGGGTGGGGGTCGTCATGGAGCACTGCGAGTCTGACCTCGGGCGGATCACTTTGGCGGACCACGAGCTCGGGCCCTTCTGGATCCACACCTTGCTCTCTTCGCTTGCCGACGACTCGGCCGTTATATTCAGATACACTGGTCTCATTCAGGCCGACTTGAAGCTACAGAACGTATTTTACACAGCAGACCCCGCGTCAGTTCCTGAGCGCCAAGGATATTTTCTCATAGGCGACTTGGGTGGCTTCTGTCCGCAAGGCGAACCCTTGCGCAGCAGAGCAACGTATCGCAGAAAGGGCATCGAAGAGAATGGCGTGGCTCACCTCTCGTTCCAGCTTGGCTTTTTGCTGCTTTTTCTCCTCCTCCGAAATGCCCCCCGCGAAGAGGATTTGAGAAGACAACGGGTGAACAACCGCACACGCCCCCGCACAATCCTCCCGTCGTTCATCGAGTGGGTCAACGCGAACACGGAACGTTTGCAGCAGGGGCAAGGGTTTGACGTCGGGGGCATGTGGTCCCCCAGGCGGTCGGCATCTGAGGGGATGGGCTGGGGTCCGGCGGCAAAAGAAAACCACCGCAACGCGCTCCCCAGTCCCGAGCTCGCAGAGTGGTTTAACGAGGAGTACGGCCTGCCGGGTGAGCCCTTTGGCGGACTTCGAAACTACCTGTTTCACAACCTACAGGTTGAGTTTTTCCAAGACGTTCCAAGCAAAATCAGGGCGAAAGCGCGCGCACAGCACTATGTCGACTACGTGGAGGCGCTGATGGTGACCCCCTATACGGACATGCAGAGACTGGTGGACAAAACGAAGGAGATGATGCGAATATATATGGAGGTGGTTTCTAAAATCAATTGAGATGTTGCGCGACGTCGAGTCGGGTGAGGTGACCCCGCGCAAGACACGAAAGTACATCATCTTGGCCGCAGAAAACTATATTCGCCTCGTTATTCTTGTCGCCGGCATCACAGTCCTGTGGCTGCTCTCCAACTCGCACAAGGCGGAACTCTAGCGGTTTGCAATTGTATCAATAGCTTCCAGGAGCGCCGCCTCGTTGTCGCGGTAGCCGCTCGTGTCCTCCTCCGCGTCCACGTCGCCCAGGTCAACCTCCAAGTGGCGCAGGCTGGTGCAGCGCATCGCGCCGTCGATGATTGGAGTAAAGTCTCGCACGTGCGAGATGCTGTTGAGGCCAATGTCGAGGTGCTGCAGCGTCTTGTTTTTGCCGAGCGCCTTGAAGAATGGAGCCATGATTGAGAGTGTCTCGTCGAAGATGTCGTTCCAGTACATACTGAGGCTGGTGAGCGCGCTCGGTGAAGCCGCCACCAGCGCAGTGTAGGCGCGACCAATCGCCTTGCGCTCCTCCATGCCCAGTTCCTCCGACGTGTTGCTCGAAAAGCTGAGCTCCTTGATGGTGGGATGCCCCACGCACGCCTTGACCAGGTCTAGGCCCTGAGCCGTTCCCCAGATGTTGCAGGCTTTGGCGTGGAACACCCCAAGGCGAGACTCTTTGAGCGCCTCCACAAAGTCTGGGAGGTGTTCGCCCTGAAAAATCTGCGGCGAAGGGGATGTCGGGTCGTCCTCATCCACCACCAGGCTTCGCATCGTCGTCGACGTGCGCAGCAGCATCGTCAGGTGGGGCAGCGCCTCGCGCGGCAGGTCACATGCGCAGAACTCGAGCGCCTCCAGGCCCGTGCACGCGGTGCATATCGCCGCCACGTCTTGCTCCGAGAGCAACGGCCCGTGCAAACGCACGCTCCTCAACGCGGGCTGTCGCTTGATGGCGGCGACGAGTTGCTTCACCTGGCGAGCGTTGGACAGAAACTTGAAGCTTCCGTCCGCCATATGTCCGCTGTACGCAGAGTCGAGGGTGCAGTCAATGTGCGCGATGCGCAGCTGCTGGTTGCGGAGGAGCGGGACCGGCGCCGTCGTTGCCACGTTCAGATGCAGGGTGCTCTTGGTCACTCGCAGCAGCGTCTGCACCTCGCCGTCGTCGAACGTGCGATACTTCCACGACTGGTACGGCTCCCACTCGGACGCGTACACGTCAGTCACGCCCTCCGCCGTCTTGAGCGCATCCGCGAGCTGGCGCGTCGTGAGCTCGTTCCATCCCTGAATGTTGAGCTCGGTAAAGCCACCTTTGCTACACGTTTCAAAGAAAATGGGCACCGATCGAGTTGACGCGAGGCGAAAGTCGGCAATGGGTGGCGCAAGGCGAGCCATCTTTCCCGGCGTGGTGGTGGCGGGGGCGACGCGACGCTTCATAGGAGCGGGCGAAAATGACGGTCGCACGCGCGCGCCCGGATGACGCGCGCGCCCCTGCCTGTTCGATTACAGGGGTGTCTCGATTACAGCGGGACACCCTTCTACATCCAACTCTGTAATCCAGCCCGTGCATACGCCTGGCTCACGATACCCTGCGCCGGCGCCGGCGGCTGCGGCGTCAGCTGCTCGGACGCTGCCGGCTCAGGTGACATGGGCATCTCGCAGCTCTCGAGCTCAGCCAGCAGTTCCGCGTCATCCATCGGCGCGCTGAGCCCGGACAAGCTGCTGTTCACCTGCTCCTGCGTGTCCGTCATCTGCTCTTGAAACACCGAAAACTTGTCCGACATTTTGGCGTAGCGACTGTAAATTGTACTGGGGTTGAGGCGCATAAACGTCTGTTGCGCCTCGTTAATCGTGGAGAGCGTCTGCCGCATCGTCGTTGCGTTCAGTATCTGCTCCAACATATTGTCTGTAAAGTCGTAGAGCTCGCGTGTCTTGTCCAGCTTTTTCATGAAACGGTGCTTGTCTCGCACCGCCTCCTTTGCGTCCCGCACGCGCCTGCCTTGCATGCACGCCACCTTGCGCCGGTCACACTCTTCAATCTGTCCCTCGAGCTGTTTGCGCTCATAGGCAAGGAACGCCTTTTGGTGCTCCAGATTTTCGCGGGACTGCTTCTGACGTTCGCTACTCGGAACCCAATAGCAATTCCCAAACAGCGCGCGCAGTTGCGCAGTCAACGACGCGCACGTGAACTGCGACATACTATTACACTGCACACTTTTCCTAAATACACCCCCAGCCCCGGGAGGTTCCAAAGGGGGTGCCAGCCCGCTTTAGAGGGCATTGTACACCTCCTCCAGCTGCACGTTCTTTTCCTCCCGCTCCTCGGAGGTGCGGGGACCGAGGAGGCAGTGCATGTGCAGGTGGCCCACCGAGTGGCCGGTCCACCTGTCCCCGTCGTAGCCGTGCACGTGGAACGTAAACTCGAGCCGAGGATTGTCGGTGCTGACGAAACTGGCCGCGTCCGCGTCGAACGTCTCCAGCCACGCCTCGGCGATTGTGGCTCGGACCAGCGCCGCCAAGCGGGTGCGGTCCGTCTGGGCCAGCACCTGCACCGCCGCCTGCATCGCGCGCAGCAGGGGCTTGTGCGTCGCGTCGAGGGTCACGGCGTTGTAGATGCGCGCCTTGGGGATGGCGAGCAAGTGGACGAGCGCCATCCCTGCGGTACACCTGGGCTTGCCCAGCTCCTCGTACGCCGCTGGGTACGGCATCTTGTCGTTGAGGAGAATGAGAAAGTCGTCACCTTCGAATACAACGGTCGGCTTGATACACTCTGGTAAGCCCCCCTCGGTGAGTGGCTCGGTAAAGTGGGTAAAGATGGGAAGCGGCACGGTGTTGGCAAACGGGCCGACGCGTGAAAGCGATCCCGGAAGCTTGTCACGGTCATACTCCAGTCCGTCCTCGAAACGCCGCGCTTCGGCTGCGCTCTCGGACTGCAAGAAGGCGCGGCGCTTGTCGGCGAACGACATTATGAGCGGACAAGAATGACGTCGCACGACGGGCGGTTATATACTCGGTCCGATTACCGCCGTAATGATGTTTGGGTTCCTCCTCCTCCTCCTGTGCGCACCCGCGAGCGTCTCGACGCTGCGCGTTGCGCTCTTGCTTCACGGCGAATCCTTCAGAGAGCACTCGCACCAAAACGTGCGGGAGGTGGGCGAGGCTGGAATCGACGGACAACGACTGGCGAGCCTGTCGCACCTCGTATTCGCGGCACAGACGCTCACCTTTGACCTCGGGGCGGACGCGGTCGATATTCACGTGCGCACGAAGCGCAGCGGGCTCGAGGAACATCTCCGAGCGTGGTACGGCCCCTACGTGCGCACGTTTGAGACATATGCGGACACCGGGGGGAGCGTGGAGGGCGTGATGCAGGTGACGGAGGGATACGACGCCGTCCTCGCCATACGCCTCGATGTCATCCTCAAGAAAGACTTTGCGGGGGCACTGGCCGAGGCGGACCGTTCACGCATCCTCTTTTCGTTCGAGTGCGGTCCTGAGAATATGGGTGGCGTTGAGGTGCCACGCGTGGCTGACATGCTCTTCTGGCTTCCCAGCGCGTACTTTGACTTTGTGCGAAAGAGCCCGCGAGAGTTTATCAACAACCACCACGCATACCAGTACGTTGAGCACGGCGTGGGCCTCGACGCCATGCGATTCATGGCGCCCCACGAGATTGTCGACTCTGACCCGGAAAAGGATAGAAACCGGTTCTACAGACTGGCGAGTCGGCCAGAACGGTCCGACTATGGACCCTATCGATGGAGACGGGGGCACGAGCCGAACGAGTTTGGGCAGACGTTGATAGACTCTATACTACACGACTGATGAACAAACCTCGAAACCGCTCAATATCTCCATCCAGCGTACCGCTCAAAAGCGCGTGCTCGTCCGCATCGCTGAGGCCGGACCCGAGAATGGGCGCCGTCTGTACCGCGCGCACGCACGGGAGTCGCGCCGCCTCCAACACCTCCCGGTTGTAATCCCCCATAACGGGCGGCCGTGCAATGTAGGCAAAGTCGGCGTGCAGGACCACGCCGATGGCATCGGCCAGCGCGCACATCTGCATCACTGAACCCGCGCGGCGCTCCACCTCCTCAGCACAGATGGGGGACCACAGGTGCTGCACGAGCGTGTGCAAGAGGCATAGTTCGATGAAGAGGTAGCGGATGCGCGCCGCCGCGGTGTGCTTGTGGTACATGGTCGCGCCCCCCATGGCGGTGCCCTCGTAGTTTTGCGCAAAGATGCGTAGGAGATCGGATGTCCCCTTGCGGTGCTCGGGGACGGCGAAGCGCGCGTACGCCACGCTGCGAGGCACCGGCAGCGCGCCCCGATGCCGCAAGACGCGCGTGCGCAGGTAGCGGTCCTGGGCAATTGCATCGGGGGCGCGTTCGAAACAGATGACGTCGGCGGGTGTCGTGGGCGTGGATCGGTACCGGTCAAAGGCGGGGTGCAACAGGAGGTCTTCGGGGCAGGGGCCGTCCAGCAGGTAGGGTTTCCAGTGCACCTCGGCCGCCATCATAGGAAACTCGCCGGGCCGAAGACTGGCCCCAGTGCGCAACGCATCCATCAAGTCGAGGTCTAGCACGCCTCGGTACGGTCGCGCAATTTCGAGCACCAGGTTGCTGCACAGGCGCCACACGTCGTACGTGAGCGAAAAGCTGTTGTGCACGTCATCTCGCCCCCCGCTGACCCGTCCCCGTAGCGTGTCACCGTCGTAGTCGTCGAAGCTCGCGTGCTGAAAGTCGATGATGCGCGTGTGTGGTGAGCGTTTTGGGAGCAAAAAAGTGCCGGCGCCGGTCACAAGCAACCGAGACACGCCCCGGGGGCAGTGTTCAAACATGACGTTGCCCGCGTGAAGGTCGTTGTGCGTAAACAAGCAGTGGCGCTGCGCTTGGGCCAGGCCAACCAGGACCTGGAGGAGCGTGGCTCGCAAAATGTCGTTGAAGAGCCGCTTGTCTGAAGGAAAGGATGAGGTGGCCAGATGATGGCCGGCGTACCGGGTATAAATCCACGGCTCGGACGAGTCGGCGGCTGCGTGAAAGGGTGTTTTGCCCACGCACGTTCGTGCTGGGTCCCGACCGTCACCCCGAATCCAGTCGGCGAGGTCGGTGATGTACGCCGTCATGGTGATGGACACCACGCCGTTCGCAGTCTCCGTCGGGAAGGCTTGCTCGCAAAACACGGGCGCCACGCGACGCGACGCCATCAGGCGGTTGATGGTCTGCAGCGCGCGCACTTCGCACATGCCGGGGCCGGGAGTTGTATCCCCATCCACCGTCGGGGCGTCGATTTGCTGGCGCTTCATGACGTAGAACGCGCCGTTGCGTTGAAAAAACAAAACTTCGCCGCGCACAATCTTGCGACGCTGACACCCTTTGGGGACTGGCAACTGTTCCAGCGGGGCCAGAGGCGGGGCGTCTGGCACGCGGAGCGTGCCGTACGGCGTCACCTGCATCGCGCCGGGCGGCAACGCAACGCCAACGTCTGGGGCGTGTGTGCGCCACACTGCAATGTCGCCCGTCTCGGACGCAGCCACCACCTTGTACATTATTTGTATGGCGCGCCGCCCAGGACAGATGGAAGAGGCACGACTCTTGATTCCGGTGCCCGAGCCAGTGCCTCACGGCTGCGTGGGTGCGTGCCTGTCGACCAGCGAGGCTGACGAGTGGCGCGCAAACGACCCCGGTCGGTATTGCACCTGGGTGGTGGGTGCGGATCCAGCGGCTGTGGTGGCGGAGATTACGGGGGCGTGGAGAGTGCGCGGGAGTGACGTTCTATGGTCGACTGGTCTATCATTCGAACAGGTACGTGGGGGGCTACGCCCCCCAGGCCCCCCACCGCAGCGGGCTGGGGTGTGGGGGCGCTCGCTGCGGTACTGCCCGATTGAGATGGCAGCGGGGCGGAACTGGAATTTCGGCGGACCGGTACCGGGGTCGACCCCAAGAAATTCCAGTTCCGCCCCCAATCGTCGCCATTCTGGCAGTACCGCCCCGGCCGCCGAGGCGGGGGTATGGGGGGCGCCACTGACTCGCCCCTCGCAGATTATGGCGCTGATGCGCCGCGCCTCCCTCGTGTTGCGGAGCGATGGACTGACGGCGGACGAGGCTGCCCAGGCATACGCCGACCTGTTCCGAGCCGAGGCGCTGGCGCGTGCGTGGAAGACCGACGGCGAGATATTCAAGCACGTCCCAGAGCTCGGGCCCGAGGGCCTATCCCTTTTCTCCAGCGTCGCATGGGCATCAGCACATGCCCTTGCGATTGCAACCATGAGCGACCCGGCGGTGCGCGCGGGTCTGTGGCGCTCGCTGGCGCGCGCCATCCTCGCACGGGAGGGGCGCATCACCGAAGAGACGGGCGCCGCACACAAGGCGTTGCACGCAGCGGGGCTCTACGCCGAGTGCGAGGTTCTTCGCCAGAACGCCCTCCACCACTTTGACGCCTGCCGCGCGGGGGCTGCACGGGCGTGCGCGGCGCGCGCGGTGGAGCGCGCCCGGGCGGCGCACCACGAGGACCCGGAGTTGGTGTGTGCAAAGCGGGTTGCGGCGCTGCAGCAAGAGTTTGATCGCATCCACGCGGTGGCGGAGCGCGTGGACAGCGGCGTGGCCGCCGCACGGGTCTTTGATGCAGCGCTGCTCGCCCCGTGTATCGAGCTTCCTCTGCTATAAAACTTTTTTCATGCAATGAATATGGACCACGAAAAGCGAATGCAGACGGACCCGGTCTATGCGTGCGTCTATGCGTCTCTTGTGCAAAATAATTGCATTTCACAACACACCACCTTTATCATAGTATTACAGGACACCAAGAGGGAATCCGCAACGCACGTTGCAGAGACGACGCCGCACGCCGCAGAGACGACGCCGCCGCACGCCGCAGAGACGACGCCGCACGCTGCAGAGACGCCGCCGCCGCCGCCGCCGCCGCCCGTCGTCCGACGCCGATGGACGCGGCACTGTGCGAGACGATTCACGGCGGCTGTCAAAGAGGCGGCATCCTGCGTTGTATTCCAGCTCGGATGCTTCGCCTGGATGTGTACAGAGACAGACCCAATCCCCTTCTGGGTCGCAGGCGCCCTTGTGATCGCCGAACGGCGTGTGCACCTGCTGAGGCGCGTGGAACGCGCAGTCGTGGCGCTTCGCTTCACCCCAGTGTCGTGCGTGTACTGCTTCGCTGCGTCTGTCGTGCCGGGGTGGGTGCTGCCAGCCGAGCTTACTTGGGCTTCGGCTTTGGCTTCGGCCGACTAAAAATGTTCCAGATGCTTCCGAGGTTGTGTGTACCAGGGGGCGGGCCATAGTTTGAAGACTGGTAAGACATTGGACTAGAGAATCGAAAAAGTTAATACTCATAGCGTTAAATCTCTTCGGAGCGCTCCCATGCGCGTCCGACGCGCACCAACAGCAGCCGGCGGCGGCGTCTCTTTCTGTGCTTGATGGTGCCGCACGCGCTCGTAGACGACAAGGCTGCTCACGACGAGTGCCACCCCGCCGAGCACCGAGATGAGGATGATCCACACCTTGGCCAGGCTTTGGGTTGCTGGCGGCGACGGCGACGCGCCTAAAAACAACGCAGCCAGTGCGACGTCCGAGATTGTCGGCGTCGCGGTCGAGGGCGCAGCGGACGTTGCGGCAAACGCGGAGGCGTTGCTCAGCGGGCCCGTGGCATTGGACAGCGTCGCGCTCACCGCCGGCTCGGCGCCCCACGTCGTCTGCACCTGGTACGCCACCGTGGCGGTTGCATTCTGGAGCAGGCGGCGCCGACCGGCGTGCGACTCGACGCCCGTCACGACGCACGCGGAGGTGTTCTGTACGAGCTGAAGGATGGCGGTGCACACGGTATGTGCCTGGGCGTAGCCAAAGGCGGCGTAGCCACCCAGGGCGATTGTGGTGTTGAGGTACACAGTCTGGGATGCAG
>Ga0208741_10000807_pt1 | contig 13866 bp, 11 predicted proteins | sample CryBogCBE03Jun09_FD_184576 | JGI IMG/M metagenome (GOLD analysis project Ga0208741, IMG submission 184576) | Freshwater microbial communities from Crystal Bog, Wisconsin, USA - CBE03Jun09 (SPAdes) | ecosystem: Environmental > Aquatic > Freshwater > Lake | place: Crystal Bog, Wisconsin, USA...
CCATCCGCCTTCTTCCACGTATGGTAAGGCGTTGGTAATAATCTTTTGCTGCAATCGGGCAAAGGCGGCAATTTTATCCTCTGTAAAAAAATACAGTTGTTCGGGCGTTCTGCCCCAGGTGCCGCTACCGCTGCAGGGTGCATCGCAAATAACAAGGTTAAACGGCTTTGGGTGTAGCGTTTTGGGTGCGAGGCTTATGTCGGCTACCAAGCTGCTGTAATTTGTTATACCTGCTGCCGAAAAACGTTTCTCCAAATTGCTGATGATGGATGCGCGGATGTCAGACACAGTAAGTTGCACGTTGCCAAGGGTATCGGCTGCTAAAATGGACTTGCCCCCGCTGGCGGCACAGCAATCCCAAATAGTTACCTGTTTAGCACCTGCCGTTGTAGGTTTTATTAAGCGAAGGAAGGAGGCTATTTGCTGGGAAGAATAGTCTTGTACCACGGCCTCTTTATCCAGCACCAAAATTTTATCTACCTGGCTGGTATTGGCAAGCACTAGGCAGTCATCCTCTAACTCGCGGTATGCAATGTTGCTTGCCAGCAGCTTTTCAACCACCATGTTTTTTTTGCCGGGCCGTATACGGAGGAACAAGCTGGGCTGTACGAGGTGCGATTGTGCAAATACCTGCCATGGCATGCCCTCGCTTAAACTGGTTTGCCAAGGGAATATTTGCGGGGTGTTAAACCCGTACAAAGTTGTTAAAAAGGCAATCCTTTCAGGCAGTGCGGTGTTGTGGTTAGCCAGCCAATGCGCTTCAAATATAATGGCCCAGTCGGCAATGGAGGCGTTGCAAACAAACAACGCAGCCCTTATCCGTTCCTCGGCAGAAAGTTGCTGTAATGCCTTGCCTAGGCGGTAATAGCAGTAGCACAGGTGGGCTATTTGCTTCCGGTCTCTAGAGCCATGCTTTTTGTGCTGCGCAAAATAGTTACGCAGGTAATGGGCCAAAGGTATATTGCCTTTATAAGCCGTTACCAACTGTACCGCCGTGTTAAAATATGATTGAAACCGCATGGCCTTGGTGGGTGTGTAAGTAAAAAGCGGCTGTGTGTACCACAACCGCCTTAAAATATATGTTGATTATTTATGCTGTATATATGCCGTTATGGGTTATTCGCACCGGGGCCAGCCTAAACTGCCTCCAGTGCCAACGTCCACCCAATGGGGGCCAAAGGCTTACAACCCAAGCAGCGTTTTTACTGGGTCCTTGCCAAACAACAGCAACTCTGGGTTTTCCAAAAGGTCTTTTACCCTCACCAAAAAGCTAACGCTTTCACGCCCGTCAATAATGCGGTGGTCGTAGCTCAGGGCCAAATACATCATAGGGCGTATAACCACTTGGCCATTTATGGCCATAGGCCTGTCTTGTATTTTGTGCATGCCCAAAATAGCACTTTGTGGCAGGTTAATTATGGGGGTGCTCATCAGGCTGCCAAAGACACCGCCGTTGGTAATGGTAAAGGTGCCGCCCTGTAGATCTTCTGCGGTTAATTTGCTGTCCCTGGCTTTGCCGGCCAGCTCAATTACCTTCTTTTCAATATCTGCCATGCCCAAGCTTTCTACATTGCGTATCACCGGTACGGTAAGGCCGCGCGGGGTGCTTACTGCTATGCTTATGTCGGCATAATCGTGGTAAGTAAGCTCATCGCCGTCAATGTAGGCGTTAACTGCAGGCCATTCGCTTAAAGCAATGGCGCAGGCTTTTGCAAAAAAGCTCATAAAGCCAAGGTTAACACCATGGGCTTCTTTAAACTTATCCTTGTTAGCCTTTCTTATGTCCATTATACGGGTCATGTCCACTTCGTTAAAAGTGGTGAGCATAGCCGTGGTATTTTTTGATTCTACCAGCCTTCGGCTGATGGTTTTACGCAGGTTGCTCATTTTTTCCTTGCGCACGTTGCGGGCAAACAACTCCTGTCCTGCAAATGCTTTCTTGCCGGGGTGTGCCAACGCATCCAGCACATCGTGCTTTAATATTTTGCCACCAGGCCCCGTTGGGGAAATGGTTGAGGCATCCATTTTTTTATCGGCTATAATGGCCGATGCAACGGGGGTAGCCTTAATATCGTTTGGTACGGCCGTTACCGGCGCTTGGCTTGGTGCAGGCGCGGCGGGTGCTGCGGCGGCTTGCTTAACCTCTGCTTTGGGTGCTGCCGCAGGTTTATCGGCAGTTTCGTCAATATTGGCCAGTACCGAGCCTATTTGCAGGGTATCGCCCTCTTTTGCTACGCGTATCAGTATGCCTGCTTTTTCGGCATTAACTTCAAATGTTGCCTTTTCGCTCTCCAGTTCTGCCAGCACTTCGTCCCTGTCAACATAATCCCCGTCTTTTTTGGTCCATTTTAGTAAAGTCACTTCGTTGATGGATTCCCCTACTGATGGCACTTTTATCTCGATCATAAAAAATCTTTTACGCCTGTATGCTTATAAAATGAGTTTCTGGATAGTATTGATGAATGCTTCTGCCTGCGAAATTAACGGTAAAACGTCTTCAGCGGTTGATATTTCGAAATCGCCGTAATCATTTTCGTTTCTGCGTTTCATTAAACTCGCATAAAAAGTACCTGATTTTTTTTCTACTAGGCCTTGCATTAAAATTTGTTCGTTAAACAGTGTTTTTATGCCCGAATGAGTTTTTGCCCTAACGTCAATTTTTTGAACCAAAAGCGCATAAACCATGTAAAAGCAAGCGTAATACAGTCTGTTCAAGCAAGAATCCCACCTATTATTATTTGCTAAAATCCTGGCATCCGTAAATGTAGTTAACGACCTTTCTACGTAAAATTTGACTATATTTTCTCTGTTGCCAGTGGTTGTCATATATGTATCCCTTCATCGTTAACGTTGCGATAAAATGGCGAATCCACATATTTAGTTTCCCACACTGTTCTATTCTTCGGTATAACTTGCAAGTCTGTATGTTGCTCCAACTCAACATCAAGCATTTTTATAACCAAAGCATCCCTAAATGCACTAGTGACAGGGAGTGCCGTTAAGAACAAAAAATCCCAGTCGCTGTCGGGCCTTGCATCACCTCTTGCCCTTGAGCCAAACAAAATTATCTCTGCATCCTTGTCGATGGAAAGGATACTTTGCTTAACTTTTTGCACTACTATATTGTCAGTAACGCCCATATTCGTTGGCCAAATATCGGTTTTATCTGCTTAATGCAAAACAGCAGCGGCTTTGCATTAAATGGTAAACGCCGTGTCAATAATTTCTTCCTGCTCATGTTTATGCACCTTGGCATAGCCGGTTGCTGTGGCTGCGCTGGCGTTTCTGCTGATAACCCCGTAGTTAATTTCTTTCAGGTTCATTTGTAAAAACGAGGCCGCACCCATGTTCAATGGCTCTTCCTGCACCCAAAACCATACCGCTTTGCCATATTTTTTATATAGGTCGGTAAGTTGCTTTAACGGCAATGGGTAAAGCTGCTCAAGCCTAATTACGGCCAAGTCGGCCCTGTTGTCTTTTGCCTGTTTTTCCGCAAGGTCAAAATACACCTTGCCGCTGCAAAACAGTACCTTTTTAACTAGGCCGGGGTCTGTTATGTAGCTGTCATCAATCACCTCTTTAAAACCGCCGTTGGTAAACTCGCTCACATGGCTGTAAGTACCGGGGTGGCGTAAGTTGGCCTTAGGCGAAAAGTTAACCAGCGGCTTGCGGAAAGGCCAGGCAACTTGCCGCCTTAGCGCATGGAAGAAATTGGCAGCCGTGGTTATGTTGGTAATAACAATGTTTAATTCGGCACACATCTGCAAAAAGCGTTCCATCCGGGCACTGCTGTGTTCTGGGCCTTGGCCTTCGTAACCGTGCGGCAGCAGCATGGTTATGCCATTCATGCGGTTCCATTTTTGCTCGCCAGCCACAATAAACTGGTCAATCATGGTTTGGGCACCGTTGCTAAAATCGCCAAACTGCGCTTCCCAAATCACCAAACCGTTGGGGTTGGCCATGGCGTAGCCGTATTCAAAGCCCAGCACGCCGTACTCGCTTAATAGTGAATTAAATATCCTAAACTGGCCGGTGGCACCATCGATGCGGCTTAGCCGGTTGTAGCTTTCATCCGTGTTTTCGTCACGCAACACAGCATGGCGGTGGCTAAAAGTGCCGCGTTGAACGTCCTGCCCACTCATGCGCACATCATTACCGTCGGCCAAAAGACTGCCATAAGCCAGCAATTCCCCGGTAGCCCAATCGGCCTTGCCCTCTGTGGTAAACAACTTTACTTTATCCTGTAAAATTTTTTCAACTTTCTTAATAGGGGTAAAGGTTTCGGGCCAACTCATCATGGCATCAAAAACCTTTTTAAAAGTGGCTTCGCTAATGGCTGTAATGGGCGATTTGTCAAAATCAACCTCGGTGGCCTTGCGTAATTTTTTCCACCATATTTCTGGTTGTTGGTAGGTATAAGGTAGCGGGTGCTGTTTTACCTCGTCAAGCCTTTCCTGTAAATCGCCCCAAAACTTTTTCTCCATGTCCTTTGCCAGTTCCTGTGCATCGGCTTCACCGTTTTGCAGCAGGTACTTGGTATACACTTCCCTCGGGTTGGCATGCTGGTCAATCAAGGCATACAAATGCGGCTGGGTAAATTTGGGGTCATCGCCCTCGTTATGGCCGTGGCGGCGGTAACACACCATATCCACAAAAATATCGCTGTTAAACTCCTGGCGGTATCGTGTGGCTATTTCCGCGCATTTTATAACGGCCTCAGGGTCGTCGCCGTTTACGTGTAGCACGGGCGCATGAACAGCCGATGCCAATGATGTGCAGTAGTCTGAGCTGCGGGCATCATCAAAATCGGTGGTAAAGCCTATCTGGTTATTGATGACAAAATGCAGGGTGCCGCCGGTTAAGTAACCCTTCAGCTCGCTCATCTGCAACACCTCGTATACAATGCCCTGGCCCGCTACCGATGCGTCGCCGTGTATGAGTATTGGGAATATTTTATCGTACTCGCTGTTGTACATCACATCGGCCTTGGCCCTGGCAAAGCCCACTACAACAGGGTCTACCGCCTCTAGGTGCGATGGGTTGGGCATCAGCTTTAGGTGCACCGTTTTGTTACCTGTGGTGGTTACTTCACTGCCATAGCCCATGTGGTACTTAACATCGCCACTGCCCATAGTTTGGTCAAGCTTGGCCGTGCCTTCAAACTCGCTAAATATTTGTTCGTAGGTTTTTCCCATTATGTTGGCCAGAATGTTTAGGCGGCCGCGGTGCGCCATACCAATTACCACTTCCTGCACATCATGGTCGGCAGCACAATTTATAATGGCATCCAATGCAGCAATGGTGGTTTCGCCACCTTCCAGCGAAAACCTTTTTTGGCCAATGTATTTTGTATGCAAAAACTTCTCAAACATAACGCCCTGGTTCAACTTTTCCAGTATGCGTTTTTTCTTTTCAAACGGCAAGGGGTTGGTAAACTTCCGCTCCATCTCATTGGTTAGCCAGTCAACCCTTTTTTGGTCGCTTACATATTTAAACTCAATACCCACGTTTGATGCATAGCAGCTGCGCAGGTGGTTGTAGATATTTTTTAGCGTGGTGTTGCCCAAACCAATCAAATTGCCTGCTTGAAAGGTTTTGTCCATGTCCTCTTCGCTCAGGCCAAAAAACCCAAGGTCAAGGTTAGCACCCCTGTCTTTGCGCTGGCGTATGGGGTTGGTGGTGGCTATCAGGTGGCCTTTATTGCGGTATCCCAAAATAAGGCGGTAAATGCGTATTTCCTTCATCCAATCACTGGCGGCGGTAGGCCCGGCAGGCGTGTTGGTAACGGCCACTGCGGCACCTGTGCCACTGGCGGCTTGGCTCGACACGGCAAAATCAAATCCTTCAAAAAATTTCTTCAGCTCTGTGTCAACACTGTCAGGGTTTTTTAAAAAATCCTGGTATAAACTTTCAATAAAGGCTGGATGCGAACTTGTAATAAATGAAAAATCCTTCATGGCTTGGAGCGATCTATCGTGTTACAACATAAATCGTTTGCAAATATCGTTTATTCAACATAAGTTCATTGTAGAAAAATGTGTTAATACCATTTTTTTATTCAGGGCCTGTAAAATATTTTTACGTAGAATATTTTTGTTTTTAATTTAATACCCCTACCTTTGCCCTCCCAAAAAAGAATTTTTAATGGCAAACCATTCAGCTACAAAAAAAGATACCAGGCAGGCCGCTACCCGCAGGGACAGGAACCGTTACTATGGTAAAACTACCCGTAATGCCATACGCGACCTGAAAGAGATTAAAGATGAGAAGGCGCAGGCGGAAAAATTGCCTACTGTGGTTTCTATGATTGATAAATTGGCAAAACGCGGTATTATCCATAAAAATAAAGCGGCCAATCTGAAAAGCCAGTTGGCTAAACGTGTGGCTGTAAAAGCTTAATTGCGTTGTTAATGATATTATTGTGAAATCCCGCTAGCGGCGGGATTTTTTTATTTATGCCTTGGCAAACGACACGGTAAAGCGGTTGGTTTTTTCATTTACTGCTTCGTAGGTAATAGTGCCTTGGTGCAATTGTACTATACGTTTTACAATTGACAGTCCCAGCCCAAACCCGCGTTTGCGGATGGCATTCTCACCCCTGAAAAATGGTATAAACAGCCTGTCTTGGTCTTTCGTGTTTAATGTTTTGCCTTTATTGTCAAAATGAACGTCAACCGATTGGCCGGTGGCTTTGATGGTTATGAAAACAGTTTTATCTTCAGAATATTGGAAGGCATTTTTTATCAGGTTCCTAAAAGCCGAACGAAGTAAGGTATAATTGCCGCTGATTGACAAGCTAATTTCATTTTCAGGCATTTCTAAAAACTCCAGGCTAATGCTAATGTTGGGGAACATGCGCCTGATCATACTAATGGTGTCATACAACAATTCATCAATACGAACCATCGGCCAGTCTGACGAGTAGCTTATTTTTTCGAACTGGGATAATAACAAAAGGGAGTTGGTTAGTTCAATCAGCTCCTGTTGGTCTTCTTTCAGCGAAAGCAGCACTTCCTTCGCCTCCTCAATAGTAAGGTTTTTACGCAGGGCAAGCTCCGTTTGTGCCAACATACTGGCCAAGGGCGTCCTCAACTCGTGCGATGCATGGTGTGTAAAACTCTTTTGCATGTCAAAAGCCTTTTCCAGCCGCTCCAGCATGCCATTAAAATTGGCGCTTACCTGCATAAGCTCATTGTTGTTAATATTGCCCTTGCCAATATTAAAGCGCTCGCGCAGGTTGTTTTCTGATATATTGCGCATTTGCATGCTTAACCCAACCAGCGGCTTTGTTGTGCGCATTACATACACAAATGAAAACAAGGCTATGGCGGCAATAGTGCCTGTGCCTGCTAATAACATTATCAAGCGCAGCTTTGCCATGCGGGCTAGGCCATACTTATCGTTTGCTTTAACGATAACGTAGTGGCCGTTAGCGGGGATGTACATGCCCAGGCATGCATAATAATCGTCCTTGTATAGAAAATGGTGCTGCTTTTGTATGCTTACCAGTAGGGGGCGGTCCCAGGAGATCCCGTCTGCAGCAGATTTTTCCGATACCAGCCTCCCTGTACTGTCGATGATGGCCACAGATGGGTTGGCTAAAGCCCCCACCGCCGAGTTATCGAGTAATTCAGCTTCCGTTTTGCCGGGTAGCCAGGCGGCATTAAAGTTTTTGTAACTTATAACAGCTTGCGCCCAAAGCCGTTTTGAAAAATCATCATCACGGGTATTGGAATAAATAAGATAAATAAGCAGGAATGAGGTAGCTAATAAAATAGATACCAGCAAGGTATGTAACAGCACAAATCGTAACCTTAGGCTCATGTAAGTGGGGCTTCCCGCACATAATACCCAAAACCGGGTTTTGTGTGTATCAGCTTTGTTTCAAATGGTTTGTCTATTTTGTTTCGCAGAAAACTAATGTACACCTCTATGGTGTTGGTGCCTGTATCAAAGCTTAGGTCCCAAACCTTTTCCAGTATATCGTGTTTGGATATTACTTTGCCTTTATTGCGGCTTAGCAATACCAGCAATGCAAATTCTTTGGCTGTTAGGTTTATGTTTTTACCGCTGCGGTTAACGGTTTTGTTGCTCATGTCAATTTCCATGTCGGCAACCATAATTTTTTCACCAGTTTCCTGCACGGAATCCGCACGTTTTATAAACACCTTAATGCGGGCAGAAAGCTCATCAAAATGAAATGGCTTTACTATATAATCATCCGCACCTAGGTTAAATGCGTCAATTTTATCATTTATCTCCCCCAATGCCGTAAGCATAATGATGGGTACGTTCTTGTTTATTTCCCTAAACTCTTTGCAAAGGGCCAAGCCGTTTTTATAGGGCAAGTTAATGTCAAGCAGTACCAGTGAGTAGGCATGTTGCTTAAATAGCTTTTCCGCAATCAAGCCATCGTAAGCCACATCTGCTTGGTACCCTTGCCGTGTTAATTCGTCCTGAATTACCTGGCTTAACTTAGGTTCGTCTTCGGCTAATAATATTCTGTAAGTGTTTTCCATTATTTTTATGGTGAATTCAATAACAAATTAATGAAAAAAGCCATACTGACAACACAAATATTTATATTTTCCTTATTAAACGCCCAACACTTGGTAACCCCTTTTGAAAAAAGCCATGGGTTGCAAACGGCCACTTATGCTGAGTGTATTGCGTACTACAAAAAACTGGCGGCCACTTACCCCAACATTCAACTAAAAACAGGCGACACTACCGATGCTGGCTACCCGCTTAACGTAGTGTTATTCAGTGTCGATGGGCAATTTAACCCAACTGAATGGCATAAACAAAAAAAAGTTGTTGTGTTATTGAATAATGCTATTCACCCCGGCGAGCCCGATGGCGTAGACGCCTGTATGATGCTGCTGCGCGACCTTGCAAGTGGCAAAGTAAAGTCCCCCGCAAATGTTGCCTTGGCAGTTATACCGTTGTATAATATTGGCGGCAGCCTTAACCGGAGTGGCTTTTCGCGGGTAAACCAAGACGGGCCGGAGAGCTACGGCTTTAGGGGCAATGCCCAGAACCTTGACTTGAACAGGGATTTTATTAAAGCAGATTCAAAAAACGCCCGGGCATTTGCCAAAATATTCCAGTGGGTTAACCCAGATGTGTTTAGCGATAACCACGTTAGCGATGGTGCTGATTACCGCTATACCATGACGCTGATAAGCACCCAGCACAATAAGCTGCAGGGCGAGGTGGGCAGGTTTGCACACGATGTGTTTGATTCGGCCTTATATAAGGGCATGGCGGCAAAAAACTGGGTAATGAGCCCTTATGTTAATGCCGAGGGAACCGACCCCGGCAATGGCTGGACTGCTTTTTATGAACCGCCTAGGTACAGCAGCGGCTATGCGGCGTTGTTTTCCACCATATCATTTATTCCGGAAACACATATGCTAAAGCCTTTTGCCGACAGGGTGGCCAGTACCTATGCCCTTATGCAAACGCTTGTTGAACAGGCCTCTATACATGCAAATGCGATCGTTAATGCCCGCAAAAACACCATCGAGGCATTGCGTAAGCAAACCGAATTTGTGTTGGGCTGGAAGCCCGACACCACCCGCTTTGACCTAATACCCTTTAAGGGCTTTGCCGCAGGGTATAAAACCAGCGGTGTTACCGGGATGCAGAGAATGTTTTTTGACCACGCAAAGCCATACGACAGCCGGGTGCCATTTTACAATTATTATATACCCGACAGAACCGTAGTTAAGCCCCGTGCCTACATAATACCGCAAGGTTGGTGGAATGTTATTGACCTGTTGAAAATAAACGGCGTGGAAATGAAACGGCTTGCCGCAGACACAACGATAACCGTGGATGCTTACCATATTGATGATTACAAGAGCAGCACCAGGGCCTATGAAAAACACCACCGTAATTATGAAGTAAGGCTAAGCACCCAAACGCAAACGATACATTTTTTAAAGGGCGATTACGTGGTTTACACAGGCCAGGCCCGCGACCGTTATATAGTGGAAACCTTGGAACCTTTGGGTGATGATAGCTTTTTTAGCTGGAATTTTTTTGATGCAGTACTGCAACAAAAGGAGGGGTACAGCGATTACCGCTGGGAGGATGTTGCAGAAGTATTTGTGAAGGAACACCCCGAGGTAAGGAAAGCATTGGACGAAAAGAAGGCCGGGGATGCAACATTTGCCGCCTCCGCTGAAGCGCAGCTTGAGTTTGTTTACCGCCTTTCACCTTGGTACGAGCCGGCCCATTTGCGGTACCCGGTGTATCGGTTGGTTAGATAAAAATAAGGCCTGTAAAAATCGTGGCTTGTGTCGTCATACCTGCTTTCGCAGGTATGACGGGTACGCACCTTTTCAATGTTGAAAACATATTGTAAAAGCTTACAGGCCTTCTTTAATTAAGTTATAAACTACCCTCATCAGCACTGGGGCCGTAGCTGCCGGGTATGGGTATATCCAGCAAGCGCAAATACACCCCCAATTGGGCACGGTGGTGTACCGTTTGGCAATAGGCCATACGGATAACCTCGGCCTTTGTGTTTGTTGAATATATTGTTTCGCCATTACGGAGCGTCCACATTTCCTCCAATTGGCTTTCGGTTGCATTGCATAAGCTGGCCCTGCCTTCGGCGAGCGATTTTTCAAAATGACCCAGTAATGCTGCCGAACTGGTGGCTAAGAAAGGCTGGTAATCACCTTTGGCGAAATCTAATTCACTGGTATTTAATACCATGGCAACCCAGCTTGGCAACTCGGCGACATGAGTGGCAAGCCTTAGCATATTCATGCTTTTTACGTGCGGCTGCCAGTCAAATTTTTCTGTGGGCACGCGCTCCAACATTTTGCGGGTTGTTATAGCTTCCTGGTCCATTTCCTTTACAAGCATCGGGATGATTAACATACACTTTTTTTTGGTGATGGAACAAAGGAACAGCCGGGTAGTGACAACCCTATGTCAGCAGCACTAAAAAAAGTGGGAAATTTACAGGGGAAGGCATGGTGCCACCATGTTGTTATTTTTTGACCATTATCCTTTTCCTGTGGGCAAGGCCCCAATTCATTAAAGCATCCAAAACCCCATCAAGCGACGCACCGTAGTGGGTAAGCTCATACTCCACTGCAACAGGCTTACTGTCGTACACCGTCCGTTTTACCAATTGGTTCATCTCCAGTTCTTTCAATTCTTTGGAGAGCATTTTGGCTGTTATGCCGTTCACCTCGCGTTGAAGATCTTTAAAGCGGCGGTTACCAAACTTAAGGGCGCCTAAAATAGCTATCTTCCATTTGCCACCCAATATGTCTAAGGAGTCGTGTACCGCGCGTAGGTATACTTGGCAGGCAACGTTTGGTGGTTTGATGGCAGTCGCGGTTTCCATATCAATTTTGTTTAGGCAAAAGTAATAGTACTTTTTGGATATTTAGTATAAAATATATAGCGCTGTAATGATAGCTAGGGCTTGGCTAATTAGTTCTTTATTACTTTGATCGTTCTTTTTTGTGTAACCCCATTATACCGTATAAAATATGCCCCTCTTGGCAACGCCGTATTGGTAAAGGGTACTGTATATATGTTGCCTTTCTGTGTATACAACGTGCCGGCACTTACTACGCGGCCATCGGCATCAATAAGCTGTAGGCTAATACTGCCAGTTTCAGGGGCTTTAAGGTATACGGTAAGCTGTTGGTTAAATGGCACAGGCATAGCCTGTATCCAATCGCTTAGCACAATCCCTTTTTTAAACACCGTTACACTATTGGTTTTACCATTGCCAGTAAAAGTAGCCGTATAACTGCCCGCAGGGTAACTGGCGAGGTTTGTAAAAGCTGTGTCGTACACTTCCGCTGTTTGGGTAGTTAGGTGTATGGTGGCTACGGTATTGCCGTCTGCATCGTTTAGTGTAATTGTTGCCGTACCATTCTCCTGGCCTATTAGTTTAACATGCAGGCTGTCGGTAAATGGGTTGGGTGTGGCAAACAGCCAATTGCTGCCATATAGGCTGCCGTTTTGTTTTTTCTTTAAAATTAGGTAAGCCGTTTGCATATTGGGTAGCCCGTAGCCATACCGGTTATCGGGGTTGTTGTATTTGTCTGCACTTTGATACACGGCATCTAATATGGCCATGTTATCGTATTGGGGAAATGCCTGCCAAAGACATGCAATAAGCCCGTTGATGTTGGGGTTGGAGAAAGAAGTGCCGTTGCCTAAAACCGGCGTGCCGCCTACCCCAAAAACCGTGGCGCCTTCACCTACAGATACAATATTGGGTTTTGTTTTACCAGGGTAGCCATAACTGCTAAACGGGGCGATAATATTATTACTGTTAACCGCACCAACAGAACAAACACTGTCGGCATCTGCAGGAAAAACAAGGTATTTCCAAGCGTCGCCGCCACTATTTCCGGCGCTGTTGGTAACGATAAGCCCTTTTTTGGCTGCCAAGGCCGCGCCACGGGTAACCATAGCCCTATTTGTATAAAAATCGGCATAGCTGTGGTTTAACACCGGGTTGTCAAAAGTGGTGTACCCCAGGGAAGACGATATCATGTCGGCGCCTGCGCTGTCGGCAAATTCTGCCGCTGTTACCCAGTTATGTTCTTCAATCGGGTACTCGCTGGCCGCATCTTCGCTTCGCAACAGCCAAAAGCTTGCTTTGGGTGCTGAGCCCACCATAACGCCGGGTATGTTTGCAGCAATGGTGCTTAGGCACTCCATGCCATGGGGGGCGTCTTCATCCACGCTGTTGTCAAAAGCTACAAAATCCTTCACACCCAATACCTGTTGGTTAGCCAGCAGGCTGTCAAATGCCGGTAGGCTTTTATAGTGGTAAAAACCAGCGTCTAGCATGGCTATGGTAATGCCACTGCCCGTGTAACCTTTATTGTGTAAAAACTCCCCATGGTGTATGTGTATTTGGTTTTGTGTGGCACCATATTGGGTAGTGTCGCCCTTTACCCCGTTGGCAAATGCTTGGTGTGGTATAAAATATGTTTCTTCAGTAAAAGTTGCGGGCTTGCGCGGAACGGCCTTATTGGGGCTTACACCCATTGTTTTTTTTACAAAAGGCAGGGTGCTGATAGCCTGTAAAACCAAAGTATCTTTTGTGTACACCAAAATATCGTTTAGCCATTTGGATGGTACCAGTAACCTAACATTGCCTTTTGCGAGTACCTGTGCAATGTATAGGGGGTTAACTGGCAAGTCGGTACTGTCAAACGCTATGGAATGGTTTAACCGCCTATTAATGGCTTTTTGCGATAGGTATGCCGCTGGGTTTGAAATGCTGTATGGCGAGTTGTTTTTATCTGTAAAACTAACAATGTATTTGTCAAACTGAGCGTATGGGCGGGCGGCAAAAGAAATACAGAGTGCCAAAGTAAGCACCGCTTTTAGGACAACAGATATCTTTTGCTGCGTTAGGGTAAAAAAACTCCGGCATAAAAGTGCTTCCATCGGCATGGTATTTATTTAACGTCAATTAAGTTTAAACGCATGCCGTAGCTCGCGTGGTCATATTGCGCGGGGGGCGGGTCTGTTTGCCAAGTCCAATGTAAAAAATCTTTGTACACCAAGCCAATTCCTTTGGCATACACCTCCAATGAGTAAGTGCGCTGCTGGTATTTGGTGGGGTCAAAATCGCCGGGGGGCGATGTGTCGTCAAATTGGAAAACGGTCGCGGTGCTGTCTAAAATGCCTTTTAGCACCGTATAGGGCTGGTCAACATTTTGGTAAACATAAGTCCAGTTTCCTAGGTATTGGTAGTCGGGGTTTGTTGTGTTGATATACGAATTGCCGGGCCAAGAATAGCTTTCGGTAAGGGGCTGCCTAAGCTTAACAAAACGCATGTTATTATCGTCTACCACTTCGGCCGAC
>Ga0208741_10000808_pt1 | contig 13859 bp, 5 predicted proteins | sample CryBogCBE03Jun09_FD_184576 | JGI IMG/M metagenome (GOLD analysis project Ga0208741, IMG submission 184576) | Freshwater microbial communities from Crystal Bog, Wisconsin, USA - CBE03Jun09 (SPAdes) | ecosystem: Environmental > Aquatic > Freshwater > Lake | place: Crystal Bog, Wisconsin, USA...
GGTACTGCATATTCTCCTAAAGTTTATTTAGTAGTTTCTGCAGATTCACCTAATTATGAATATTCTTCAAATAAAATCTATATTTCTCATTTTACAGTTGAAAAATTACCACCAATTAATTTTGTATTTGATAATGCATTATATTCTTATAAGAAAACTGGAACTTTACAAAATTTTGAACTTTATGAAAGACAAATTGTTTCTGATTATGATTATATTGGTAATACAGGTGGATCATTATATATGTTAGATCCGTCTGGAAATATACATTCAATAATAGTTCTAAATGCTGGAAAGTATGGTCCTAATGATGTTAAATTTTCAATTATAGAATTAGATAGTTTTACGAATTATTCTGGTTATACTATACAATATATTACTAATAAAAATGTTGGATCAACAATAATGCCTAGTGGAAATACAGGTTATTCTTCACTAACTGGTGAAATTTTAAGTGTTGGTGATGGTTCTACAGCAACTGGAATATTAAATAATCAAAGTGTTTTTAATATTGGTAATTTTGGAACAACTGGTGGACTTGTAGCTGGAGAAGTTATTACAGGAGGAGTAAGTATTCCAAAACCTATTTTCTACAATTCTATTCTTACAGTTGAAGGATTTAATTATTATAAGTATGATATCGAAAATTCATATGTTGATAGATATGGAGGAATTGTATCAGTATTTAATACAGATACAAGTGAACTTCTTGGAACAATAGATTTAGGTCCATTAGTAAATAGACATACATTCACTTTAAATTTAGATAAAGCAGAAATACCACTAGGCGTTTCTGTTAATTTAGGAATTCAATATTCATGGATAGATATGAATTATAATACAAAAATAGGAAGTCAAATATTATTATTTAATATACAAACTCTTCCTAATGTATCTTCTCTAACAAAATATAGTAATACACCCTTATACACAAAAATCATTACAAATATTTCTGGAGAAACGGGAGTAAATTATATTGGTGATAGTCCATTATATGATCTACAAACTAATTTATTGGTAACAGCATCATGTAATCTTTATATGACCTATACAGGAATATATGATCCTAATACAACTTATACTAGAGGCGATGCTGTATTAACAACAGATTATCAAGGAAATTATACTAAAATTGCTTGGTTAACAGAAGCTGACCAAGTATCTGGTCCTATGTCAGCTCCTCAGAATGGTGCTGGATTTGGATGGATAGATACAAGTACATTTATAACATATACTACTAATTATGGAACAACTGCAACTAATGAGATGTTTTTTGATCCTACTGTTAATATCATCAGATTATTAAGACCCACAACAATTCCTTCTAATAATACAGCTAGTGGCATTCTATACGTAAACCCTGCAACGATGATTGCGAGTGTTCCTTATGCAAATGGAGGTTATTATCATGTTTTTGAAAATTGTGCGCCAAACCTTTCTCATGATATAAGTGTTTCTCTTTTATTAAAAGATGGATCTTCTAGTACAAAAACAGGTCAACAATCTATAGGTAGTTGTAAAATGTTAAATAATAGTGTATTTGCTGAATCTGTATCTGGCGATATTAATTCGACTTTTTCAATAAATCAATTACACTATAGTGGATCAACTTCATACATTACATTAGGTAATGTTTATTTCAATGGAAATACAGGATCACCAAACCAAGTTTCGAATCAAGGAATAACATTTACTAGTATTAATTCATCTTTACCAACAACAGATACTTTCACGTATCAACCTCAAGTATCAATTGATAAAGGTGTATTTGATCAAACATTGCCTTCTCAAGTATTTTATCCGTTAACATTAACAAATAATAATAATATTATTGTTTCAAATATATTTTATAACATGGCTGATATTGTTTTTACTAGCAACAGTTTTTCTGGAACTACTGGAAGTAGTATGATTCAATATTTTAATAATATTTATAATAATGGTATAATAAATCCAGATGATTATTTAGTTATACAAGAAGGTACTACAGGATCTTCTGGATCACAAGGATTCCCAACACAAAAATTTAAAATAGCAGATATTCTACTTAATAATGATACTTGTACAATAAACGGATTAATAGATCAAGTTACATATGATGATCTTCAAATTTATTACCAATACAATGGTTCACTAAATAGAATTTCTGATTCGTATATTACTATTCCTTCATTTACAACACCTGCTGCTTTATCATTAACTTATGCCCACATATCTGGTATTAGTTCAATTGGTATTACAATAAATACATTAACCGTCAATGGACAATTCTTAACAACATTATTTAAAAATAATGGTCCTGGACAACTATTCAAATTTTATCTATTTCAATACAATAACGGAGCTGCACCTACTATATCTACATCAACAGATTATTCTCCTACAATATCATTAAATGCAGCTCTTCCTTGTCATTTTACAGTAGGTGGTGGAGATAGGGGGGCTGTTTATGATAGAATGTTTGTATATTACAAGTATTTAGATGATAATCAAAACTTAAAATTAATAGAAAGAGTTATTACTTTAGTATAAAATTAAAACTTAACTTTAATTTACTAGTGGTATAAATAATAAGAATATGTCGGGAATCCCTGTATTAAATAATTCATTTGGTTATGGTTCTTTATCATATACCGTTTTACCAAATGTACCAGGTTCAACAACACGGGATCTCTTAGTACAAATTACTGGAGCGTATTATTCTCCATCTCTTACAGGCGCAACATCAATTATTAATACATTAGCAAATTCCGGAGATGTTTTATTTTTAAGAGAATCTACCCTAAATAGTGCTGGTGCGACTGGACCAAATATATTAATAATTACTGATTCATTAGGTAATGGTTCTACAACATTTACTATTAATAAAGGTCAACAATCTACAAATTATTCATTAATTTATGCTCCAAATTCATATGCATATACTTCAAATGATGGAACTAATCCTATTGAAATATCATTATCAACGCCAATAGTTCAAGAACCAGATGGAATTTTAAGTGTAAAATCACAAAATATTATTACAACTGGAGCTACTGCTGGTATATTACAATTATTTGGTGTTAATTATGATGGATTTACAGCACAAGGATTAACAGCTGGAATTGTTATATATCAACAAAGACAAGGTTCTACAGGTGTAAAACCTGCTCCATATTCTAGAAATTTAACATATAACACTCTTGTGAAAGTTCAAAATTCTACACAATATACAGTTCCTAATTTAAATACGAGTGATGGAAATTATTGGTTTGCTACGAATAACCCAACAACACCTCCTATTGATAGTTCTGGAAATACAGGAACAGATTGGATACTTTGTTTAGATAGTTTTGGAAATCCTATTAATTCTCCTGTGAATATTGGACCTTTATCAGCTGGTACAGTTTATCAAACTGGCCAACTTATATCAAATGGAACTCAAATATCTATTCCTTTAAATACTGTTGATAATAACTATTATTATGAAATAAATTCATCTGGAAGTTCATTAGTACCATTAAATAATCATAATGTAACTTCTACTGATTGGATTAATGTAGGGCCATATGATCCAACAACATGGACTCATAATCCTTATGATCGTACAATTACATACAATATAGGAAACTTATGTGATAGTATAGTTTCTGTTAGTGGTTCGATTAATCCTTATATTTTTGTATGTATAGCTGATAATACATTGGGTGTTTCTCCTGATATAGATGCGCCTACTGAGAGAACAGCTGGTACTCATTGGCTTAACTTAGGACAAGCATCAGCATTAGCAGGAATCTCAACATCAGCTTGGTCTCCAAACATATATACTTTAAGTAGTATTGTACATAATAGTACAGTTGTTGGTGTTCCTTTCAATACGCAAGATAATCTTATTTATGGATTAGTTAATGGTCCATTTATAGCTGATGGAAGTAATCAGTTTCCCGGAACTCCTGGTGGAAGTCCTTATTGGATACCATTAACATCAAGATATAACACAACACCAGTAAATGTTACAAGACAACTATCTACAGCATATCCATATGTTAATAATCCTGCGATATATAAAACAGGTGAAGTAGTAATAAATAATAAAACATTTTATTCTACTCCAACAAATGTAGCTGATTACAATTATTGGGCTGCTATTAATAATCCTACAAATCATCCGTTAAATATAAATAATCAATCATCTAGTGATTGGATATCTCTTAAAACAAATGGAGGTGATGTAAGTACCGCAAATTCTATAGCTAAAGGATCATATACACAAGGACAACTTATATCAAATGATACTCAATTAAATAAACGTCTAAATACTCAAAGCAATGATTTTTTTATATGTACTACTACGAATACAGGAATTCCGCCATTAGATATTAATGGTCAAGGAACAACTGCTTGGTTTAATTTAGGAGCAGTAAGTCCTATACTAGCAATTTATGGTCCTTATGATAGTTTAAAAACTTATAACAAAGGAAATTTTATTTTATTTAATTCTGTATCAGGTCCTTCTTATTTTATATGTATTTTAAATGGTACAAGTAATATTTCTCCGAATGTTGATTCTCCAACTCCATTTGCTAGTGGATCATATTGGTTTAATATGGGAACAACAAAACCTAATTCATCAAATCCATGGGATAGTACAACATCTTTTAATCCCGGTTATTTAATTCAAAATAATAATACATTATATGGTCCTATTAACAATCCTGATAATTTAATTTATGCATTAATTGGTTCTAATTATAATTTAGACGGATCAAATCCATTTCCTGGTTCTAACACATCATCATCTTATTGGCTACCACTTACTAGTAGTGATGGTACTACAAGTTTAAGTGTATCTAATGCTACTAAACAAGTTATTTCATACGATGGTAAACCTAATGATTATATGATAGGAAATGTTGTATATAATGATTTTTTAAATGGAACTATTGCTAGAAACCTAAATACGGCAGATAATTTATTTTATCAAGTTAAACAAGGTTATATAGCTTCACCAAATGATTATCCTCTAGGTCCTACAGGATTAACATCTAATAAATGGCAATTAATTAATTATCTAACAACGGTTTCTGGTTTAACATCAGGAACTTCTGGAACAATTTTTGGTAATCCTATTGGAGCAATAAGAGGTTTTGATATAAATGGAAATGGTTCATGTAATATTAATTACAATTTGGGATTTGATACTAGTTTGGATGATCTATACATGTTATACTATATGGGGATAACTGGAGCAGTAAATCCTTCTTATAATTTTGTGAGTGTAAGTCCATTTAAGTTACCTATGAGATCAACAAATGGTTTAACTACATTCCAATCTTCGTCTGCTGGAACAACTGCTTCTATTTTTGGTATTGGTTATAATTATACTGGTGTAACATCTGGATCTGCAAGTTCTCCTAATAGTATTTATATTACAGATATGCAAGGAGCAACAAGTGTTCAAGTTCCTATTATAAAAAGACCTGATTCAAATAATTATTATGCTCAATATTTCTTTGCTGCTACAGGACCTACAGCCATGGTTTTACCAGGATCTTATTATCAATATGTAAAACCTTCAGAAGTTGCAGGTAATGCTGTAAGACGTGGTCGTGTATTACATGCAGCAGGAGGTGCTGGTCCTATATTATCTGGTGCTACTGCCGCTATTCCTGAACATTATTTAATTCCTGAAGTTATTTATGGTAATGTAGTAAAAGATTCATTATCAACAAATAAGAAGACAGTATTAGATCTAACTTCATTTAATTATACAGATGCAGATGGTAATTCTATATTTGGTTCTTCGGGTGCTTCTGGATATATTTATTTAGTTTCTGGTGCATCTGGAACTATTGGTACTGTATATTCTGGACCTACAGGTATACCTAGTAATTCTATAACTGGTGTACCATATAAAAATTCTGGACCTTATATGATTGAATTTTCTGATCCGGTACCTTATCCTCCTGCAGTTCTTTCATATATATTATCATATTACGACTCAAATCTAGGAATAGTTAGACAAGGAGTAACATCATATAATATTACAGTTGGTAAAAGAGTTTTCCCTGAATCCTTAAAGTTATATATGCAAGAAGGACTTTTAACACAAAATTCAGTATATATAAGAATTAATAAATTTGATTATCTTGATATATTACAAGATTCAATTTTCTCAAATGGTTTAACTGGAGATATTTTATTATTACCGGATTATGCAAGTAATACAGTTATAAATTCAACACCTTTTATAAGCCCTCAAAATGACTTACAAGAATATATATTACAAGCTTCAGGAACATTTGATACGACACAATCTGCCACATTTTATGTAGGATTTAAAAGTGCAGGTAGCACTTCAATTAATACAAGTAGAATTCCTATTACAATAACTCCATCACTTGAAACACTAAAAGGAAGCTTTTTAAATTATTCAGTATTAAATAATTCAAACAATTATAATTCATTAAGTTTTACATTAATAAATTTCGATTATTTAGATAGTTACGGTCATTCTATATTTTATGATTCAAATTATTCAGCTAATCCTCATACTGGAAAATTACAATTATATAGTTCAACTGGTGTTCTAAAGCAAGAAATTCCATTTGTATATGGGGCACATAATGGATATAGATTTTCAATTAGTGCACTTGGATCATTTGATGGATATTATATCAAATTCTCTGATTCAGGATTAAATTATACAAGACAATCACAACTAATAGTTACTTCATCTGGATTAAAGAAAACAAGTACACATTTTGCAGAAGGAGGTACAGGTTTTAGTTATACTGGCCCAGCTGCTCTACAATTTCCTTACGTTTTCGATGCTGCTGCTGCTGATATAACACAAGTAGTTGTATTAGGAGAATTAACTGCTCCTATAGCATTTGATCAAAAAGTTGTTCTAAATGTTCCTGCTTCTGAATTACAACGTATGTTAGTTTATGATTCAGGATGGAATGGTGGTCAATATGGTCTTGGTGGGGCTGCAAATGGATTTAATGGATTATCAGGAACAACTTCTCAATTTAGTAATGGGTTTACAGGTCCTAATGTAGGATTATTCTTAAATTATGTTTTATCTCAAGTTAATGTTGTTGGTAGTGGCTTTACTGGACATAATGGTGTATTCGAACAATCTGATCGTCTTGGTGGATTAGATTTATTATTTAGTTCATCTAGTTTACAAAATTATCAAACAATTGGTAATTCTGGGAATACCGGAAATCCTTGGGGTCTTACAACTGGATCAACAGGTATATTTTCTGACGATATTGGTGTATCAGGTCCTCAAATATTAAAATTCATGGAAGATAATAATATTTCTGGTGCTGGTGCTACATTCTCTTCTCAAAGTTTACTAAATTTTATTCCAGTTGAAGCTATTCGTAGTATTACACAAACTGGATTTCAAGTTGATCAACTTTCAAATACATCAAAGTCAACTGGTGTAATTCAAGATATTGATACTACTATGCCATTATTTGTTGCTCCTCTTCAAAACTTATTTGAACAATCTGTTGCATATGGAAGAGTAGATAATACTATTGTAATTCCTGTATCAAATGTTCCTCCTACTTTAAATACTGCTGTTGGAAGTCCATGGAAAGTTGCAAGTCATATTTATGGTGTTGATTTCGTAGATGGTGATTCATTAACATTCTATATTAAATATGTAGTTGGTGCTGCTCGTAGATATGGTATTGATCCTAGTGTAGTAGGTGGATTAGGTAGTGAATGGACACATTTACCTGCATTAACATTAACATTTAATGGAAAGTCGTTCGATATTCCTATTGGAAGAACTGATCCTTCTTCAGGATTATATGGAAGTGGTACAACAGGTGGAACTGATCATGATACTGAATTATCTAATAATAGCGTATTATATACATTAGCAGTACAATTACTTGCAAGTTCAAATGTATCAAATTTTGATTATTAAATTATTTAAATTTAAATATTAATAAAAAGTAATTGATAATGCATCGACAAAAAATAAAAGGAAAAACGTATCATTCATCAATTGATTATGATACAAGAGTTATATTGTCAACTAAAAATGATATTCTTAATTCTGTTCAAGCATATAATGATCGCAAATCAACAAAAGAACAAACTTTAAATGATTTACAATTAATATTAAATAAAATAAATGCAAAAATAGGAGGATCATTTACTACGAATTGATTCATGTAATGTAGCATTTGTAATTTCTTTCATTTCTAATGAGAATGAGAAATCCATTCCCATTAGATCTATTGTTTGATCATAAGGATCTGATACTCGAACTGGTATAATATAAATATCTGTAGGTTGATGAAACCAATATTCTTTTGTTAATGTATTTGCTCCATTATCGTATAATACTGAACCTTTAGGTACATCTATAATAACTTTTGTAAATGAATGATGTAATACACGATCAGTAGTTTGATTTGTTGTGACTTTCCAATCTGGGTTTAATGTTAAAAAAATATAATTATTATCAATTGTATCAATCATTGATGTACTTACTAAAGTATATTGATTTGATGTTGAATTTAATAATCCTGATTGTGGTATAAGTACAGCTTGTAATGGCTTTGAGTAAGATTGTCTAAATCCTAAATTATATCCTAATCCATTATCATTTGATCTATTACTTGAAAAGGATAAATTATTACCAGAATTATTAGATATAAAATTAATTTCGAAATAATATATTGACGAAAAAGTTGTCTTACCTGTATTTATACTATAACTAATTTGAATTGTATTAGGTAATAATGTTTGAATTAAATCTATTAATTCTTGAGGTTCATAATTACCTTCAGGAATAGTAATAATTTGTTGTTTTGTAGTTTGTATATTTACTAAATTTGATGTATAATATTTTAAACTAAAACTTAAATTACCTCTTGATTGAGAAAAAGTATAATATGTATTAGGAAATTCTATACTTGATATTCTTAAAGAAATTATATTGCGCATAGGTTTTAATAACTTAAATGAAAAATCAGTCGTTGGATCATTCATATCAGTGCGAAATCGAGAATCTATATTTATAACATGTGTACGAACATTCTTTTCATAAAAAATACTAGATTTATTATGATCTTCTGCTTTTAGTTCAATATGTTTTGGAGGTGCTCCAGCTTGATGATAAGATCCACCAAATTGTTGGAATGCTTCTTTATCTTCTAATTCTGTATGTTCATGATTATCATCTCCTTCTAATTCTTCTTCTTCTGGAACATCATTATGATCAACAAAAAGATCTTTAGGATTAATACTATAATCTTGTCTTGCTTCTGAATCATTTTCAGCTAAAATTTCAAGATAAGTTTTATGTTCCATATCTACTTATTTATTTAATGTAAATGATTCTAAGTCATTATACCATAATTCTTCAATACTTAAAGATTCAAGTAATTCAATATCTTTCTTTAATGATTCTAAATCACCAATATGTTTTTGCATATTAGTTAATGAAATAGATTTATAAGGTAAATTTAATAAATAATCATAAGATTCGGAAATTTCTACGAATTTTTCGGTCTTAAGTAATTCTAGACATTCGTCCATAGTTTTTCTTCTTAGATCTGGAATAGGTTTATCCAGAACTTGTTGTTTAATAAATCTTACAACGTTTTCATGATAAGGTATTTTTTCTTTCATAATTTTTAGTTGAAGATCTTTACGTTTCATATACATATCCAATCTCATACTTACAAATTCTTCCAAAATTTCATGGAATGTATTATATTTTTGAATTGCGCATTTCGAATTGAATGCATGCATATTAGTTAATTTCAATTTATATTCTAAAGATTTCTCTAAAGTTTTCAGATGTTCTTGATTACCAGTTAATTTAATTTTAATATTAATTATTGTATCAGTCGAAGTATCTTGAAATTCTTTAATTGTGCCTTGAGTTTCAAGATCTTGTAAATATTCTTTGTAATCACCTGTCCAAGTTTCAATTGGCAATTCAGTAATTTCCATAATATCTTTTGTAATAGTCCAATTGCCTTTAACAGTTAGATCATCAAGTACAGAACCTTTAAAATTTTTGTAATAAGGTTTGAGTTCGATATCTTTTAAGGTAATTTGTTTCTTTAAGAATTTTTTGAGTCCATCTAAGATTTTAATAGGATTACATGGTGGTATGAAAGTAGAATATCCTGTTCCAATACCTCTTGCACCATTTATTAGGAGCATAGGTAGAATAGGACAATACCAATAAGGTTCGACTTTCAAGCCATCATCATCTCTATAATCTAAGGAATCAAAATCTTCTTTAGGAACTAAATTTTGAATATTAGGTTGTAGATAAGTATGAATATAACGAGGTGATGCAGAATCTTTACCACCTTGAATTCGAGTACCAAATTGTCCTTGAGGAACAAACCATGATATATTATTTGACCCAACAAAATCTTGAGCCATACCAATAATAGTATCATTTAATGATGCTTCACCATGATGATACCCTGAATGTTCACTGACATAACCAGCAAACTGAGCAACACGAATTTCTGATTTTAAATTTCTTTTAAAAGCAGAGTATAAGATTTTACGTTGAGAAGTTTTAAGACCATCCATAACATTAGGAATTGATCTTTCTAAATTATAATTTGAAAAGTGTATTAGATCTTTATTAATAAAATCACGAAATGGAACTTTATTATCTGCATTATCTAAAATATTAGATTCATCATGTAATTTTAACCATTCTTTTCTTTGATCTGCCATAGATTTATTAAAAGCTAATTCAATAGATTGATCATCAATCTTATCAATATAAGAATATTCAACAACATTCATTGCTTTAAAGTATTCTTTTGCTTCATCTCTTGTAGATGTACCTAATCCCTTATAATATTTAATTTTCCAATTAGGATTAGTTTTTTTCCATTGTTCATATTCATATTGAGTATAAAATGATAATGTCTTAGTAGCTTTTGTAGCTTTGACAATTGGAGTTGCCATATATGTAATAAATCCTGGAATAGTAATTAATTCATGCCATAATTCATGGAATACATTAATTAATAAACCACGAATATGTGATCCATCAAAATCTTGATCTGTCATAATCAGAATATGACCATAACGCAAAGATTTAATATCTTTATATTTCTTACCAGATTCTAATCCAATAATTTTTTTTAAGTTTGCAATTTCTTCTGTTTGTTCAACTTTCTTTGCAGAAGTATCTTTAACATTTAAGAGTTTGCCTTTTAATGGGAAAATACCATAATATTTTCTTTGATCTTGTGATAAACCTGATAAAGCCATTGATTTAGCTGAATCACCTTCTGTTAGAATTAATGTACATTCATGACTCTTTGCAGTTCCAGCAAATGTAGCATCATCTAATTTAGGTAAACCAGTAATTCTAGTTTGTTTTTTACCATCAGTTTTCTTATCTTCTTTTGAATCTTTCTTTTGTTGTTCTTCTAAAACTTTATCTAAAATATTTAGTTTTGTAATAAGTTTTTTTAGAAAGTCATCTGAAAGTTTACAAGATACTTTTGAAGTTAATACTTCTTTAGTTTGTGAACTAAATGAAGGATTCTCAACTAAACAATTTATAAAGATTCCCAATGAATCTTTAATTAATGAAGGTTTAACTTTGATTTTCTTCTTAGTTTCTATATATGTAATAAAATGAGAAACAATTTGATTCGTTATTTCGTCAACATGTTTTCCACTTCTAGTCCAGATTCCGTTCACAAAAGACACGCTAAAGAACTTCTCGGTGGGCGAATCACAAATTGCAATGTGCCAATGAAGTTCAGGGTTGTCTGTGATAATGCTTGCATCTTTAGGAAGATACCAACTACTATAGGATGTAAGGTCGCGAAATTTAATCAATGTATCGCACCATGTAACCCTGACTTCCTTGCCAACTGTCATTGCCAAGTCATAAACTCGTCTTTGAACAACCGCAAGTAAATCTTTCGGAATTTCATCTTTCCATCCAAACTTTTTAAAGTCAGGAGTAAATGTAATTTGAATATAAGATTTTGTAGTTTTACATGATTTAATAATAGGTTCATTAATTTTAGTCATATTATTTTCAAATATTTGTATGTATTTGAGTTTACGTGTAGTATCTAAAATCTCTAATTCAAATTTCTTTGAAAAGATATTTACTAATTTTACACCATAACCATTTTTACCACCAACTAATTTCTTTTGAGTTTCATCATAATTTGTTGATGTTAATAATTCCCCGAAAATTAATTGAGGAATGTAAATGTTATGTTCAGGATGTTTTTCAACATCTATGGATTCACCATCATTTCTAATCGTAAAAGTTTTACCATCACATGATATATCAATATTCTTAACAAGATTAGTAGATTTCTTTTCTTTTAATCTTATTACATGATCATGAGCATTCACTAATAATTCATCAATTAATTTATAAAATCCAGAATTAAACATAACTTGTTTTTGAATGAATTTATTATCATCTTCAAGTACATAATGTTCTTCTGTAGAATTATCAATTGATCCAATATAAGTATCAGGTAATTTATAAATGTGTTCACGCAAAGTATGTTTTTGATACTGCTTTGCAAGATCTGCCATTTTATAAATTAAGTTAATTAATATCTAAAATAGATTAGTATTATCTAAATCCATTTTAAATAATATTCCAAAAAATAAAAAAGTGGTGTTTATGAACACCGGAATTAATTTATAAGAGTTTTTATTAAGAAATAGTACATGTATATTTATCAACTTTATAACCAAGATCATTTAGATTTGTAGTATGTTTTTCCAAAGAAGCATAATATTCATCACGTAATTTTTGAAGTTTAAGTAATTTTGTATCTTGTATATATTCTTGTATTTCTGGTTTCATTTTTGTTTCACCATATATTGCAATTAAAATACAAAGATAAATTGCACGGAAATCGATCATTCTTTTTTACGAAAATGTATCTCTCTTTAATTTTACTTTAATCAAAAATAATATAAATTTTAAATTCGTTTTTAAATTCATAAAATTAAAAATTATAAAGCTTTCAATAATCTAAGAAAATATTTTCCTATAAATTCTTTTGTTAAAACTTTATGTGCGAATTTTTGGCCTTGTAATGCTATTTTCTTTGCTTTCAAATCATTTTCAATACACCATTGTATTCTTTGTTCTAAATCTGATAAATCTTCTTTAATATAAATGAAATGTTTACCTTCTTCCATAATATGATCTAACCAATGTATATAAGGACTTTTAACTCTAAGAATTAATGAACCTAATAACATAGATTTTAATAATCTATATGCTAAAACATTTCCATCAATATGTACAATATATTTATATTTTATTTGATCTTTAAATAAATCTAATCTTTGTACTTTTTTTATTGATGGTTGATTTAATTCACCTAATCCTTCAATAGGATCAAATTTCATTGTATGTGAAATGTTTTCAATTATACCAGCATCTAATAAATCAGATTTCATTGTAGATATTTTTAGACGCATATTAGTATTAGGTGTATAACCACATCCTGTAGGATTACCTCTAAATACAGCTTTATTAATTTTTTGATCCCATTCTAAATTATTAATTAATATAGGTCTTTTAATATATTCAATATCATCATATGTAGGTATAGGAATATCCCAATATTTTTCTTGACCTGAATAAGCTAATAAAGGTAAATGTTTATTAAATTTATATAATCCTAAATCTTTAGATCCTGTAATCATTTGCCACGGTTCTGTACCATCTTCTCTTAATATTTGTGAATCATTTAATGATAATATAAATATACCTTTAGGTATTTTAGTTTGTAATGATTCTAAAAATCTTGGAAATAAATTATCACTTGAACTTTTAAAAGGTTTTACAATACATTGCATAATTC
>Ga0208741_10000809_pt1 | contig 13851 bp, 17 predicted proteins | sample CryBogCBE03Jun09_FD_184576 | JGI IMG/M metagenome (GOLD analysis project Ga0208741, IMG submission 184576) | Freshwater microbial communities from Crystal Bog, Wisconsin, USA - CBE03Jun09 (SPAdes) | ecosystem: Environmental > Aquatic > Freshwater > Lake | place: Crystal Bog, Wisconsin, USA...
GTAAACAGCAAGCAGAAGAGATTATAAGTCTAATTAAACACGTAAATGGTGTAACCACTTTTATACCATCACAATCAGTACGTAAGATAAAGTAACAACTATTTATATAAAAACAATGATAACAATAAACGATAACTGCATTAACCTAATTAAATCATTTGAAGGTTTTTCAGCAAAAGCATACCATGATTCAATTGATCCTAAAGGAGTTGACACTATTGGATATGGAACAATTCAATATCCCCCGACATATATGGGAGGTAAGAAAGTACAGGTGGGTGATCCTGATCTTACTGAAGCACAAGCGGTTGAATTTCTGAAATGGGAAGTAGAATTAAAGACTAAATTCGTAGATGCTCTTATTATAGACACTCTAACACCTAATCAATTTGGTGCTTTAGTATCATTTGCTTACAACTTAGGTGAAGGAGCTCTAAAAGGTTCTACCTTAAGAAAGAAAGTTAATGCTAATCCTAGCGATCCTACAATTAAAGATGAATTTTTAAAGTGGGATATGGCTTCTGGACAACATATTAAAGGATTACAAAGACGTAGAAAAGCAGAATCCGATTTATATTTTACAAAATAAAAAATATAACAATGACACTAAAACAGTATCTAAAAGAATGCGGTGAATGTGAGAGACAATCTACAGATTGGACTCAAGGCCATAACCATACCGGTAAAATGGCTAAAGGTGAGTTAAAAGACCTAATTATGAATGCCGTAAAGGTATATAAAATGTTAGGCCCAAATGACAAAATTCCAGGTTGGATCGCATCATATATTACCTTATCTTCAGATTATATTCATTCAGTAAAAGAATCGTTAACAGAAGAAGCAACAGAAATGGGTAGTGACTGGGAAGAAGATAACTACGAAGAAGAACCAATACCGACTGAATATATTACAGAAAGAAAAAGAAAGTAATGCAAACAAAGCAAGTATTAAAGTATCTTATTGAACAAGAAGTTCGTAAGTACTTAAGAGAAGGTGAAGATATAACAACACCGGGACCACTAAAACCTGCTAGATCTTTCGAAGAAGATCCTGTACAGTTTATATTAAGTAAGTACCCTTCTCTAAGAGAGACTCTTGCTATGTTATTAACTAATGATTACCCTGATTATATTACAGGTGTGTATGTAATTGCACCTAAACCTACAACATTCAAAATTGTCCTACATAATGGCCAATCTTTTTATTTAAGATACTTAGGTAGATCTTACGAAGCTAAAATTGAAGCTAAAAGATACTACCTACTAACTCTAGGAGAAAGACAAAGAGCTACTCTAGCAATTGCACACCTATTAGAATTAGGTGCACCTACTAACATAGAAGGACCAGAGAAAGAAGTAGCACATAATGAAACACCTGCGGAAGTTGGAGGAGGTTCACCTTCATCACCAAGTGGACAACCGGAACCACCTCAACCTGAAACACCACCAAGTCAAGCAGAAGAAGAAAAGACTGAATCTTAATGATAAAACTAATAGATATACTAAGAGAAGTTTCTTCTCTAAACTCAACAACTCTACTCAAACCTATACCCGGGTACGTGGATAGAGGTGAAGTTTTATTGAAAAAGATAGAAGGAGAAGAACCTATCGCTTTAGTTAACGGTGACGAAATTGTAGTTAATCCTGAGACCAGCTCTACGTTTATTGACCTTCTAAGAGGTAAGAAGTATAAGGAGTTAACTAATGTTAAGTTCTATGATATAGCTGGACTAGGACATAAACTTAGTGAACTAGCTAAGACTCAAGAATTTGGAAGTAGCAAAGGTCGTGGCGGTGGTGCTGCACAGACTGCTTTACAAGAATCAGCACAGTGTCTAGTCCTAGCACTTCGGTACCATAGAGGTAGTGATTTAGAAGTATCAGATCTAGAAGAAGAAAGTCTAAAAGACGTAGCAAGTGATGTAGAGGTATCTGAACCTATTGATAAAGTTATTGAGTTTATTGAGAATAGTACATCATGGCAATCTACAATGGTTAATATTGCTAATGTAGTTGCTGGGAAGTATCATAAGAGTTATAAATTCTACAGAGGAAAAGGCATCGTTACTAAGATAGATCGTGCAGCTAAAAAAGCTTTACCCCAAGCAAAAGTAGGACTAAACATTAATAAATGGAATCCATCTGATATTTGGATGGCTACCGAAGATGTTAATGAAGAAGACTTCCCTGAAGATATAGATGAGTTAAATGATTTACTTTTAGAGCTTTTTAAAGATGAAAGACTGATCGGATTATCACTTAAGAAGTGTGTGTCAAGCTGTAAATCAGAGGTTAATAACCTGTCTAGAGAAGCAAACGAAAAGAAAAAAATTACCTATGAAGGTATAAAAGATAAGAACGAAAACATCTTTAAAGCAAAAGATATCTATCTTATCACAACCAAAGGAACAGTTCAATTTAGAAACTTTCAGAACATAACCGGATGGATGGGTGAGATAAAAGGTGAAGGAGCAGCAGGTGGTAAGATAGGATTTAAAGCAATAAATGCTATATTAACTTCTATTACGAATACACCACTATCCTCACAGCAGGAAGTATTAACTCAATGCGGTAAACCAAGTAAAGAGTTTATTAATCACTTCTATAAACACTACCAGGCTACAGACCTAGACCCTAAGGTTAGCTTAGAAGAATTTACAAAACAATTCACAGAAGCCGGATTAGGAAGTAGAACAAGTAACTATTTTAACATGGAACTATTAGGTCAACTAGATAATCTAGACAAAGAAGACCAAGATAGTTTTGCAAGAGATTTATTTAACTACGCTAGCTCTAATACAGAATATTCTTCTGTATTTGTAAAGATATCATAATAAAGTTGCTAATCTGAAAATACTTTCATACCTTTATCAAAATAGATATAGATATGGAAGAAGCATTCAAAACAATCAAGACGCCGGATGGTGTAGTCCTGCACACGTATACAGCCCCTGGTAAGAAACCGGTCCCCCACTCCTTAGATGGCCCTGCCATTAAGTACCCCAAAGATTCTAAACGTAAAGACGAGTATTTTATATTCGGTGTAGCTTATTCGAAAGATAAGTGGTCTGAATTAGAAGATGACAGTAAAGTAACTTTTATACCAATTGATCCAAGATTAGAAGGTGGTAATTAATTTTTATGCCTATTTATTATAAATTAATTAAACAATGGCAAAACAAGAGTTAATAAAAGAAGCATTTAAGTTACAGCAATTAGCTGGTATTAAATCTCTTTATGAGTTTGAAAGTGATCATATCGAAGAAGTTATGGAAGACGATGACGACGTAGTAGATAGCTGGGATAAACCAGAAGACGATGGTGAAGATTATGAAAAAGAACCTTCAATAAAGGATATCAAGACAGTAGAAAAGAAAGCAGGTGGTAAACAAGCTAAACTAGCTAGACTTATCCAGCAAAAAGATGCTATCTTAGCTAAGTTTAAATCAGGAGAAATCTCAATAGGTGAGTACAAAGAAGAAATCGGTAACATACCTCAACAAATTAAAAATCTACAAGCCGATATCGAAAAATCAATGGGTATGGGTGGAAGTGAAGAAGAGGTGGGAGACGAAGAAGCTTTGTATGAATCTAGACTAAGAGGTGCTATTCGTCTTGAAGTAGGTAAAATTTTAGCAGAACGCAAGAAATAGTTACTTTATGTTAAAATCAGCACTAGTTGTTATCGCAATAATATTGACAGTAGGTGTAACAGTTTGGATTACAACATCTAGACTAACACCTCCTATTACTATTCAACAGCAAATCGATTCTCTAAATAGAATAGACGATTCACTAAAACACAAACAGTTTCTAATAGATTCTGCTATCAATGAACATGAAGATAGAATCAGTGGAATGGAGGATACGATATCCAAAATTAAATCTAACACAGTCATTATAAACAGACATTATCACGATACTATTACTTATATTGATAAGTTTGGTGTACAACAATTAGATTCTTTTTTTAAAACAAGATACGCATATTAAATGAAAAAGTTATTAATAGTCACACTTCTACTTATCACAGTAGGCTTAAACGCACAAACTCGTTGTGTAGATCTAGACGGTAAAAGTATCCCATGTAAAGAGGATACAATTAGAATACCTTTTCATGCTGCAAAGCAGATAGCTAAAGACCTAGTAGTAGGTGATAGTGTAAAAGCAGTTTTATATCAAGTAAAACAGGAGTTAAATTTAACTACACAAATAAGTCTTCAAAAAGATACCATCTTTACTAAATGTAAAGATAAGAATACTTTATATGAAGACCGTCTTAGAGAAAAAGATGTTAAGTTTACCGTTATGGAAACTCGTGCCAATCAACTTGAACACGATAATACTATTTTGAAACGTATAACTAAAGGTGTAATAATAGGTGCATCAGTAGTAATAGCCTTAGTATTAACATTGAAATAATATAAAATATAACCAAGATGGATGAATTAAAAAGAATGCAGCAATTAGCCGGTCTTAAACCTCTATATGAATCTGAAAATAATAATATTAAAGAGGCAGGTTTTTTAAAAAAAGCTGCATTAGCTGGTGCTTTAGCAACCAGTGCATTAAGTGGTAATGCCCAGAGTAAAGTGCATGATTTAGGTAACAAGTAAGTAAATATGCAGAAAAAAGAAGTAGAACGGACATTTACATCTTTTGATGAAGTAAATTCTTGGTTAAAAAGTCACTCCGACGGTAAAACTAGGTACGAGTGTCAAATTAATATTAATCCCGGTAGATTTAGAATAACGTTAACACCTACTACAGTTGAAGGTAAAGGAGAAACTAGGTACGTTATTGCAGCAAATCCAAAAGGACAACCTCACGAATCACGTGATAACGTTTTAAATAAAAATCCTGGTTCAGAAGAAATACTTAATTTTACCGTAAATTTTAACGGTAAAGTATATGAGTGTTTTCTTATAGCTCTTGATGGAAATATAACAGCTAACTACTCATCCGGTACAGCTGAAAAAGATTAAAGTTTTAGAAAATAATTAGTGTTACCTTTCGGACCACTAAGTCTGAACATTTATTAGACCAAATGTGTAAACAGCCCAATCCTTTTTAGGTTTAGGTTTTTTTATTTATGTAAATATACAGTTTGACTACTTTTTGATATATTTATATAAAAGAGATTAATGTCCGAAGCAAATATAAAAGATATAATCAGACAGGAATTCGTTAAATGTGCTACCGATCCGGTGTACTTTATGAAGAAGTATTACATGATCCAACATCCACAACGTGGTCGTATACAATTTAACTTATACCAGTTTCAAGAACAAGTCCTACGTCTATTTCAAAGCAAAGAATATCTTATAATTAACAAATCAAGACAGTTAGGTATATCAACTCTATCTTCTGCTTATGCATTATGGTTGATGCTGTTTCAAAAAGATAAGAACATCCTTGTAATAGCAACCAAGCAAGAAACGGCCAAGAACATGGTAACCAAGATTAGGTTTGCCTATGATCAATTACCTTCGTGGTTAAAAGTAAAAGCAGTCGAAGACAATAGATTAAGTCTAAGACTAGCAAATGGATCACAAGTAAAAGCAGTAGCAGCATCCCCAGATGCAGGTCGTTCTGAAGCAGTATCGTTACTGTTACTTGATGAGGCAGCCTTTATCGATAATATTGATACAATTTTTACTGCCGCCCAACAAACCTTAGCAACCGGAGGTCAATGTTTTGCTATCTCAACACCGAACGGTACAGGTAACTGGTTTCATAAGACTTATACTAATGCACAAATCAAAGAAAACAAATTTGTACCCATAGCTTTACCCTGGACTGTTCACCCTGAAAGAAATCAAACTTGGAGAGATGAACAGGATAAAACTTTAGGAGTAAGAGAGGCAGCACAGGAATGTGATACTAATTTTTCTACCTCAGGTGCTACAGTGATTGAACCAGAAATTCTCAGTTGGTACGAAACCACCTCACTTAGAGAACCTATTCAAAGAACAGGAATTGACGGTAATATTTGGATATGGGAGATGCCAGACTACAGTAGAACTTACGTACTAGTAGCCGACGTGGCTAGAGGGGATGGACGAGATTATTCTACTTTTCATGTTATGGATATCGAAGATGCTAAGCAAGTAGCCGAATATAAAGGTCAACTAGATACAAGAGATTTCGGTAATTTAATTGTAGGAGTAGCTGCTCAATACAATGATGCTTTACTTGTAATAGAAAATACAGGAATAGGGTGGGATGTAGTCCAGACGGCAGTTCATAGAGAGTATCGTAATTTATATTACTCTCCAAAATCTGATGCAGCTATGACAGATATTGAGGTTTATATCTCAAAATTCGATAAAGGAGATGGAATGGTACCCGGCTTCTCTACTACGTTAAAGACTAGACCTTTAGTAGTAGCCAAGATGAAATCCTATATACAAGAAAAAGTTTGTACAATTCAATCAAAAAGGTTACTACAAGAACTAAGAACATTTATATGGAAGAATAGCAAAGCACAAGCCCAAGACGGATATAATGATGACCTTGTAATGGCATTTGCAATTGGACTATTTCTAAGGGATACTTCATTAAGATTCCAACAAGTAGGACAAGATTTATCTAGAGCTACTCTAGGTGGAATGGCTAAATCTAACTACGGATATCAAATATATCAACCCTCAACTTTTAATGGGCAAAACCCATACACTATGCCTAATCCCTACGGTCAACAAGAAGATATTACCTGGGTACTAGGATAGACATACTATTTATATAGAAAAACAACATAATGGCAGATAATAACTTATTCGGTAGGTTAAAGAGACTTTTTTCAACTGACGTCGTAATTAGAAACGTAGGTGGAAATCAAGTAAAAGTAATAGATACAGACAGTATTCAAACCAACGGTGTACTACAAACAAATGCTTTAGTTGATAGATTTAACAGAGTATACACGACTTCTAACTCTTACGCTTACAATCTTAACACCGCACAGAACTACCAATCCATGCGTATTCAGCTATATGCTGATTACGAGGCTATGGATACAGATGCAATTGTAGCATCAGCACTCGATATTATAGCAGATGAATGTACTTTAAAGAATGAATCTGGAGAAGTACTTCAAATCAGATCAGCAGATGAAAACGTACAAAAGATCCTCTATAACCTATTCTACGATGTATTAAACATTGAGTTTAATTTATGGTCGTGGATTAGGAATATGTGTAAATTTGGTGATTTCTACTTAAAACTAGAAATAGCCGAGACAGTAGGTGTATTTAACGTAATACCATTCTCATCCTATACCATACTTAGGGAAGAAGGTGTTGATTTAAGAAATCCAACTTATGTAAGATTCAAATACGACCCTACTGCGGTATCGGGAGGAGGTAGTGGGTATGTAGGTTCTTATGCAAATTTGATAGGCCAAGCCGATTCAATGTATTTTGAGAATTACGAAATGGCACACTTCAGACTTATAGGTGATGTTAACTACCTACCTTACGGTAGATCTTACTTAGAACCAGGTAGAAAGATCTTCAAACAAATGGTTTTAATGGAGGATGCAATGATGATACATCGTATCGTACGTGCCCCGGATAAGAGAGCTTACTTTGTTAACGTAGGTGCTATTCCGCCAAATGAGGTTGAGACTTACATGCAAAGAATGATCTCTAAGATGAAGAAAATACCTTATATCGACCCTCAAACCGGTCAATATAACCTTAAATACAACATGCAAAACTTACTAGAAGATTATTTCATTCCAGTGAGAGGTAATGATACAGCAACACGTATTGAAACTGTACCAGGACTACAGTATAACGGTATAGAAGACGTTGGATATTTAAGAGATAAGCTGTTTGCTGCATTAAAAATACCTAAAGCCTTCATGGGGTATGAAAAAGACTTAACAGGTAAAGCTACGCTAGCGGCAGAAGATATTCGTTTTGCACGTACTATTGAACGTATCCAACGTATTATACTGTCAGAGTTGACTAAAATAGCTCTAGTACACTTATATACACAGGGATACACTGATGAATCAATTGCAAACTTTGATTTGTCTCTAACAACACCATCTATCATCTATGACCAAGAAAGAATTGCTCTAATGAAAGAGAAGGTAGACCTAGCTAGTCAGATGATGGAAGCAAGTATCTTCCCAACTGATTGGATCTACGATAAAATCTTCCAATTAAGCGATGATCAGCTAGATGACGTTAAAGCACAGATACTAGAAGACAAGAAAAGGAAATTTAGATATGACCAAATTGAAGCAGAAGGTAATGACCCTCTTGAATCTGGTCAAGCTTTTGGTACACCACATCAAATTGCAAGTATGTATGGTGGAAATGCCAACTATACCGCAGCAGCTAATGTACCGGTTGGATACAACGAAAAGAATCCACACGAACCAGTTAGAGTTCCAGGTAGACCTGAAGAGAAGAACTCATTCATTAACACACCGAATGATCCATTAGGTAGAGATAGAATGGGAACATATGACTTAAAAGCTAAACCGGCGAGTGGTGAAGATGGTGGATTATCAAGTAGATACCAAGGTGGATCACCTCTTGCATTAGAGAATGCTCACACCAAAGCAATCTACAGCGGACTTAAATCAACATTAGGTAGATTAGGTGTAACTCGTAGGATTAACCTCTTTGAAGATTCAGATCTTTTAGATGAAGATAAAATTATAAAGGATATTGACTAATCGTGACTATTTATAAATAGTATCATACTAAACCTAATATGGGGACTATAAGAAAGCATTCTAAGTATAAGAATCCAGGTATTTTATTTGAACTACTTGTTAGACAGATCACTGCAGATATGATCGCTAATCAGGATTCAAAAGCTGTTGGAATTATAAAGAAATTCTTTACTGGCACCGAGCTTTTAAAAGAATATAACCTGTATACAGCTATTCTTAAAGCATCGAAACTGAATACTATTAGAGCAGAAAGCCTGGTTAATATCGTAGTTGAAGAGAGTAAGAAACTAGATAACGATGTGTTAGATCAAGAGAAGTATAAATTGATTAGAGAAATTAAAAAGCATTATGATGTTGAGAATTTCTTTAAAGCTAAGATAGATAACTATAAACTATCTGCAGCAATCTATACCCTATTTGAATCTGCAAGATCTAAAGCATTAACAGATCCAAAGCAACTTGTTGATAGCAAGTCAATCATACTTGAACACATTACAGATAGTGTAATTAAAGAAGAAAGAGTAGAAAAGAAAGCAGCTACCGAATTCCTAAAAGAAGACCAGGAAATTAGAATACTAGCTTATAAGTTAGTAGTAGAGAAGTATAATGAAACTTACAAAGACCTGTCTACAGACCAGAAAGATATACTTAAGGAATATATAAACAACATATCAGATACAGCTCAATTACGAACTTACCTAAATAAAAAACTAGTAGAAGTTAAATCTAAACTTAACACACTGCTACCCGCTATCGAGGATAAAGTATTAACTATTAAGCTAAAAGAAATCATTTCCCTTGCAAAACCTATCTTAGAACGTCAATCAGTTAGAGATGAACACGTAGTATCTTTGATGCAGTATTACGAATTAGAAAAAGAAATTAAACTAAGAAAGTAAAATGGCTACTAAAAAAGATTTAAAAGACGTAATTGACGAAATGTCTACAACAGGAGGTGGAGCTACAATGACACCAGGTACTGGAGAGCAGTATGCTCCAAAAGTTAGAGTGAAAAAAGAACAGAAGGATGTAGAACCTAAATTAGCAGCCGGTAAAGTTAAGGATAACTATGCTGTTTCTCATTTTGGATTCACACCCGCACCTCATGTTCCAAACCGTAAATCTAAAGCAATAACGTATAAACAAATCTTCGAAAAAGAAGAACCTATTACAGAGAATTACTCAAAATTTCGTAACGAAACAGGTAAACGTAGTGCACCAGAACAGTTACATAAGGCAGTTAAATCTGTTAAAAAGAAAATTGAAGAACTAAATAAACTTCTAGACTACACTCAACAGTTAAGATCTGAAATAACTGAATCTACTGAAGATTTTAAGTATATGAAACATACAGAAAGAGCTTTAGAACAGATTACAGAAATGATTAAACATACCTACATTAAGACTAAACATTTACGGTAACATGGCAGTTAAAGCAGGAACCGCTTCAAGCACTAAATTAAACTTTGGGAAAAAGAAAGAAGGAGCAGCAAAAAAATCTTTTAACAAACATAACCCCAGACCTAAAGCATACCGCGGTCAGGGAAGGTAGTACCTATTTATTAATATGAGAAACATAGTACAACAATATCGTGACCTAATGGAAGGTAGAATGTCTCAAGCTAACTTTAGGACTAATGTTAGAAGAGAATTTCCTGATTGGATTTCACCTGTTAATAGCTTTCAAGATGCGGTTAGTATCTTAAAAAGTAAAAGAATCTTAAGTGAAGCTTATTGGATGGATAAACCTGCAGATGCTGAAAAATATCAAATTAAAAAAGATATAAAAGGTAATATTGTACAGGTAGTTAATGACGAAGGTATCAGATTCAGCAAAAATGATTCGGCTATTATAGTAGATAACGGTGAAAAAATTACCATAAGTAGCTTTATAGAACAGCAAGGTAAAGTTAAAGCTGTTTACCTAGAACGTGGAACTCCGTACACAGTAGATATAGACGGATTAAAATCAAATAATGTATTTAAACCAGGAGTAAATTTAGGAAAATCTTTCGATAAGTTTAAAGGAAAGACAGAAGAAGGTAGCCAAGTAGAAGAAGCTTTAGCTAAATGGACAGCTACGGAAAAACCAGAAACTCCTAAAAAAGAAGCTACCAACAAAGAAGGCGTAACTTTTAGGTCCGGAGACGAAGTAATAACCCCGAACGGAGAGGTGATCAAGGTTTCTAGCTTTACAGTAGGTAGAGATAAACACACAAAAGCTCTATGCTATGTAATAAACCCGGGACTTGGAATGTATCCAGAATGGTATAATTTAGACGACTTAGAAAAAGTATCTCCAGAAGACAGATCTACTTCAAAAAAGCACCCTGCTATAAAAGAAACTGTAGAAGATGCTGAAGAATTTGGTGAAGAGTTAGCAGGTAAGAAAGCTTTCTACCTTGTAGATGAAAGTGGTGAAATACTAGATAGTACAATGGCAGCTAATGAAGATGAAGCCAATCAATACTTTGAAGATGAATATGAAGGTATTGGTGATACATTAACTGTTATACATACTGATGCACCAGAAGATCTAAGAGGTGAAATGTACGAAGAAGGTCTTCTATCAGAAGCAAAAAAGAAGAAAGCATCTGCTGGACTAACTAAGAAAGAAAAGTCTGCTGTAGTTAAAAAAGCTAAAGCAGGTAAGGATATAGGAAAGAAAGGTAAAGGATTTGAGAAAGTAGAGAAGGTAGCCGAAAAGAAATACGGTTCTAAGAAAGCTGGTGAAAAAGTAGCAGCAGCTGCAATGTGGAAAGGGCAGGCTAAGAAAAAAGCAGCACTAAAAGAAGCAAAAGAAGAGAACGAAGGTGTATATAAGAAAGTAACCGGTAAAGATTTATATTCTGTCTTTGATCAAATTGATAGAGTTAATCCATATGAATTCAATAAAGGATTAAAAATAGAGATGGGTATGCAATATAAACCCGTACCTAACACCTTTACTCCTGAATTCAATCCAGAATCTCTTGTAAAAGCAACTAAGAAGGTATTGAACAACCTAGAAAAAGATCCTGCTTATTACAGCAGTACAATCTCTGCTGAATTCGAAAAGAAATCAGGATTATTACAACATCCTAAAGAACTAAAAGTAGGACCTGATGGTAAAGCACCAATACCTGGGTATAAAGATGCTAAAGCTAACACCGATATCTCTTTATCTAAAAAAGAAAAAGCAAAGAATAAAAATGCTGAAGGTGTAAAAGTAATGAAACCAAGCGGTAAGTCGATGGGCGGTATTAAGACTATGAAAGCTAGCGATAAACTACCTAAGGGTGTTGAGCTAATGAAAGAATACGTTGATTTAGATCCAGATATTACAGCACAAGCAGATGTACAAGGTAGTTTAAAAGAAAAAAAGAAGTTAACACTAAAGAAGTTAAGAGAGTATATAGCAAAGAGTATTAAAGAGGATCTATACACAAACACTAAGACAGGTCAAACTCAATCTTTTGATCAAAACAATACTACTGATAAAAAAACAATGTTAGATCCAAAATTTAATCAGACATTTAAAAAAGCCGAGTAATAATGAGCAAACAAGTCTTAATAGAATACTTATCTTTCCAGCCTCAACCTCAACAGCTACATGAAGCTAGGCTAAATCCAACAGGTAATCTCCGTGTATCGGGTAAGATTCAATCTGAAGGTAAGCCTAATGCAAACAAAAGAGTGTACGGACCTTCTTTAAGAAGAGAGGTAGCTAAGTATGTTGCAGGACCAGTTGCTGAAAAAAGAGCTCTAGGTGAATTAGATCATCCTGAAACTGCTATTATAAATCTTAAGAATGTATGTCACAATATAACAAGATTATGGTGGGAAGGAGATGATTTATATGGTGAATTTGAAATCTTAGCAACACCATCCGGTAACATCTTAAGAGAATTATTCCTAAATAACATCAGTGTTGGTGTATCTTCAAGAGCACTAGGTTCAGTTACACCTCTAGGTGAAGGTTTAGTACAGGTAGAAGATGATTTAGAACTGGTATGTTGGGATTTCGTATCAACACCATCTACCTATGGTGCATATGTAAGACCGGTAGGAGGTTTAAATGAAGGATATCAAGCACAGTCTATAGGAAAATACGACAGAGCACACCAAATAGTAGGAGATCTACTATGTACAATGACAGGTGTCTGCTGTATAAAATAATACTTCCAAAAATATTTTTTAAATTAGCTCGTAAAAACGAGCTTTTTTTATGTTCGTGCCTATTTATGATTATATACATCGTCTCAATACGGTGTTAAGAATTAACAATTCACTTATACTGCTTCCTCAATCCCCTAATAAGCAGTCGAAATCAAACAACAAAACAAACTCAAAATGGCAAACAAAGACCTATTTGAACAAGCAATTGCTGATGCTAAAAAACTAAGAGAAATTTCTCTACAGCAAGCAAAACAAAAAATGGAAGAAACTTTTGCACCAAAGATTCAAGAAATGTTCCGTCTGAAATTATCAGAAATGGAAGATCTTGATGAAGCTGGTCTAGAAGAAGAAGGTTATGAAATGGACGAAAGTGGAAATGAAACTTTCAATGTTAAACGTCCTGAATACATGCAAGGTGATCAAGTAGACACAGGCCTGGAAGATCCAAATCCATTAGATGAAATGTCATTAGACGAAATTCTAGCTGAATTAGAGTTAGAAGAAGGCGATGACATGGAAGAAAATTACGATATGGAAGAAGAAGGTGAAGATCTTTACGAATCTAACCACGTTAAAGCTGATGGCTATAACGGTCCGTTAAAAGACAAGAAAGAACCACATTCAGACAAAGCAAGAGGTGCTGATCATGCTTACAGCGGTAAAGGAGTAAGTTCTATTAAAGAAGCTGGTAAGAAAAAAGGTGCAGAAGTAGAAAAAGCTGAAGAAAAAGAAGAAAAAGGAAGTGACGAAGTTGCTGAATTATCTATTGAAGAATTCAAAGATTTAATCCGTGATGTAGTAGCTGACGTATTAGGTAAAGAAGCTGGTGCTGAAGAAGAAGAAGCTGAAGACTTAGAAGGCGGTGAAGAAATGGGCGGTGAAGATCTAGAAGGGGCAGAACATGGTAAAGAAGAAGATTCTATTTCTCTTGATGAAATTCTAGCTGACATGGATGAAAATTACCAAGGTGTAACTAAAGATAAATTCGGTCCAAAAGAC
>Ga0208741_10000810_pt1 | contig 13835 bp, 10 predicted proteins | sample CryBogCBE03Jun09_FD_184576 | JGI IMG/M metagenome (GOLD analysis project Ga0208741, IMG submission 184576) | Freshwater microbial communities from Crystal Bog, Wisconsin, USA - CBE03Jun09 (SPAdes) | ecosystem: Environmental > Aquatic > Freshwater > Lake | place: Crystal Bog, Wisconsin, USA...
GAGTAGGGGGGCGGCGCTGGTTCTTCCGTCCTGTTGCCGCTTACAAGTCCAAGCACCAGGTCTTGGCGGATAAGCCGAAGAAGGTGAGAGGGAAAAAGGCGGCTATATAAGTAGAATGTCCTCTATTGAGCGCACGAACTACGGATCCTTTAAAGGTGTGCGGTCCTACATTGCAACCGACACCTATGATGATTTCTTCTTTAGTTATACTACTGTTCTCAATAGGGGTGTATATCGAGGAGTTCTGGCCGCCGTTCCTGGTGCCACTGGCAATTCTCCCGCGGGTCGCATTCTGCGTGAAACAGGACGAAAATTAGTGCCTGGTGCAAATGCTAATGTATCTAATTACTTAGTGGGTGTCTATGATGCTGTGAGCCTTCTCACAGGATTTATTGATCCGAATGCTCGTGTATTTGAACTCTATAATTCCGACAAGCCGAATTTTTTCCCCGATAATGATAATACTGCAGCAAATAAATACGGTGGTTTATATGGACCACCTCTTTTAACAGCGGGAAATATTATTCAGATAAGCACTGATATCAGTGGTAACGTGACACCATCCTATATGGGTGTTGTTAATAATTTGGACCAGGACAAATACGCAGAGATGTATCACTGGCACGGGGATAGCAATATGTATATCGATACACATGACCATGTGACAGGAAATCGCGCATATCTGAGTTCTGAAGGGCGCGCAATCGTAACAAAGGGACTTGGCTATAAAGAGCGGACAGTGGATACTCAGGCTACGAATACACGCACCGACGTTCGCAGCAGTTCCAATACTCCTGCTGGACTTATTAATCTGGCAGCAGAAGGATTTACTATCCCTGCCTATCAAGGAGACAGTTTTACACTCTACAATTCAACCATTGGAACAGGGGATTATCTTTCAATTCAATATGCAAATGCTACAGGTATTACATACCCAGGATCTTTCCAGTTTTCGGCACAATGCACTGCCCCTTCTACAGCTGTTATCTCTATAATTAATAATACTGGCATATCACAATATCCTGCAGGATTTGCACTTCAATATATCCTTTTCAAGACAAGTGATACTGTATCTTTGGAACCTTAGGTCGCTTAAAATTGAGCCTGACTATTCAGAAGAGGGATTACTATGGAACATATTGCACTCTTTGAAGAGAGGGTTAACCTCACAGCAAGAGATCTTCGTGCCCAGATTACAAATATTGATGATCTTATTCTTCAAAAGCTGAGCACACGACTGGAGGGAAAGTGCTCCCGACACGGATTTGTTCTTCCTGGAACCTTCAAGATTCTGTCACGCTCAATGGGCTATGTTGAAAAGGGGCGATTCACTGGAGACATCATCTTTCATCTTCAGGCCGAGGGCAAGGTTCTGAATCCTCCTGCTGGAATTCTTACGGAGGGGATCGTGACAAAGAAGAATAAGATGGGAATGTATGTTTCCTATAATGACGCAATTCGTATGATTTTGCCGCGCGATCTTCACATTGGCGATGATGCTTTTGAGGCGGTTGAGGTTGGCCAGACAGTAAAGGTGGAGATTCAGAAGTCCCGATTCCAGGTGAATGATCCTTATATTCTGAGTGTGGGCATATTCAAGGGGCTTGCTTCTGAGGCTGCTGCACCTGCTGCTCCTGCAGCTGCACCTGCAGCAGAAGTAGCTTCCGCAGCAGAAGAAGTGGTTTCCGAGGCTGAAGAAGAAGTAGCTTCCGAGGCTGAAGAGGAAGTGGCTTCCGAGTCTGTAGAAGAGGAAGCTGAGGCCATCACTGCGTAAATGACTTATGAAAGGATGAAAGAAATCTATGTAGAGGATGGAGGGACCGCAGTTATCCGCAGTAGAGTATGAAGAAAGAAAGGTTTTTTTGGAAGATATGAAACGCCTTGTTAAATCTGAACAGGAGAATCTCTTCCGCATTCTAAAGCAAGAGAAGGCAGACTACAGTGAAAATAGCAACGGCATTTTTTTTGATGTCACCAAGCTTTCCACTCCTCTATTTAACAAGCTCAAGGAATTCATGGAATTCTGTCACCAGACACGAAAAGAGTTTGTTGAACGAGAGGAAGAGGAACGGAAGGCGCAGGATTGCCTAAACCTGGCGCACGATGAATAGATAGGATGTTCGATCAAGTAAAAGAATGGTCAAAAACGAACCCCTCTCGAGACACTAGTGTTGTCCCAATAGAGATTCGTCTGAAGAGTGATACGGGCGGAGATACGGTGGATGTAGTCAACGGTCCCGCGGGGCTTGTATTTACTCCGCTGGATCCTCCCGGCCCTGTTTCTTTTTATCTCTGGCACACAGACCCCCTCTACAGAGGAGGAACACTCACTCTTCGCAGGACAATTCTTCGTGAGACTCTTGTGCAGGTCGCAAAGCTTATTGAAAATGAGTGCAAGGGTCATCGTTGGCAACGGACAAAGGTTCTTGAGCAACTCGCCGCACAGCAGACATCTGCCGTCTCTCCTCAACAGGATACTCATGAGCTTGATGAGGCCCTCTGCTTTGTCCTTGATTTCCAAAAGGTGATTCTCGATGATATTCATAAGAAGGTTCTTCATTTTCCCAAGGAACTCCGAAACTGGACAAAGGATATGCCTGTGTGGACCACGGGCCTTGGTTCGCGGTGCTTATACCACCTTCCCGGTGAGAAGCATATTAAAGCAGAGTTCGGATCATGGCTGACCACACAAGAGGCTGATGGCTGGAGGATTCGCTGGCCTGTTCAAGATGCAAAGCTGGAAGATCTTAAGAAGAGGGGTGCAGAACTGCGCATTTCCCCTACAGTGGATAAGCCGAAAAAGGAGGATTGGGCTATAGTTGTTGGACGAGCAGATACAATTGCACATCTGGTGAAGGAATTCCAATAATATTGAAGCACAGCCTACCCAAAGCTAACTCTATCTAAGTGAATAGAGACCCTCCGATGGAACTATATTCTGCAGAGGCTGAGAAGCTGAAAAAGTTATTCGGTGAATGGTTGGCATCGCCCGACCAGGAACTTGAGGCAACCTTTGGTCCCAACGGAACCGTTGATATCACCACATTTCTCTCCGTGGCTAAGCGTCTTCGTGCACGCGGGTATCGCGCCCTTCCCCAAGAAGATCGCATGACAATCACTCTTCCCGAGCATATTCGTTTCAGTGTAAAGGGGCTTGGTATCATTCAGGCCTACTGCCAGGATGATATTCTCGCTGGAAAGCCCTTTATTACCGTCATTAAGGACCGGACACTGAAGGAGGCGAATGTGGACCTGGATGACTACGAAACGCGTATCAAGTCACGCCGTGAGATCGGCATGGCAAATGATGACGGCAGAGTGCGTGAGGTCTTTTCAACCTGGAAGCAGCAGAAGAAGGCATTTCGCATTATTCGCCGCTGGTCATTCGAGGGAGAGGGCCTTGTGATTGACATGTCAATCGTCAGGTCAACCTCCAAGGATATGAATGGTAACTACAAGTGGCAGCGCGCCTTCAAGGAGCAGGATGTTATGGCCTTCATCCCCAGCTATGAGATTGAAGTGGAGATGATCCGCATGGAGGGAGACACTCCTGAGATTGCTCTGAAGCGCCTTGTAAAGGGTGTGGGTGAGGTTCTGCGCGGAATCCAGAAGCACACATTCCTTCTGCGTAAGTCTGTATCAGACAGGGTCAAGAATTCCTACTATGATCTCGTGGGTGGGAAGCAGTTTCGCGGTGTTGCACCCGTGACCCTAGAACTAAAGAATTTCACCCCTCTTGCCGCAGCAGAGGAGGGTGTTCCCAATGTTCGCACTGGATACAATGTGACAGACAAGGCCGATGGACTCCGCGTTCACGCGTATTGTGATTCCAAGGGCGAGCTCTTCATGATGGATATGAGTTTGAACGTTTACAAGACCGGCCTCGTAAACCAGGCGTGTCGCAGCAGTTTACTAGACGGTGAGTGGATCACGAAGACAAAGGACAACACGGCGGTGCAGCAGCTCCTTCTCTTCGATATCTACATTAACAGTGATAAGAAGAAGGTATCTGAACTGCCCTTCTATGTAAAGGACCAGAAAGAGACACGTTTTGAACTCATGAAGGCGTGGATCTCACGGTGGAATGACAAGACGGTTGTCGGTCCTGGCATCACAGCCACTACGAAGCTCCAGGTTGTTATGAAGAACTTCTTCTTTGCTGATCGGTCCGACTCAGAAATCTTTCTCCGCGCATCCCAGGCGCTAGATATCAAGGGCATCTATAACACGGACGGCCTCATCTTCACTCCTAATATGACTCCTCTTCCTGGCAAGGCAGGCACGGGATTCCTCGAGCAGTTCAAGTGGAAGCCGGCTCACGATAACACGATTGACTTCCTTGTTTCCTTTGAGAAGTTCACGGATTCCAGAGAGGAGCGGTTCACGGTCGGTATCAAGCCGAGCACGGGTGAGACGGTGACCTACAAGACACTGCGCCTATTCGTTGGAAGTAGCACGGATGCAGGATACCAGAATCCGCGCGAGACTGTGCTGGAGGCAAAGCCTCTGTCACGTGGTCCGAAAGGTCAAGGTTATCGCCCTGTCGTCTTCAATCCGAAGGAGTTTCCTGATACGATGGCCAGCGTATGCCATCTCCAAATGGCGACCGACCCTGACACAGGTGAAGACTATGTGATGACGGATACCAGTATGGAGCCTATCCAGGATAAGAATATCGTGGAAATGGCCTATGATCCTTCAGAGGCGCCTGGTTGGCGCTGGAAGCCGCTCCGTGTGCGCATGGACAAGACGGAGCGTCTTCAGAGGGGCATCTTGGGTCGCACGCTAAACTCAGAAATGGTGGCAGAGAGTGTCTGGAACAGTATTCACGATCCAATTACAAAGAGTATGATCCGCACGGGCGCGAGTCAGCCAACGGAGGCGGAACTCGAGGGCCTCTCCAAAGAGAAGGAGGATCGCGAGGCCATTTCTCGCCGCTACTGGGCACGAACGGCTCCTGAGGCTGATCTACGCCAGGTGAAGGGACTGCGCGATTTCCACAACAAGTGGATTAAGGAGCGGATCCTCTACGCCACGGGCCTGCGCGGCGGTGGAAAGACAATCTTGGACCTCGCAGTTGGAAAGGCGGCCGACTTGCAGCGGTGGCGCCGCATGAATGTGTCATTCGCCCTGGGCTGTGACAATGCGGGAGAGAACATCACGGATCCTGAGAATGGTGCCTATCGCAGATATCTGAATACGTTGGCTGGGGCGCGGGGTCAGCCGGTTGCCCCCATGATCTTTGCGATTGGAGACAGCAGCAAGAGGCTTTTGGATGGAACGGCGGGTGTGAATGAACAGGAGAAGGATATTCTGCGTAGTGTTCTGGGTCGCATTCGGCCGACGGGGCCGGTTCCTGCCTTTGTGGAGAAGGAGGGTGCAGGCAAACTGAAGATGGGCGCTGATTGCATCACGATGATGTTCGCGCTCCACTACATGTTCAAGAACAAGCAGATGTTTGATGGATTTCTCCAGAATGTGGCCGATTGCTTGAAGGTGGGTGGCTATTTCATTGGCTGCTGCTTTGATGGAAAGAAGGTATTTGATCTTCTGAAGGGAACACCGAAGGATGGGCGCAAGTCTGGCCTTCACAAGGATGCACTTCTGTGGTCAATCACGAAGAAATATGATGAGGATGAGATGCCGATGGATTTCGGTCTCAGCGTGGGTGTTGAGTTCATCAGCATTGGAACAGAGCACGATGAGTATTTGGTTCCTTTCCCTCTTCTGAAGGCAAAGATGGAGTCCATTGGATGTGAGCTCCTTTCGGAGGAGGAACTCAAGGAGGTTGGACTGCAGGAGAGCACAAATACATTCGATGTATCCTATGGCATGACAGGAAAGTCGTTTCCGATGAGCGATGCGGTAAAGCAGTTCTCGTTTCTGAATCGCTGGTTCATCTTCAAGAGAAAGGCTGAGAAGCTGCCTGATGAGGTTGCGGATGCTGCAGCGCCTTTAGAAAATACAAAGACGGTGAAGAAGTCGAAGATCCGCGTTGTTTCAGCTCTAAAGGGTCAGGCTACAGCCGAGGTCCCTGCGTCTGCACCTGCAGGCCCTGTGAGTGCGGCTGTGGTAGTAGCCAATGGTGCACCTGCGGCAGAGGCTCAAGTCTCGGTTGCACCCGAGGCAGAAGCTCCAGGGCCGCAGGCCCTTGCCACCTCAGGAATGCAGGCCCTTGCCACCTCAGGGCCGAGTATGCAGGCCCTTGCCACCTCAGGGCCGAGTATGCAGGCCCTTGCCACCTCAGGGCCGAGTATGCAGGCCCTTGCCACCTCAGGGCCGAGTATGCAGGCCCTTGCCCCTCTTCGCACAGTCCCTGTCGCCCCAATTCAAAAGGGAAAGACAACGTATGCAGCAGGCGAAGTCTTCCAGTTCTACGCCAAAGCTGCACTACAGGACAAACTAAAGATTAGTGAGCCTGGCGCTGGCCGCTGGCTTGCACCATCCACCCATTTCCCTCTAAAAGATTCAGATGCTGTCACGTATCCTTCTCTTGAGCACTATGTTGCTGGAATGATGTATAAGTTGGCAACAAATAAGCCGGCGGTTGCCCTCTCCGTGTTCAGCCGTGATGGAGAGATTCACCAGGAGTATGTTCGCCAGCGTCTAACAGAGACGGCGGGTGGAACAAAGCCTCTTGTTGCGGAGAGAGACTATGATCTCATGGACCAGGAGGCAAAGGATGTGAAGGCGGCTGTGCGCACAGCTGCGATGAAGAAATATGGTGCTACACTCGACGAGGTGAAGTGGGCCACTGTAAAGGATGAGGTTCTGCGCGACGGTCTCAAGCAGCGATGGGAGCAAGATGCAAAGCTGCGGAAAATTATTGAGGCGGTAAGGAATCAGGGGAAGATCCTCTTATTCTATACGCCTGGTGCTGCAGCAAATCTAGGTGGTATTCGCCGCGATGATGGATCTATTGAGGGAGATAATAAGATTGGAAAGGTCTGGATGGAGCTGGCGAATTTCCCTGGATTCTAAGACCATATTAGTCGTAAGTGCCGACCAAGGCCAACCCTTAGGGTTTGACATTTAATTAAATTAAGTCACGACGTCAAGTCGTCCCATAAACACTCGCTAGAGTCCGAAAATGCTTAACAAAGGTCATCCATGCCTGAATGGGAACTCCCTGTTGCTGGATGGCCCTCTTTTCTATTAATTCAAAAAGCTTAAATTGCATTGTAATGTTTATATTTGAATACTGTGCCGAGAGTTCTGTATGAGGAAGAATAGCCTTATCAAGGCGTCTATTGACATCTTGATGAAGTTCCCAGAGCCACAACCGTATCCATTCTTTTATAGATGCATAGGGCATGGTCTCGATCATCTGAACTGGGTGTGCCGTGATCCAGACCTTGTAGTGATCTCGGCAATCTGAACATGGAAGCATAGGTCCTACCGCCTTTAGAAGTTGGACCCAGGCTCTTCTCTCGTCGGACTCATATAAGGCAAACACAACCTTTCCTGCTCTTTCTGCAAGGCCATGGAGAACAGACCAGATGAACGGTCCCCACTCTCTATTTTCAGGATATGCGGGTCCAGGAATTTTACAACTACACGGCATCTATACTATATGCCGAACATCTCTTTTCTTTTAACACGCGCATTCAACGGCATCAATAAATTTGAAGTTCGTCGCCTCAAAATAGGAGACCATGGACCTACTAATTCCAATCAAGTCAGTCCATGAAGCCATTACACTCTCTGTTCCCTATGACATGTATACTGTAATTCAGCATTTCTATAACTTTTATCAGACTCTTCCTTGTGCTGCAGATGTAAGTTGGGGAGTTCCTCTTCATGAGCAACCTCGCATGATGACACTGGACCAAGTATTCAAATGTCTTGCCTCTCTCCAGATTAGTCAAATGGACTATGAATCCATTCAAGCTCGACTTGTTGGAAATCTAGCCTATTACAAAATTGGCTCTTATGAATATATTGAAGAGGTTGCTAAGAAATATTCTAAGCCCTATTCAAATGGAAATCAGTAAGCAGATACAAGGCTTGAACGCTGGCCTTCTGGGTCTCTTTTCTGCCTATCTTATTAAAAGAGGGGACGTGGGAGCAGAGGTCATTGCGATTCCCGCCATTTCAACCAGTAAATATGTATTACTTTCAAATACAAAGGGTTCTGATACGCAGTGGGCACACTATCTCTCCTGGTTTCTGACAACTCCCATCATGCTCTATCTAATTTTTTCTCTGAATAATATGGATTTTAATCGTATGGCCATTCTGATTGCTATGAATCAGCTCATGATTGCCTCTGGATATATGGCCGAAGGAAAGGATCCATGGTTCTGGTTCATCGGTGGCTGCTTTGCGTTTCTTCCGATTCTCTACGAGCTTGCTATGTTAGAAAAGGGTATCCCTCTAATTGTGCTGACTGTAGTAACATGGTCCCTCTATCCCGTCGTGTGGGCCCTGTTCCGCAAAAAGTTGATAACGTGGAGCAGTCGTAACATAGGTTACTCATTCCTTGACTTTACAAGCAAGGCCGGCCTTGTTATTCTCTATCTGATTGAAAAAGGACAGTTAAAGATATAGATACAAAGACATAGAGAATGCCTGCAGACTGGCAAAGCCTAGCTCGTATTAATGAGCATGAACGAGATAAATATGTGCAGTTTGATGAACCTACACACATTTATACAGTAAAGGGAAAGACAGCAGGATACATCAGCGTGACCAAGTTTCTCCACGAGTTCTTTCCCCATTTTGACGCAGATGCTGTGATTGAGAAGATGATGAATGGTAAGAAGTGGAATGCTGAGAATAAGTGGTTTGGAAAGACAAAGGAGGAGATCAAGGCCGCATGGGATGCAAACGGAAAGGAGGCAAGTGGAGCCGGCACTCTTATGCACTTATCCATTGAGCAGTTTCTCAACGGTGCGGAGCATCTGATTTCGCAGGAAATGAAGGATACCCCCGAGTGGCACCAGTTCATGAATTTCTGGAGAGAACATGGACATGACCTCGTGCCTTATCGCACAGAGTGGGAAGTGTGGGCCGAAGAGTATAAGCTCACTGGAAGCATTGACATGATCTTCTATCGCAAGTCCGACGATTCCTACGTTATCTATGACTGGAAGAGGGCAAAGGATATGAAGACGGCGAATGAATTTGGAGGACGCGCCTTTTATCCTCTGGATCATCTTCATGATACGAACTACTGGCATTATACTCTTCAGCTTAATGTGTATCGTTGGTTCCTGGAGACGTATTATGGTCTACGAATCAATGATATGTATTTGATTGTTCTTCATCCAAATCAGAAGAATTATCGGCGCTTCCAGCTGAATAGGTTGGAAGACGAAATTGCCGAGATGATGGAGGCGCGAATGCGCGCAGTCAAGGGTGGGTGCAAGCAGAAGGTAATTCTTCCAAATCCTGCGTGCGAAATCGAGTAATGTCACGACGGTTCCTTATTTTTAAGTCTCACCGTTAGGATCCTCTAATTCTACAGAAACAGGAATGGCTCGACGATACACTACCTTTTCTAATTCGATCAATCGATCTTCAAGAATAAAAACACCATGACGTATATTCATACTAAAAACACACTGCAAAAGAAAACCCATGCTAAACGCTGTGATAGTTGCGATGAGACTAAATTCGTCCATTAGTTGTTAAATGTTTGTTTGTCTTAGATCGTCTTCGTGTCGTATTGCGATCCCCCCCCTTTTTAATCGTAAATTGAGTGAGTAATCCCCTTGGAAGTTGGGCGGCGACAGGTAAGTCTCCACCCGTCGGATCCAGTGTTAGAAGTGCGGGGCCATTCTCCATGATTACGAGGAGGAAATACTCGGTCTTAGGATCTATGATCCTTGTTTTCTTAATAGGATTGAACTTGGAAAAGAATGTATACTTGGCATCAGGAGGCGATACACGCAGATCAATCTGCGCAATGGACACTTGTTTTTCTTTTGAGATTCTTTCCATTTGATCTTCTCTCAGACTCTCCTGTTCCTCAACGCGATATCCTAGAAGGCCCACCAAACCTGTCAGGGTGTCACGCTTTAGTCTGAAAGAAAGAGCAGCAGGATCCGTTTCTCCCAGTATACTTAAAAGTGCGCCTGGAAGCTTAGTGCTCTCCTCTTGTGGGACCACAGACCCCTTCGTCCCCTGTTCCTCAAAATAGCGACCCTTTTCTCCTGTTGTGCGAACCCATTTTCTGAAGAGTTCATACCAGATCGCATCCTTCTCAGGGAAGATGAGTTGGTCACCATCTGTGATAACACGGTCAATGCGGCTGAAGCGGCTCACTTCGTTTTCAAAGAGTTCGCGCCGTTTCTCTGAAAAGCGGAGGAGCTCCTCCACGAGCTTGAAGAAAAGGAGCTGCCCAGTGTCAACGGTCACTGTGCCTTGCTGTGTCGTCTCAGGAACATGAAGCATACATTGCTGTCCTTCGGAAGACCAGACACAACGGCCTGAGCAGGCCTCTTGCCCTAGAGAGGTGCAATCTACACGCTGGATCGTGGACCGTCCACCCTTTGGCGAATCATCCGATAGCCAACTCATCACCGTTGTATAGAGTTCGGTATGAAGCTCCTTGCGCTTTTCATAGAGCTGCTTATCTCCAAAGATAATGTTGCGGAGGCGCTTTCTAATTTCACCGCGCTCCTGTCTATCTGAGAGCCAGTTTGCGAACGTGATCCGCAGATGCTCAAAGATTTCAGATAAATCAGACGATGTCATTTCAGCCGGCCCATCCTCTTTGTCTCCCTTATCAAAGACAATGTCTTTGTTAATCCGCCATTCCATTGCCTCTCTGCTCATTTCTCTCATCTCAACACCTTCTACCGTTTCATCAATGACAGGTGCTCCTGCTAAACGAATCTTAATTGTCTTCACTGGCAGAATAGCACCATTTCCTAGGACGAGTGCAAACACTTTTTTGCTTTCTTTTACTTTAGAGAACCAGGCCTCTTTCACTGAATAATCACCATAGCGCCCCAGGTCTGCCCCTATAATAAACTCATTGTAGAACTCGATAATATCTTTGGTATTTGCTGTCTTAATATCTTCCCAGTCCAAATAGATTTTAGTGACCTCAGGAAACATCACACCATCATCAACACATGGAATAGGGATGAGCTCTCCTTTATCAGGATTACTAAAGACCAAGGCTCCCAGATGGTTATACGCATCGCGTATCTGGCTGTCCAAAATCATGCCCTTGCGCTTCAGCTTTCTTACAAGTTCAGACGCAGGGATGAGTTGTCTCGGATTCACCTTGTAGCCGCTGCTATACGAAAAAATACCGCGGCTGTAGCATCCATGATCACTCATAAATTCCTGGATTCTCTCCTTCACAATCTCTGGCCACGCAGCCATATTTTGCAAATTAAAAAGAATTTCATAGGATCCCTCTCCAACATAGAAAAGAGGTTCCCAGATTCCTGAATAGTGGTGAAACAGAAAGGCGACATCATTGTTTTGATAGAGAGCAGGGTTAAATCCATAGGGTGGGCATCTAACTTCCACTAACCCCTTTTCATTCACATCCAAAATGATAAATGTTATTCCAGCAGATGTCTTTTCTGACTCCTTCGTATAGCGAGTAAGAAAATTGGGCTGGGCAAGAAGAGAGGCAAACTGTCTGTATTCCTTCACTGTCTTTTCACTCTCGAGCCACTCCTTAAAGAAATTCAAACTACTGTAGAATCTCTCTTTTGATTTCTGCGCTTCACCAGGAAGTTGCAGATCCCAGTTGTTCATATCGGTTCCTTCCAAGGCTCTCTGGAGTTCAGAGGGATTGGGAGCCTTGGATTGAATATCAAAGAACTCCAGGAGAAAATTTCCATAATTCAACTGGAAGAAAAGACTGGGTTGCCGATCAAAGTTCTGCAGAATATTTGTCTTCATCTCCTTGGCGCTTCGCAACATGTAGAAGGGGGCGATGGCCGCGAGGAAACTGTCTCCCTTGAATCTCTCGCGATTCTCCACTGCAATGCGCAGAAATCCTCTAGCGCCATCCTTGAGTTTGTGGAGATCGCCCTTCGGATTAATGAGATCACGGAGAGGATCCTGCTTGAAATACTCATCGAGCCCATAGAGGAGGCCAATCTGCGGTTCAACCTTTGACTTTAGAACTTTCTTGACCTTCTGTTCCTTCTCTTTCTCAAACGTAACCACGAACTCCAGGGGAAGTTTCTCATGGCCAATAATGTATTTTAGACTATTTCCATATTCCATATACTGTGTATACTGCTTCTCAGGGAAAAGGGGTGTGTCGCGATCCAGTGTCTTTGTAGGTTTAGGAGCATCTTGTTCTTGTTCTTGTTCTTCCCTAGGAGCCGCATCTTCTATGCCATATTGACGCAACTTATCATAATAGATATCGGTTCTATAGATTTTCTGAGGTTTGATAAAGCAGCACGGAAGATAGAGGCCTTCAGGATGGGGAGTCTTCTTTAGGAAACCAACGTGTGTGTGATACATTTCGTTTGTCTTTGGCGCCTCCTGCCTGATAAGAACCGTCTCATTAGGATTGGGGCTGCGGCGATTCTTAATGGCAAGTCCCTCGCAGAAAGGGCACGAATTTGGTGCCTTCTTCTTTCCCTTGGGCCGTCTCATTTCAGTTCCTTTGAAATCCTTTTCAAGCACAATCAGGCCATCCTTTGTGCAAAAGTATTTGGAGCATACATAGAGATTCTGCTTTCTCTTTTCAGGTGTAGAGCCATATTCCAGGAAATTAAAGACTTCATCATAGTCACGTTCAGGTTTGACAAGATCTGACTTGGACCCCTTTTCAATCGGATATTTTACAAAGACAATACCACCCTTCTTAGATTTATCTGCTCCTCTTGTGATTTCATCCAGATAAATAGTATCATTCATCTCATCATATTGTTGCCTTGTTACAACCGCAGGCTGTCGCGTCACATTGGCTGCGCACATGGACACATATTTTTTCAGAGAAGGGTGAGTTTTTGTGTAATCAAAGAGGCGCTTATCAGCCTCCTTAAGTTTTGTCAGAAAATAATCGGCAATTCCACCTTTCTCCTCCTCTTCCTCCTCATTCTCTTCTTCATCATCTGGTTGCTTCTGTTCTGTTACAGCAGCAGCGACAGGAATCTGTGAAAGCTCCTCACTTGGTTCAACAAAATCATTTTTTATTTCTTCAGCCACGTCAGGAGCTTCTCCTTCCTCTGGAACCTCCATTGCAAACTGTTGCCAGAGTTGTTCATCTCCCTGAATTTCAAGCTCGTCCTCTTCTTTGGCTTCCTCTTTAGCTTCCTCTGCCTCTGCAGAAGCAGAAGCAGAAGCAGAAACAGAAGCAAGAACTGCAGTAGCCTGTGCAGCAACTCTAGGCGACAATTCAAGATCACCAACACTTGCAGTAAAAAGGAGTGAGAGAAGAGTTATGATTCGCTCAAGATTTGTAACTGAATTTACATTGTAAAGATGGAATGAATAAAAGGGGTGCTGGGCGAAGATTGCAATATCAATTCCACTATTATTCTTTTCCGTGTAGTCCTTCGACTCAAAGGAAACAACATCAAACTCTCCTCTTGACGTAAGCCACTTCTTAATATATCCCTCTGCCTGTTCAGTTGTCATCTGGAATTCAGATTCAAGAGTAGGGACGAGATCAGTTGAGATCATCTCTCCCTGAATATCCTTGCGACTCGCATATTGTGTAAGAAAAGCGAGGATTTTATCTTCAGTGAAAAAGTTGCTCACTGCCTTGAATCGCAACATTGCGAGAGGCTGTTCTCCAGGTAAAGGCGCAATCTCTTGGAAAAAGGGCATGAATGCAGGAAGCTTCGCACGAACCGACTTCTTTGTAAATTGTGTTGACTGCGAAGGTAAATGGATTCCATAAA
>Ga0208741_10000812_pt1 | contig 13812 bp, 39 predicted proteins | sample CryBogCBE03Jun09_FD_184576 | JGI IMG/M metagenome (GOLD analysis project Ga0208741, IMG submission 184576) | Freshwater microbial communities from Crystal Bog, Wisconsin, USA - CBE03Jun09 (SPAdes) | ecosystem: Environmental > Aquatic > Freshwater > Lake | place: Crystal Bog, Wisconsin, USA...
AAACCCTGGATCTTGTCAAGCATTATTTTGCATTGCGTAAACGACGCCCGCCCCCTTTGTGCACCCCCAGACCCCTGATCGAACGTATGCGTTATTCTCTCGCAAAACCTGGGCTATGTCAAGCGATTTTTTGATTTATTTTTAAAATATTTTCTTACAAAATATCAAGAAAAAAGCTTGCGTTATTTTCTATAGTGTGTATAATTCACTTTATGGATTCGCAATCAAGCGAACCAAGTAAACCAAGGGATAGCATAAAATGAACCTACTTACCACGGGTAACCCAAAAATCCTCAAGGGCTATGCTCATGGCTACCTGTCTTCAATTTTACACTTAGCACCATATAACCTAAGTGGCCATCAAGTTTGCATTAAGGCTACATCAGGATGTGCGGCGGCGTGTCTTAATACTGCGGGCCGTGGTGGAATCATCAAGGCCGGTGAAACGACTAACATTATTCAGCAAGCAAGAATCCGCAAGACTAAACTATTATTCTCGAACCGTGATTACTTTATGGGATTACTTGCCGAGGATATTATCAAGACAATCAAGTATGCCGAAAAGAATAATCTAGTGCCGGTTTTTCGTTTAAATGGCACTAGTGATATAGTATGGGAAAAAATCCCCTATAACGGTTTTAAAAATATAATGCAAGCTTTCCCTACTGTTCAATTTTACGATTATACTAAAATTCTAAATCGTAAAGTGCCTGCTAACTACCATCTGACTTTTAGCGCCGCAGATGGCAATGATAAGGATGTTATCAAGGCCATCGATCAAGGTTACAATGTAGCCGTTGTTTTCAATACTAAGAAAGGTCAGTCACTGCCAGAACAATACCTAGGCTTGCCAGTATTCAATGGGGATGATTCCGACCTACGGTTTTTGGATCCCCGTGGCGTCATTGTGGGATTATATGCTAAGGGCAAAGCAAAAAAAGATATTACCGGGTTCGTGAAGAGAGGGTAAGAGGGATAACCTAGGGGATATATTCCCCTAGTATTATTTTTCAATATAGTGTATAATGCACAAAATAACCTAATATAAGGATATATCACCATGAAAACTTTCGCTGTTTTTTGCAAAACCCCAGAAAAAGAGATCGATTTTATCACGTTAAAGGCTATTTCAGAAGATGACGCTATGCTTCGCTTTTCCATGTTATACCCTGCTAACACTTTTCTAAGCGTGGGCGAAGTGTACCCCGTAGAATACATCGTGGAAGCATAATGCCATGTTCCAAAAGACAGTAGACATATGGGCGCTCACCCTAGACCAGACCAGGCAACTCAGGCGCGGTCAATGGGTGAGTGGTGGTGGAAATCTGGGCCGATTCTGGGGCGTAAAACCATCTGGCACGGTGGTTGTCGCTTGGCATCATAATGCCAGGAATTCTGGCGATTATAATGGGTATAATCGTAACTTGCTTAACTATGCTAAGGGATAATATCATATGCAAGAATATTTTGATTATTTGGTCGAATTGCGTGATTTTGGTGAAACCAATATGTGGTGGGCTCCATCATATCTTGAATCAGAATTTGGTTTGAGTAAAAATGAATCCATTGCAGTATTTAAAAAATGGATACAATCTCTAACAGAACCTCAAAAAGCATAGGATTATATTATTATGTCTTTATGTAATGAAGCAGCGCAGCGCATGTATGATTATATGCACCAACATCAACATTCTTTCCAATCTTATGTATTGGCTGATGTGATTCAGTCCATTAAGAAACATCATCCCGATAATTGGGAGAGAATATTTGCAGAAGAATTAGAATCTGCGCATGATTGGGTAAAATGGCAAGACAAGCTAGACAGATCTCTGGAATTAGAAACTAGCGCATGCTAGTATGTAATCTGTTCCAGCGGGGTATTTTAAGATTACCCTACAATATCATCCACATTGATCAAATGTGGTGCATGCTCACTCAACTCGTCTATGAGTGCATCATCCGACAAGTGCTTATACGCATCACATAACATTAGTTTTGCAATGTTGACCAGGCTGGCATGGTCTAACTGAGATACCTTGTATTCAGCATAAGCGTATATTAGCTCTGATCTAGTCATTGTATCATATCTTTCCAGCGGTATATTTCAATACTACCAGCATCCAACAAAGTGGGTTACTGGTATACGCTGGTTATTATATCCTACTGCATAATCAGTTCTATATCGTGGGTTACAGTTTCCAACATATTCTACTGTGTTCCCACCATGTTGATTATTGTATCCATTTTGAACATAATGCCCGACGTTGTTGCCACGCTGGAATAGGTCAGGACGCTCATACAAGGCCCAGGTTGCGTCATCACTCTCGCCTTGGTACTGTAGGGTAGTATTGGGCTGATCATGCGCCAAATTGCTTACAATGGCTCCTATGGCGATACCAGCGATCAATGCATTCGTATTATCCCCAGCATGGGATATTGTGGGGATAGTAGTAGCACTACATAACAGTATAACTAATAGTTTTTTCATAATCGCTCCAGCGGGGTTTTCTTAGATTACGCATATTCTTCTTTAAAGTTCCATCTAAAAGTATTATCATCTTCTCCTATCCATACCATATGGCCAGTAATCAAATGTGATACAGCATCAAAGAATAGTTCTTCCTGACCCATCTTGCTGTCATAGCGCGTGATTGAGATATTTCCGTAACCATCTTCTTCATAATCAAAACCTAATGCATCAAGAACATCTTGGCATGATTTTACTTTTTGATCATAGTCTGTATCCATCCAACTATAATGTTTGGATGTGGTTTTTCCACCTTGATATGTGCCGCCATTCTTCTGGTGATCATTCTCTGGTTTGTTTAAGTCTTTCCAGATCTGTAATACTTCATCCTGTACTTCTTTTGAGATGACAGCACTTGATCTGATTAGTTCTACATGATAACCCATTTTGATTCTCCCTTGTGTGGTGTGGTGGGTGATACATTATGGTGTGAACTATAGCACAGTAATTCTAATAATGCAAGATAAAAATTATCCAGCAATAATGGCGAACAATGCGGTAGCAATCTCATAAAATACATAGACAATTGCGCTGATCACTAACGCTGAGAGAATGGCTAGCAATAAGTTTTCTAGTTTTTCGTTCATTTTATTTTAATGTCCTGTTAATTTGTGATAGATTACAAGGATAACAAGGTATAATACTGCTACTGTGATAACTGGCAAAAAATACTTGTATACAATCTTTCTATCGATTTGTTTTCGTATTTTAACAAGGTTAGCTTCATCTTGTGTGTTTCTATACGCTTGAGAGTGAACGCCTATACCTGTTGTAATGAATTCATGGCAAGGTGAGCAGAGATCACCAATAAATTTTCCCTCATGCTCATGGTTCTCGCAATCTTTAACAATGCACTTCATATGTTCTTATCTTTCAGCTTTGCGGAATTTTTCACATACAACTTTTTAACAAGATTAGTTATTACATCGTATTCTTCTTGAGTCATGGTAGTACGCATTTCATCATAACCTTCTAACTTGATGCAGAGTTGATAAGATTCAGTCGTCAAATCAAAACCGGCTTTGTAACCAAGACAGATGTTGTTCATTCTTCTACTCCAAAATGATAAATAAGTGTGTCTGGTGTTATCCAAGGCTCGCTAGAATCATAATGAGCACGCGTGCCGCGTCGGCACTCAGCAATTACATTGGCGCATTCCCTAATAATCAACTCGGCGAATTTTTCTATATCCAATTCACCGCAAACATAGTCTCCACCGTCTTCAATCACAATAGCCTGATCGTAAAGTTTAGCAATTCGTTCGTTCATACTTCAACTCCGAAATATTCTAAAATGTTCCGTGCCTCATTGAGAGTGACTTTGCGAGCACATGCCAGAACAATCAACTCGGCGAACTTTTCCTTATCAAAGAAGTAATATCCGATTTCTTTAGTTTCAGCCTGTTCAGCAAGTTGTCGAATTCGTTCGTTCATTTCAAGATTCCATTCAATTCAATAATACGATATAATCTATCACATTCAATTTGTAATTCATCTACCAGGGTTCGGTCAACACCACACTTGGGACACACCAAATCTTTGCGTTCTTCAACTCCGAAATGTGTTAGTATAGCTCCACCAATCCATATGCCCGAATCATCTGAAATATCAGCAACGTGGGCACATTCTCTCACAATCAATTCGGCGAAGTTTTTCAATGCATCCTCATGAGTAGTGCCGATCATAGTGTTAGAAAACTCACCTGCATCACTGCGGCAAAACCCTGCACGGAATGCTAGTTCTCGGATTTGTTCTGCGTTCATCTTCTGCTCCCAGCTGTTAGTGTATAACCAGCATTATACAGAAGTTTTACCAAAAGTCAAACAATTTTTCTTTGACCAGCGCTGGTTCTGCTCCCCGACCATCATAAGCGGCCGCCTCTCAAGTTTTCCACCCAATCAGCATCGTCCGTTACATCGGCCCATGCCTCAGTGCCACGCTCTACCATTTCCCGAAATTCGGCTTCATCATACCGGGGCTGATCTGCTTCGCAGGATTCAACTTCTACAATTCTCACACCCAGTCCCGCAAAATCTCTACAAAATTGTTGGATGGCTAGTTCACGAGTGGTAGCATAGATGATAGTTGATTCTTCACCCATATAATATTCGCTGTTTGCTTTAAAATATATGGTGAATTTTTTGTCAATCATGCCAGCACCTTTAGTATTCATCGCCATTCATAGAATCCAAATAAGCCAGTCCTTCTGACTCAGTTTTAAACCCTTTATACCATACATAAGGTGGTGCTAAACTTCCCAGAGATTGGGACACCCGATCACTATAGATTCCAATCCAATATTCCTGCTCAGACTTGAACAGGGCAATATCTGTGGTTTTATAATGTGATTGGATGAATTCGTCTTTCACTTCCCAACTCCCAAGAGATATTCATTGATAACTTGGGTGTATGCTATCTCACCATGCCGTTCTTTGTCAAGATAAAATGTCTTATGCTTTGTGAACCCATATAAACAATGGTAAGTATAGGCTGCTAAGGCTTTAGCCTTCTCAGCCTGAGTTATAATATGAATGGGTATATCGGTGGTCATAATTTCACCTTAGCAGTAGTATAGAAGATATGTTGACCAATCTGTGCAATACGCTTGCTAGGATCGACCCATTGTGGTTTAACATAACTGGCATGGTAGAACAAACTATTATGCAATGCAGACACTCTAATACCATTTAGAACCTTGACTGCAATTTCTCTACTGTGTTGCAATCCTGATGCTGGGGGATTATCCCAAACTCTAGGAGTCAATGTCCATGAGAATTGTGCATGACTGTATACCACTTGGCAAAGGTCAGTTCCCCATGCACCTGTTTTCAATCTATTAATAGTGACATTAGCAACCGCATACTTTCCCAAATCTTGTTCTACGCCAGCCTCCCAGAATATATTCTTAGCTAAACACTCTAATTCTTTCCTAGTATAGTTAATACGATCATTCACCTGGACTAGAAGTGATCTAGTGATATCCTGTTTAGGTTGTTGTTCTGCTTTGACTAGCTCCACTCTGGGCTGCTCTGGTTTAGCTGATTCTAAATGGCGCGGTGCGGGTTTACTCGTTAATGGGATCACATTTAAACTTTGATCATCTTCACTATCCGCAATCGATTGCCAGTCTGGGGTAATTGTGGCGTGTGATTCTAATACCATCAATGCTAATATCAATAACAAAATGATTCTTGATATCATGATAGAGATAGACCTTATGTGTAGGTTATTAGAAAAAGTTATTAGAAATAAGTGAGTTCTTTCAAGTATTCCTCATAACTATTTTGGTAATAGTTTAACTCATCCTGATACTTTGCCACAAGTTCTGGACAATCAGCATCCTCTTTCATCAAACGTTTAATACTTTCAATGGTAGCTTCAAACAATGGTGTGGGATCAGTAGCTTTAGAATATTTCATTTTGAAATTGCCTCTACAATGCGGTTATAAACATCTTTCTTGCTCATGACATAATCATAATTCATGTCGGTGGGAATAAAGTTACGCCATTGGTTCATATCTTTAAATTGCAGGACATCATTCTTGAGTGATTGGTAACGATATTCAGCAATAAAACCATAGATATCATAGTGAGCAATAAAGCCGTTAGCTTGATATAAAAAGTTATATCCGGTTTTGTTTAACTTTGAAATATCTTTACAGGCTTTGACAACATTATTGACGATCAAAGTCTTTTGACGTTCTGATAAGGGTTCCATAATATTTCCTTGTGGTGTTAAGGTGAGTGCATTATGGCACACTCACCCAAGGATGTCAATAGTTATTATAAACTGAAAATGACTTGGCAAACTTCTTCAAGCAAGTAGTTTGTTTGCTGATGCTGGTTCGACCATCATCCTTTCTTGGGCCACGATACCTAATCTTCCAATCCAGTTTCGCACAGTTAAACATATTCTTAAATGTGTTCAACTGGTCTATAGGAATGTTGGTGAAGATGGCAGCACGATTGGGTACTTCATATTTTGAGAAATGATGGGTAATCATAAATTAATAATCCTCTGACCACCAGTCACTATTGGCTATATCAATATCCACGCCTTGATCATGTTCATCAACGCTATAAACTGCATGAGAGGCGCCATCATGCCATGCAAAGACTTCTAAGTCTGGATTCACTTGTGAAAGTAATTCCATTAGGTCTTTTACTTTCATGCTTTCTTCTCCCATGCTTTATTTGCTATGTTATAATTTACTTCAGCAAGTTCTTCATATTCAAAATCAAGATCGTCATACTCTACATCAAAAGTTTCATCCACTAACTCGGACTTTATATCTTCAATAGATGCATCATCTGGCATTTCTACAGATACACGATAATACTCTTTTCTAACAACAGTAGCTACCCAAGTTTTCATGATGGTATCTCCATAATTTCTACAATTCTGTAATCGTCTTTGGATTCCTGATAGGATACATCCCCACAAAGAAAGGCTTTTTCACAAGAGTTTAAATATCCATCTAGCTCTTGTTGCGCTTCTTCCATCGTTTCAAATGTCATGGGTACTACTTCATTATCATCATTATACTCTGTGAAGAAACCTGCGCCCACAGTCCATTTATCAAATAACTGTTCTTCTATGACAAACATGATTATGTCTCCACCCCGAATACCCTTTCTGCATGACTTTTGGTATTCATGATTGTCTCAATGATCGTCAATGCGCCATAATCTTCGATCATTTCCCAAGCATGGTGGTGTCACTCCCTAAAGTGTGTGGTGGTGTGGTGGTGTTGCGCTATGGGTGAACTATAACAAAGCCCACCCATATTGTCAAGCACTAGGGATAAAAAATTTTGAAGATTACTAATTTATGCGAACAATTTTAAGAACAGTATAAACAACATAGGGCAAGTGATTATGGTGACTGCCATAAAACCACCCAACATCATGTTCTGTTTATTCTCTTTTATAATTGCATTGTGACGCTCTGTGATTCCAGGATAATTAATTGTTTCCATGATATATTCTCCTAAAAATTCATATAGATGATTCGTGCATGCAAAAGTATTTATGGTAGTAGATAAGTATTACCCACTACCACTTTAGTACATATATACTTTAGTATTAGAACACTAACTTATACGCTACACCGACTTCACTATCTTTAGCACCAGAGATATTGTTATAGTCTTGATGATAAGCCATCTTGAAGGCTATGGTGCTATCTTTGGTCAATACTGTAGAGTAATTCACACCATATACCATCTCACGCCCATTGGGAGTTAAACTGACCTGTTGGGTAGAGTACTTTGGAGTTCCATCTGCATTGGTACTGGCTACCATGATACTAGCATAACCATTTGTCACTCTGAGGGGTTGCTGTACGCTCATGGTGAACTTATCATCTTTACCAGATATTACCCACGCTGCACCAAAGCTCTGTGACACAATGCCATTGGTTCCTGCCACTAAACCACTCGAATTAGAGTTATCGTTGGTCATGCTGTAGGCAGTATCCACTATAAGACTGTTATGCTCATCAACATTGTAGGCAGCACTCACACCAAAACTGTAGCTATTATGCTTGGTATTGCCTAAACTGCTACCCAATAAACCATTCTGCTCATTCAACATATTGAACTTGAAGGCAGTAGTCAGATCATCATTCATCTTTTGACTGAAACCTAATCCCACATTGCTAGTATTATGATTCTCAGTTTCACTATAACTAACTGCCATTCTACGACCTTCAGACAAGTTAGTGCCGATAGCCAAAGCATTGCCACCTTGTGCCAGACTAGAGAATCCTGCACTCAATGAATCAAAAGACTGTGCCAAATTGTTAGAATATAAGGCAGTATCAGCATTGCCACTAAATGAGAACGTATTACCATGTGTATCACTATAAGCTAATTTAGTAACCGCTTTAGTTGGTACAATAGTGCTAGACGATGGATTAGTAGCTGAGGATGGTGTGGCTACTTTAACCAAACCAGATAAGTTGACACTAAAGTTTCTGGTGTAACTATCAAATGCTGTGTAGTTTGATAGTAGTGACTGAATACTGGATAAGTTACCTAAAGCACCACCAGTCAACATAGTTCCTGTCAAACTTGATACTGGAACAGTTTGACCATTAGCTTGCTTCACAGTCAAACCACCTACGGGAGCAAATGCAGTAGTTAAATTAGTTAGTCCAGTACCATAAGTCTTTGCAGCACCTAGGTTAGTGGCTGTGGCTAACAATAGATTCTCAGCAGTACCATTGGTTTTCAAAATAGGCCATGCATTTACAAGCAAAGCAAGACTACCAGAGACTAATGGAGCAGCCATACTGGTGCCATTCCAGAATGACATATTGTTGGGGCCACCGGGGCTGTAAGGAGCCATAATGCTCTCACCGCCCGCCATGATCCATCTGTTGCTGTAGGCAGTCTTGTTTCCGCTAGTATCAACTAATGAACCAGTACCAGCACTTTGACTAGTTGAGGAAATAATATTTTTAGAATTCACACTACCGACAAATACTAAGTGACTAATAGCATTTGCTGATAAGCCAGTTATGTTTCCATTGTTCTGCAATGCAACTCCATCGTTACCACCTGCCCATACAATGAATACACCTTTAGATGCCGCATAGTTCACTGCATTGATCATGGTGGAGTTATTCAATACAGTTAAGCTAAGATTGATAACAGAAACACCAGCATCAGCCGCTTTGGTAATTCCACTTGCTACATCAGCAGGAGAAGAAACTCCATAATTGAATACTCGTTGAGCAACAATAGTGCTACCAGTAGCCAATCCCAATACATTGCCATTTTGAGTAACATAACCACCATTGGTTACAGTTCCATAAGGGCTAGTCATTCCACTAGCAGCAATCGCAGCAACAGCTGTGCCATGACCAAGAGAATCTGATAATCCAGCAGAGCAATTAAATGTTACACCAGCACAGCTACTTAAAGTGGTATTAACTTGACCTTTAGAAAATGCCATGTCATTGACCAAAATTCCACTATCAACAATACCAATAGAAACTCCCTTGCCATTATTGGCGGTGGCTTGAACTGCATCACTATCCCCAATTTGAGTCAACCATCCGGCATAGGTGGCTGCTTTTGAATCTAGTGATAGTGCTAAAAGAGTGGATGCTACAATAATTTTGATCTTCATTTTCGTTACCTTTAAAGTGTGGTGGGTAGGTGTAGATACCTTACCAAAAAAATTAGTAAAAATCAAGCAAAATTATTGCATTTTCTCTCTAATTCTTAAATATTTATGCTGTTTTTTCGATGGAAATGATTAAAATACTTCAAGATTTTTATCGAACTTTAAAACATCATGTACTAGTTCTGCTGCACGTTCCTTAAATCCACCAATATTCCATTCTGTGATGTACTCGACATCAAGACCATCATTGCCGTTATAGTTCCTACCATTCTTCCAATTATAGATTTTGGCTATAGTGCCATCTTCAAACTTAATTTCCCATTCTGCATCAACTTTATAACCATCTGAAGAAGTGGGTTTACCAAATGCATCCACCAGGTCTTGATATTTGGCAGTAATATAACCTTGAAGACATGCTCCGTTGGTTTCTATGGATTCATCATTGTGCGTTACATATTTCATTCTTCATCTCCATAGAGTTCACGATCTTTCATTTCTTGCTCGATCTGTTCATCGGTATAGTTATTGTATCCTACTGTGCCACACCGTAACATATAATCCAATGGATCACTCATATCACCTTGACGAATACGATCAAAGTCATCATCGACTAGGCGATCTATTTTTTCATCTCTGGTCATCATTCTACTACCTCCATTTGAGTGGCACATACTAAGCAAGCATTATCTTCATAGGGTGATTCTACTTCACAAGGCTTACAATAATGCCAGCCGTCGCATTTAATTGCGCCATGATGTACCGCATTGAATACACCATCCTGACCAGTTTGTTGATAGATATAATTGGCTAGTTCGTGGTTTGTCATTGTATATTTCTCCTATTCTTTACTATCATATACATAATCATCATCAGAACATCCATTATAATGAATATCAGTATCTTGATCAGCATTATGTAATGGATCATGTTTTTCAACCCATTCCCATGCGAGTTCCATCGCTTGGTCACGATCTTCCGCTTCTATTTCGATTGGTTTAGTGAAGGTGGTGGTAATAAACATATCAAATTTAGGCATGACTATATCTCCCAGAAAGATTACCCCACACACTATATGAATATGTGGGGTTGTTTAATTACTTGTTAGCGAATGGTGTAAAACGGTTGATCATATACTTCACAGTCGATCTGAACGTAGGATCGATAGCACTCAGGCTAATATGTTTACCATTACCTACAAATAACTCATAACCTTTCTTATTCCGTGAACGATAACCAGTTAGAACTTTGCCATTGTAGTTCAATGTGAACCAATCATTATTGCAAGAGATATCGGCTTCACCTTTGATAAAGGCATTGTTGTCAATTACAGCATCACCATACACTCTAGCATTATCTCTGATTAAGGAATTGCGATGAATCACAGCATTACCAAATACTTGGGCATTGCCTTCGACCCAGCCCCGAGTGTGAATAACTGCATTTTGGGCGACCATTGCCTGACCAATTACGATTGCGCCACGCTTTAAATTAGAAGTGTTTTGAATGTAAGCCATTTTGTAAATCTCCCTGTATATGTATGTGTATATGCCAAGTGGTGTGTGGCATGGGTGTACTTTAACAAAAGTGAATCAGTATGTCAACTACTAATTTGTGATTAGTTCTACAATCCGGAAGTCATCAATATGGTAGGGTTCTGCAAGATCACCCGCTTTACCTGCATCTTCAGTATCGACAATATAATCCTGTAAATCACTTAATGCTTCTTCATAAGTGTTATATGTAGTAGGAACGCCATCCCCATTATCATCATAAGTAGTCCAACAGTTGACCCACCCATCGCATATTGTATTGTGCTGCACTTCAAATTTAGCCATGATAAATCTCCCTGTTATTAAATGTAACATTCTTCTTTGGTGATGGTTAAACACTTCTTGAATGTTGCCCTAGCTTCTTCTACAAAGAACCCATATGTTTCACAAAACTTGAGACAGGCTTTGCGAAACTTTGGATCATGATAGAACTCTCGATCAGCATGGATACTCAGTTCATCCAGACAAAGATAGCATAAGTCTCTGACAGTAGTATGAACATCTTTATCAAATCCTGTCACATCTCTTGGCAACTCTTTTCTTGCCTTAGCGAAATCAATATCCATATTTTTCAAACTCCTTTCTTTCAGCTATTTCTTCCATTATCTCTGCATCGCTAAAGTTACGATATCCAAGGAATCCAAATTCAAGAATGGCAATCAATCCATCTTCGTAATCATTATCCAAATCTTGGCGAATGCGCTGAATGTCTTGCTTGATGAGAGTGCTAATAGCTTGTGTGCGATTGAAATTTTCCATGTTAGTTTCCTTTTCTCAATGTAGTGGTGGTTTACATCATGTGTGCATATTAGCAAAGATGAACTAAGATGTCAAATGTTATTTTAGAAGTTGACAAGTAAGTCCTGGACTGTTAGAGTGCATGACATCACCACACCACCACAAAAGGAATCACACTATGAAAACTTATACAGCAACTTTGGTAACTAGACAGTATCAGACTGTTAAGGTCACAGTCCCAGATGATTATACTGAAGATCAAATTGAACTAGCGATTTGTGAGAATGGTTCACTTAGTGATGGCGAGTTTGAGAATGATGTTTATGACATTGAACTGGTTGAGGAGACTGCATAAAATGAATGATTCTAACTTTACGATCAAGGGTCTCAAAACATGGGAAACCCATGATGGCGGTGGGTATCAGTTTAACCTATACTTAGATGGTAAGAAGTTTGCTTGGGTGCATGATGATGGACATGGTGGGGCTACTGATGTTTCCTACTATGCAGAAGGCAATCATAAACTATTGCAGGACTATATTGATACGATGCCACAGTATGATTATTGTGGTTTAACCATGACCCCAAGTATTGATACTTGGCTTGGTGACTTGTTGGACAAGTATGAGCGTAATAAGAAGTTAGCCAAGTTGAGAAAGAATGCTATACTGTTTAGATTGACTACTGATGATGAGAAAGAGTTCAGAAGTTTAAGTACACTCGATATGAATAAAGCCAAAGCATGGTTAGACAAGAATCACCCTGATCAATATATTTTAATTTAATGCTTGACATCTGGATTGGTTCCTATATAATTCACTTCATTGGTGTTGCACGGTGTAGCACCAAATCACCACAAGGAGATTGAAAATGGAACCAATCCAAATCCATAACCTAGCATGGGAAGCAGCACGAAAAGCAGCATCAGACTTTATTGCACAGTATGGCGAACCTTTTTACTGTGGTTTTGCTTGGGTAGAATTCCCCGGCACTACCGAGTTTGCACGTAAATTGAAAAAAGCTGGTGTTGCTGGCAAAGCTTACCCTAAAGGTATGCAAGTATGGAATCCCGGCGGCCACGTGACCCAGAGCATGGATATCAAGGAAGCAGCTGCACAAGCTTATGCTTCAGTCCTACGTCAGCATGGTGTTGATGCATGGGCAAACAGTCGCGCTGATTAAAGCTTGACACGCAGTGAGTAAAATGCTATAGTTCACTCACTGCGTAATTCAACGCAGTAACACCACAAGGAAACCACCACATGTCAACAGGATTCGTTTTAGATACCCCAGAGCAAATTGACCGTTATAGTTGGAAAGTTCTCCAATCTGCTGTTAGGATGGAACAGGTAGGACTCAAAGGCAGAATCAATGCCACTGCCGTGGCCAAGCGTAAACTGGGCCTCAAGCGTAATGCTAGTCGGGACCTGATCATCGCAGAAATTGAAAAGATTCTAAGAAAATAAGATCTAGCTACCCCGGGGATAACACTCTGGGGTATTTTCGTGGGGGTAATATGGACAGCATGATGACAATAACTTTCGGCGAATTAGAAGTAGGGGACCTATTCTATGATGAACTCACAGAAATGACCTTTGAAAAAATGTGCGGCAATGTAGGTGAAGCTAAGCGGGAAATCGGCAAAGAAAACCCACTATGTACATTCTTCGATACTGATGAAGTGAGGCGCGTCTATGGATACTGATCTATACCCTTATATTGTTACACTTAAAGAAGATCCAGAGGATAAGTTTACAATTGTTTTTGAATGTTCTGCTATGGATGACGACCATGCGGAAGAACAGGCAGAGAATGCTTATCCAGGATGTCAAGTCCGCAATATCACTCTAACGATATAATAGAT
>Ga0208741_10000813_pt1 | contig 13779 bp, 34 predicted proteins | sample CryBogCBE03Jun09_FD_184576 | JGI IMG/M metagenome (GOLD analysis project Ga0208741, IMG submission 184576) | Freshwater microbial communities from Crystal Bog, Wisconsin, USA - CBE03Jun09 (SPAdes) | ecosystem: Environmental > Aquatic > Freshwater > Lake | place: Crystal Bog, Wisconsin, USA...
GACGTGGCTGGCGCATCCGCAACCTGATCGTCAGCGGGACCACCCGCTACACCGAGCAGACCAAGTTCCTCGCCGGTTGTGGCGTGGACAAGTGCTTCGTCGGCATTGAGTTCGACGCCTCAACGGGTACCAACTCGTTCGAGGGCACCGTGTTCGAGGACATCCAGATTCGCATTACCGAGCCGGGCGCTCGTGCGTTCATGGTGCGCGGCTCGGGAACCGTTTCTTCGCTCATCTACCACTCCATCATCAACGCCAACGGCGTTGTTGGACCGGGGTGCTCGTCCGAGGGTGGGACGTTCTTCCGCTCAAAGATGACGACGGCTTTGACCACTGGCCTCAAGCTCGCAGCCACAACCGCATCGCCTCCCACATACACGGCTAATCAGCAGATCACGGTCAATCTTGCCTCCAACACACTTGTCTCAATCTCGGCGGGCACGACCATTCTCATCGGCGGCGTCTATTTCACGAGTCCCTCGTATCAGGCGGTAGGTTCATCGTCGATCAACTTGATCGCTCCCAACGCAAGCGGCACCGTGGGCGCTAGCACTAACGTCTTGATCCCCTACGGGTTTAGCGGATGCCCTGCCATCATTGGGATAACTTCAGGCTCAGTCTCAGGCACCGTCACGTCTTTGCCGACCTCGGCGGGCACCAACTGGCGAGTCCAGGACGGCCAGATTGTCAACCTTGTCAGCCCGACCACCATCTCGGCGACAACCACGTCCTCGAGCAACATTGTCACGCTCGCTTCGGGCAACACGGCAACGGTCTGGCAGGGGTGCAGTGTCTTGATCCCCGGCGCCGGTCCGAGCGGCGGCCCTCTACTGACCAACGTCACCAAAGTCCTTTCGAGCACGACGTTCCAAGTCACGACAGCAGCGACTACAGCAGTTTCCGCAGCATCGGGCACCGTCAACGTCCAGCAGGCCTTCATGGTCTACGGCAACAACGCTTCGGCAGCCACGGCAATCAACACCTATTCGGTCACGGCCAACGGCACCTTCGCTTCGGGTTCGTTCATCGAACTGCCGCCGGTTGGCATTGTTGTCGGCACGCCCAGGCCCGGTGTGAGCAACACGACCACGGACGCTTCTCGTCTCATTGGATCGGTCGTCAACTGGCAGATGGAGAACAGCGGAGCGCAAGCCACGTCAGTCCTTGCATTTGTTTCGCCGTCCGCCTCAATGCAATACAGCGGTTCGGTCGGGTCCTACCTCATTAACTACCCAATCGTCCAGGCATATGGAACCTTTCAGACGACCGCTGGCACGCTCGCATCCGGAGCGACCGCAGGACTCACCAACGCTTCCTCAGGCATTGGAATCAAGGGCAACGCTACGACTCCGTACGACGTGTTCATTCCCGGCGGCACTGCTTCGGGCGCTCCAAGCTCGGGCACGCACAACCTGTTTGAGATTGTCCCGGATGCCACCGGTGTGCTTTGGATCTGTACCGTGGCGGGAACTCCGGGGACGTGGGTGTCGGTCGCCCCATCGCAGGTGCAAACCAACTTCTACGTCACCGCAGGCGCTTACAGCGGCACAACGCCAACGTGGGCCAAGACAGCGGAGATCATCGTCGTCGGTGGTGGCGGTGGCGGAGGAGGTTCAGTAGTCTCGACAGCCGCCGGAGGTGGTGGTGGAGGAGGCGGCGCTGGCGTGGTCCTGTCTCGGGTCGTCCCCGTCCTCGCCAACACGGCCTACTCGGGCGTCGTCGGAGCGGGCGGTGGTGGCGGCGCAGCCGGTGCAAACGGTTCTGGAGGCACCGCTTCAACGTTCGTTCACAACAGTCAGACTTACTCGGCATTGGGTGGCGCTTACGGCTCTGTGGGCGTGTCGGGTGGCATCGGCGCCGGTGGGCTTTACGGCACCGCCGGTCCTAGCGGTTACGTTTCCCTCACAATGGGTTCAGGTGGCCTTGGCGGTTCAAGCACAACGACCTCAAGCACCGTCGGCCCTATCCCATTTGGCGCCTCAGGCGGCGCAGGCGGCTACCCCTCAAGCGGCGCAGGCGCCACGGGAGGCAAAGGCGGAGCCGGTGGCGCTTCAACCGGAGGGGCCGTAACTGGCGGCGCTAACACCGGCCTTGCCGATGGAACCGTCGGGTCCGATGGTGAATCATCCGTCTACAGCTCGGGAGCATCGGCGCTCACCAAGCCAGGCGGCGGCGGCGGCGGCGGCGGCGGTGCAGCCGGCACGTCTGGAGCCGCCAAGGCCGGCGGCGCAGGTGGCACCGGCTCGGTGACGATCATCTTCCGAGCAGGATGAGCACGCTCGTTTTGCTTCCGGGCGCAGGATCGGCGCCGGCGATTCCGGTGCTCGGTCCGTGGGTGACGATTGAGTCCGGGCGCCCCGGTGCGGTCGTCGGTCGTGCGGTCCCGACGGCCTCGGTAGCATCCTCCGTTACCACCGGATCAGTCGTCGGGCGCATGAGGTGGTCTAGCGTTAGCAGCGACTGGGAGGTCAAGCTATGAGCAGCGTCGGAGTCATCGAGGGGACGGAGGTGAGGTTCTACACCTCCACGCCGTTTACCGACATCACCGGATCGCCCGCCGATCCTGACGTGGTGATCTTCGCCTACCAGGTCGGGAGCAACCCGGTCCAGCAGGTGACCTACGGCACGCCTCAGGCTTGGGGCTCCATCGTCAAGGACTCGACCGGCACCTACCACATCGACATTGACACGACCGGCTCGCCGGGCGCGTGGACGTGGACGTGGGCCGGCACCGGATCAGTCCAGGTGCGCACCGAGGGCCAGATCCTCGTCAACCCGGCCTCGGTCGCGACCTCGTGAGGCTCGCCGAGGCGGAGGCGCTCCTCAACCCTCCGCCCCTATGCAAGATCGGCTCCATCATCTCCGAGATGGACGACGAGGATCTCGTCACGTTCGGGCGATGGGTCGACGAGGGCCGGTCGTCCACATGGGTCTCCAACGTGCTCGGCAAAGCCGGGCTGGCGTGCAAGCGGGACACGATCACGACGCACTGGCGAGGCCTCTGCCGATGCCCTGAGGACACGCCCTACCGAGGGATCGTGGAGTGGGACGGCTGAGCGACCACGAGCCTCGAGCACCGAGGCACGTCCAGCAGCACCCGACCGGCTGGGAGCCGGCGCTGGAATGGTCCGAGACGGGCGGCACGATCTCAACGGGCCCGATGGACCACGAGCCCGACGACGCCATCTGGCAGCTCCTCATCGGCGACTGGGGCCTCGACCCCGCGCGCGTCCGCATCATCCCGGGCTCGGTCCAGATCCGAGCATGGGACGCCGCCATCGGAGGCGGCCAAGTCGAGCGGCTCCGGTATTACCGATGCAGGATCGAACCGACCGCCACGAACCTCGACCCCGCCGACATCGCCGCCCTCATCAAGTCCGTCTCCAAGCGCAAGGCCAAAAGCATCACGCCGCCAGAATCGTATGAGAGGGCTCTAGTCGTCCCTCTGAGCGACTGGCAGCTCGGCAAGGCACGAGAGCGAGGCGGAGGCACGCCGGAGACGACAGAGCGCATCCTGGACTCCCTCGACCGTCTCGTCGGGTATGTACGGACAAAGCGCCGTACGAATCGAGGGCCGCAGGCCGCCTACCTCGTCGGCCTTGGCGACATCGTTGAGCAATGCGACGGCCACTACGCCATGCAGGCCTTCTCCACCGACCTCGACCGTCGGGAGCAGATGCGCCTCGCTCGCCGGCTCATCCTCCAGTACGTCGAGGCGATGCTCGACCTCGAGCTCCCGGTCGTGCTCGGAGCGGTCCCGGGGAATCACGGCGAGAACCGACGCAACGGGCAGGCCTTCACGACCTGGACGGACAACGACGACCTCGCCGTGTTCGAGCAAGTCGCCGAGGTGTTGGCGCATAACGCCGACCGTTATGGAGCCGTCTCAGTGCCCCTCGGAGGAATCGCCGACGACCTTACGCTCACCCTCGACATCGCCGGCGTCCCGGTCGGCTTCGCCCACGGCCATCAGATCAAGCGAGGCGGACCCGAGGCATGGTGGAAGGGTCAGGCGCTCGGGCGCCAGCAGGTCGCCGACGCCGAGATCCTCGTCCTCGGCCACAAGCACCACCTCATGCTCAGCGAGGCGACGGGCCGGACGATCGTGCAATGCCCGGCGATGGACGGCGGATCGTACTGGTGGACAGCGCAAACGGGCCAGAGCGCCCCGAGCGGTATGCTGGCGTTCCTCGTCGGCTCAGGTTGTGGGCCGAGAGGATGGTCCGACCTGGAGGTCATCTAGTCATGCTCACGATCCTCGCCCAGTGCGTGCAATGCAACCGTCCACACGGTCTATTCACCGGACCAATGAGCAAGCTCAAGACAAAGAACCTCCTCGAGGCCCTCGCCAACATCGAGGCCCGGCACACCGAGTGCCTCAAGGCCAACGCGAACCTCCGATGGATGGACCCCGACCACCCGCTCCTCGCCGACTAGAGGACGAAGGTCATCTGGCCCGTCTCCAGGAGGGCGACGATCGCCCGGCTCCGCTTCTTGGACTCGGCATCTTCGAAGGCGAAGTGCTCCCAGCACACGCAGCGCCAGCGCCCGGCGTATGGCGTGCCGACGTACTGCTCAGGGAGCCAGCCGCTCCCGTCGCAATACGGGCACGCCACAGGACTCACAAACCTCATGCAGTCCTGACGGCAGATGTACGGGTACTCCTTCTCGCCGGCGCAGACGGGCCGATGGTCGGAGCGTCGATGCCCGCAGCCCCGGCAGAGCGGCTCGCAGTCGTGCGTCTCGATCCATCCGTCCCACGTCCGGCGGTGGACTCGCTGCGAGCACTTCGGGCAGTCGATCACCTCGTGCGTCGGGTCGAGCTTCGTCATCGGGCCCAGCACTCCTCACCCTTGCCCCATCGGTGGATGCCACCGTCGGCGCCGCTCGAGGACAGTTGCACCTCTCGCAGCCATCCTTTCTTCTTCGACCAGGCGGACATAAATCCGCAGTTGCAGGCCTGCCGGTAGCGGACCTCGGGGAACATCTCCTCCGTCATCCGGGCTTGCACGCGCTCAGCACCTCGAGCGTCGTCTCCAGCTCGTGCCGCAGCGCATCCACCTCGTCCCGGAGCGCCATCATGCGCTTGAAGTAGAGCGTCTTGGCTCCGTGATTAGCGACGGCGATGTCCCGCCACTCTTGCGCCGTGAAGTGATCGACGGCCACGTCCTCGATACTCATGCGAACACCGCCTCCTCAAGGTCGTACGTCTTGCCGAGGAAGCACACGTCGCAGCGGATGCCGTAGTGCGCGGTGCCATGCTGGAACAGATCCCAAGCGGTCGCCCTCACCGGCTTCTCGCCCTCGAGGATGGCGCAGTAGGTGCAGACCGGGCAAAGCAGGTCGGCGCCGACCCACGTCCATCGGGTCGGATCGTTCCTGGTCGTGTCGCGCTCAGTGCTTGCTTCCATGATTACCTCCTAGTAGGTACTGACTCCACTCAGGATCGTAATACATGGCGCCGGCGATGTCTAGTCCATTTCTCCGGCGGGCTCCCAGTAGGTCATCCGGTTCCGGTTCGCCGGGCATCGGTGGCCGACCTCGGAGGCGAGCGTCTCCATCTCCTCGGCGCACTTCGGACACCGCCAAAGCCGACGCCCCCGGCGCTTCGCCTGCTCGGTCCTCACGATGCGCCGGGCCTCGGCGTCAAGGTGGAAGTAGTCACCGAGGTCCACCGGACTCCCGGACGTAGGTCGCCATCTGCTCCGGCGTGAGCACGCACCGCCACGCACCGCCTCGGAGGCGGATCATCGTGAAGGCGAACGTGGCGCCGGCGTTGAGCCGTTGATCCTCGGCGCCCAACGGCTTCTCCCTCACGGCTCGGAGGGCATCGGTCCAGTCGGCCACCTGGACGACCGTGTCGGGCACGCCGTCGAGGTCGCCGGTGTCGTCCTGCCGACCGGCTCCGAGCTTGCGCCGGACTCCGTAGCCGAGGAGGTCGTCGAGCAGCGCCGCCGCCTCACGCTCCGCCCGGTCGCCCTTCGCCTTCTGCGGGTTCGTCACTTGGTCCCCTTCGGCTCGGCGTGCGTGTTCAGGCACTTCCAGAATCCGGTCGGGACGTGGCGCCACTCCCGGCCCTTCTTGACGATCTCCTCGCCGCAGTTCTTGCACTTCATCGGTACGGGATTCTCCTCTTGATCCGAGCGACCTCGAGCGCGTCGTCGTTGTCCTCCCACGACCACAGGACGTAGCCGGCGGCGTGAGCAGCCCTCGGGTGCTCGGTGGCCCAAGTGTGACACGCACGACAGAGCGCCACGAACAGCTCCGGCCTCAGCGCCGCATCCTTCGCCTGCGATCGGCGGATGATCTCGTGAACGTCGGAGGCCGGCTGGCCGCACCGCTCGCAGTCGGGATGGATGGCGAGGAACTGCGTCCGCAGCCACTTCCTCAGCCGGTCGGCCTGGACACGTTTGGCCGACCGGCCTCGGAGCGGCGTGCGCTTCATGCTTCGGCGTCGCCCTTCGCACGCTCGGCGAGGAGCTCGTCACCACCGAGGACGGCGATCATTGCCCGCACGACTTCGGAGCGACTGACCCCAGCCTCCTCGGCCTTGCGGTTGAGCCACGCCATCTCGTACTCGTCGAGGCGGGTTGTGAGGGGTGCAGTCTTAGCCACTAGAACGGCTCCTCCGAGAACGCCGGCGCAGCCGCCGGACGTGGCGTGCTCGTCTCCAAGCCGAACGTGAGGTCCAGCCCGACGTGATCGGCGACGACCTCGAGGCCCTCGACCTTCTCGCCGTTTTTGTTGGTCCAGTTCGCCGCCTTCAAGTCGCCGGCGATCACGAGGCGAGCGCCCTTGGCGACGTGCTCGGCGCAGCCCTCGGCCAACTTGCCGAACACGACGAGCCCGGCCCACGTCATCTCGGTCGACCACTCGCCGTCCGTCTTGACGCGTGACTCGAGGCCGATCCTCGTCTTGAACACGGCTTTGCCGTCCGCCGAGAACCTCAGCTCCGGATCTTTGACCACCTTGCCGATCCCTACGATCCTCACTTGCTCATCTCCTTTGCTCGCATCATGGCGAGCAGCTCACGGCCTGCGTCGGTGATGACGCACGCCTGGACAGTCTCGTCGTGCGACGAGGTGGCGGTCCCGACGACCTCGGTGAGGCCCCAGGTCCTCAACTCCGAGCATCGAGCCCAATACATGCAGCCCGGACGGTAGAGGCCGGTCATCTTGGCGACCTCCTCGTCGGTCATGCCCTTCTTGCGCCGGCTGGCGGCGTACGTCTGGAGCAGCCGGTGGCGCTGGCTCCCCCATCGGAGGAGGTTGCGCGCCTTCTCGTGGGCGAGCGCCGAGGTGTAGGTCGTCGTCATGCCGCCCCCATCTCGGCCTCGACGCGCCCCTCGATCCGAGCGGTCCGAGCCGCAGCGTCGACCGCCCGCTGGATCGCCCGAGCGGTGTCACGAGCTCGGTGCTCGGCCATCGTCATCGCCGTCATGAACCTCGACCGCGCCGACTCCTCGAACTGGCCGGCCCACGTCTCTCGGTGGGTCGTGCAGTCGTTGAAGATCACGTCGACGATGCCGGTGTACCACTCGCCGTCGTACTGGAGCGATCCGGTGACGAGCCCGTCGCCGACCTCCGTCTCCGCTTCCAGGATCAGTTCCCTAGCCATTGTTCTCCCCTTCCTTCTCGGCCTCAGCCGACTCCAACTGGCGACGTGCCAGCTTCTCCCGATACCTAGCCCTCTCGGCCAGATAGCGATTCCGTGACGCCTTCATGGCGTACTTCGATCCCGGTGTGCGCTTGCTCATCGCATACCCTTCCACTTTGGAGCCGGGTTCCAGCTCGACCTCGACGATCCCCTCGGGTAGCGCCACTCGGCGACCTTCGTCATCCACTCCCTGTAGACAGACTCGCCGTAATGGAGACAGACCCCGCCAAGATGTGCGCCCTGCTGGAATCCCCTGCGGTACGACCGCTCGGCCAGCTCGTAGGCCTGCCGCTCCGTGACCATCACGTCGGACGAGCCAACGCTCTGCATCTCAAAGATCGGACGGTCAAGCCTCATGCAGGGCTCCTCCAGGTCCTCGGCGCTCATGCTGCGGCCTGGAGCGTTGCAATGATCTCCTCGACCTCGCTCGAGCGGATGTCACCGTAGCCTCGAACCTCCCGGCCCGTAGCGGCAGCGATGGCGTCCCGCAGGTCGTCACCTCGCAGCCCGACCTCGCCGGCGATCGCCTTGATCAAGTCGATCTGCTCCTCGGTCGCCTTGCCCGGGTCCACCTCGACCTTGACCTCACGACCGGCAACGGCCTTGCTCATCTCCTCACGGCTTGGACGAGGTGCGCCCTTCGCCTGGAACGTCCAGTTCGCGAGGGCCCGACCGATGGCGCTCGTCTCGCAGTTCTCGAGGGCGCTCGTCTTATTGACCGGGCTGGAGCCGATCGTCTCCTCGGCGTAGCCGGTGGCGACCGGAGCCACGTCGTCGGCGCTCCGGTAGACCTCGGCCTTCACGATGTACCGACCGCCCTCAGCGGCGACGAGCTCGGTGGCGATGCGCCCGTCAGGGTTCGCCTCCCAGTACCTCACGAGCCGAGACTCGACCGTCTCGTAGTCGGCCAGGTTGAACCTTGCCATAATCAGATCCCCTTCCTGTAGTTGCGGATTGCCACGATAGCGGACCCGAAGAATCCGAACGTGAGAGCGATGAGCACGATGAGCAGGTAGGCGCTCATCGGCGTGTTGTCGGGCTGCCACGGCATGACCGCCACCACGGCGATCAGGTAGCCGAGGGCGAGCCAGCGGGTGAAGGCGGTGCTGATCCTCATCGTGCGCACCAGTCGCAGTTCAGACCGAACGACCGCATCTCGACCATTGAGGCCTTGGTCGCCTCCTCGGTGCGCTGGCCCTCGGCTCGAGCCTCCTCGGCGCACTCGGCGCAAAGGTAGGTCCGACCGGACCAGTAGTAGCGGGTTGCCGTTGCGTTGCTCATTGCTTGCCTCCTTAGGGCGGTTCCTGACTCCACTAGGAACTGTAATACATCGCACCGACCGGCGCAAGACCATTTCTAGAGATCGTCGATCCGCCCCTCGGTGGCCTGCGCGAGCTGGCGCTCCATCTCGTCGAGCCGGGCAAGCAGAGTCCGCAGAGCGACGAGCGCATCCGAGGAGTAGTCACCTCGCTCCACTCGTGCTCGGATCGTCTCGGTCCTCGGCGGGTGCATGTCGTAGTACGTCATAACTCTCCTCTCATCATCTTCCCCTTCAACCCGTTCCGCTCCCTCGGCGTCCGGCCTCCCCAATAGCCCTGGCGCACTCCGTTCATCACGGCGTATCGGAGGCAGTCGCCGGCGACCTCGCACCGAGCGCACGCCATCCGAGCCTCGGGCGTCACCGGCTGGCCTTTCTCATTGTGGAAAAGCTCGGGGTCCATCCCTCGGCACGCCGCCTCAAGCCGCCACGGATCTCGGACGGCATCAAGGAACGCCTCAAGGCTCATGCGTTGGCCTGCTCCACGATGGACCGGCACTCCACCACCGTCGCCGTCTTTGCCTCCATGATCTCCTGATACTGCGCCGAGGCGAACGCGAACGCCTCCGCCAGCATCCCGACCAGGTTCGTCCGAGCATCCTCCTCGGAGCAGTTGAAGGCCTCAACATTGCGATGCGTGATCCTGCCCGACTCCGTGAGCACCATCGCCACCGCCATCCAGTCGGCGGTCACGCCGCGCCCCAGGACGCCGACGACCTTGCCGATCGGGTGCTCGTGCTCCTCGCGATGCGTGCTCATCAGTTGCTCCTCGTCAAGTAGACCCCGGCAGCGGCGAACGCTCCGAGAACGATCATCACCAGCCACGTCACGACCGCACCTGCGTCGTGCAGCCGTCGCAGGCGAGCGCCTTGCCGGTGCCCTCGATGAACATCTGCTGATCGTGCTCGGTGATCTCCATCCACATCTCGTCGCCCACGTCATACCCCGGCAGCGCCGGCCCGTGCTTGATCGCCATGAGCAGCTCGTCGCTGGCGTGTTGCTCGCATACGATCACGTCGTGTAGGTCGCACGCCCACAAGCGCCTCGTCTTGATCTGTTCGGCCATCTGGCCCTCCTCTCTTGTGACTCCTGCGTATCACGGTACACCACAAACGATCCACAGGGTAGGGATAAGGTGTGGAGATGCCCGACGTGTGCAACGAACAGCACGCCCTCGTCGGAGACTTCGCCTTCCACCTGGATCGCGTCATCCTCACGATGAGCGACGGCACCGAGGAGGAGGGAGCGGTGCTGGAGCTCTGCCCGACCGCCACGAAGATCTTGCTGGACCACGCCGAGCAGTTCGGAGATGGGGTAGAGTAACGCCCACAAGAAAGCAACGACCCCCGGCCACCACCAGGGCCGAGGGTCGTCTAGAGCCTGGTAAGGAGGCCCTTATGGCAAGAGACTACCCGACGACCTCGGCAGCAAGTCTGTACGAGGCCGGCGACGACACGATTGTCTACCCGACACACATCGACAACCTGACGAGCCAAACGCTCGTATGGGAGAGTCGTGCGATCTTCCACCGAGCGGTCAACGATCCCGAGCCGGACGAGTTCGGATGCGACTGCGGCTCGGGCTGGCAGCAGTTCTCCGTCTGCGGTCAGATGACGTTGGGATGCGACCACGGCGGCGGCTTGCAGTTCAGCCGAATCCGCCTCGGTGATCTAGACCTCGGTCGGCATCGACCATGCCTCAAGTGCTGGCCGGGATTGAGGCTGCCATGATCATCCGCACCCCAGGACGCGACCGCTACGTCATCATCAGCAAGGTCCCCCTTGAGGATGAGCGCCTGAGCTGGAAGGCCCGAGGCCTCCTCGCCTACCTTCTCAGCAAGCCCGACAACTGGAGCGTGATCGTCGCGCACCTCGTGAAGCAGGCGCCAGACGGTCGCTCGGCGGTCATGGCCGGCTTGCAGGAGTTGGAGACGGCTGGCTACCTCGTCCGCAAGCGAACCCGAGACGACGAGGGCCGATACGACGGCACTGACTCCGAGATCTATGAGGAGCCGAGTGATACATCCACAGTTCGGTTTTCCGACTGCGGGTTTTCCGACTGCGGGAAATCGGACACTAATGAAGAAAGACCATTAGTGAAGAAAGAGAAAGACTTTCTTGGCTCGAAAAATCGAGCGAGGGACCAACTGTTCGACGCCCTTGTCGAGGTCTGCCAGATCGACCCGAAGGCGCTCACGTCCTCGGCTCGTGGTGCAGCGAACCGAGCGATCAAGGAGCTCCGAGAGGTCGAAGCCGAGCCCGAGCAGATCGTCCAGGCGGCTCGGGCCTACCGGACCCGATACCCCGGCGCAGCGGTCACGCCCTCGGCGCTGGCAAAGCATTGGCCCTCGCTCCTCGAGGGATCGCCGGCTCCAGCTCAGACGGCGGCGCCTCAGTGCTCGGAGTGCCGAGGGACCGGCTACGTCACCGAGGACAACGATGCGCGGATCGTCAGCCCGTGTTGGTCGTGTAGTTGACGCCACGCATCGCTCGCCCTAGTATCACAACCGGAGTCAGTATCAACGCCCTAAGGAGGCACCCATGTATCAGGCACTCGCCTACCCCAACGCCATCGGAGACGAGGCGACACTCACCAAGGCCGCATGGCTTGACGTGAGGCACACCGGCATCGGAGGCTCCGACGCCGCCAGCATCCTCGGCGTCTCGCCGTGGAAGTCCCGCTACGCACTCTGGAGCGAGAAGTCCGCGGCGACCCCGCCGCCGCCGCTCACCGAGAACGACGCCATGAGGTTCGGGACCATGATGGAGCCACACCTCCGGCGACTGTTCGCCGACGTGACCGGCCTTCAGGTCCTCGAGGACACGACGATCTACCAGCACCCCGAGCACTCGTGGATGCTCGCCAACCTTGACGGCGTGGTCCTGGACGACTTCACCGGCGAGCCCGCCGCCGTCCTCGAGATCAAGACGGCCAGCCGCCCGCAGGGATGGGCCAACGGCGTCCCGGCCTACTACCGGGCGCAGGTCGTCCACTACCTCGCCGTCACCAACCTCCCGAAGGCCTACGTCGGCGTCCTGCTCGCCGGCTCGGAGTTCAAGGTCTACGAGATCGACCGAGACGAGGCCGAGGTCAACGCCCTCATCGCAACGGAGGCGGAGTTCTGGCGCAGCCTCGGCAAGGACGAGCCCGAGCTCGACGGCCACGACTCAACCCGTCAGGCCCTCGCCGACGCCTTCACGCCCGACGGCTCCGAGATCGACCTGGACCCAAGCCTCTCGGACCTGTTTGAGAAGCGGGCCGGCCTCAAGCGAGACGCCGACGCCGTGGCCGAGGAGATCAAAGCGACCGAGGCGGCGATCATGCGGGCCCTCGGTGACGCCGAGGTCGGACTCCTCGCCGGCAAGAAGGTCGTGACGTGGAAGCCGCAGAGCCGCACCACGATCGACTCCAAGGCTTTCAAGGCCGAGATGCCCGAGATCGCCAAGCGATTCAGCAAGACGAGCTCCAGCCGTGTCCTCCGAATCACTTGGGAGGCATGATGGAGCGCACCTGCCAGACCTGCGGCGTCACGTTCGAGCAGACCACCGCCCAAGCGCCGCCGGCCAAATACTGCGAGGAGCACGCCCCCAAGGCCCGCAAGCGCAAGCCGCCGGCGCCAGTCGTCCCGGCCAAGACCTTCACCATCGAGGTCCGTTGCACCGTCTGCCGAGGCAACATGGAGCAGGTCAACACCCGCCAGATGCCCGGCCACATCGTCTCCGTCCTCGAGTGCCAGGACTGCCGCGACCCCCTCGTCGTCAGGTTCACGGCGGTCCGCACCAGCCCCAAGACCGAGCCACCGAAGGACCACGGCACCGAGAACGGCGCCAAGCTCCATCGCAAGCGAGGCGAGAAGCCCTGCCCCGAGTGCGCCCGAGCCGAAGCCCTCGCCATCGCCATCCGAGAGGAGCGCAAGACGAAGAAGGTCAACGCATGAGCCGCAAGAACGCCGCAGCCTGCGGCACCAACGGCGGCTACCAGCGCCACCGGCGTCAAGGCGAGGAGCCCTGCGAGCCATGCCGGCAGGCCAAGAAGGAATACAACCGGACCTACCGAGCCAAGTTCCAGCCAAAGCAGACCGAGCCGGAGACGTTCACCATCCAGATCCGGTGCCCGTACTGCGGAGGCCCGACCACCGAGATCAACCGGCGCTCCTACCGTGGCGAGCTCATCGCCCGGATCAAGTGCGCCGGCATCAAGACCTGCCGCTACGAGCTGGCCGTCCGAGCCATCGTCGTCCCGGTCGCCATGACCGACGACCTCGAGCCGTCAAGGTGCGGCACCGAGGCCGGCGCTCAGCGACACTTCCGCAACCAGGAGCCGCTCTGCCAGTCCTGCGCTACCGCCCACAGCCAGCAAGTCAACGACCACGACCACAAGAGGATTAGCGCATGACTATCCGAGCAGCACTAGAGGGGGAGCGATGAACTGCCGAATGTGTGGATCAACTGAGCACGACTACGAGTGGCAATTTGCCGACACCGTGACCATCACGATCAGCCGTGAGTCAGCAGAGGCGCTCCACCGTTACTACCCGGCAGAGGACAGGCCGCACGAAATCGAACTCGATGCAGCGCTTCAAGCAGCGCTGGGGGAGCGATGAGCCCCCACAACTACGACCGCCAGCCTCCGCAGCCCTGGATGGCCTCCGACCTACGCTGGAAGGATGCCGAACGGAGCCGCATGAGCGGCGCACCGATCGTACGCATCTCCCCGGAGACGGTCGCCTTTCTGGACCACCTGGTAGCGATGCAGCGTGTCATCGACGCGGCCCGAGTGATCGCCAAGGATGGAATCCCGTCCTA
>Ga0208741_10000814_pt1 | contig 13774 bp, 15 predicted proteins | sample CryBogCBE03Jun09_FD_184576 | JGI IMG/M metagenome (GOLD analysis project Ga0208741, IMG submission 184576) | Freshwater microbial communities from Crystal Bog, Wisconsin, USA - CBE03Jun09 (SPAdes) | ecosystem: Environmental > Aquatic > Freshwater > Lake | place: Crystal Bog, Wisconsin, USA...
GACCAATACATGCCTTGTATGAAGAACATTGCAATTAAAAATATGTCTGTAACTACCCACATTAAGAATCCATCAATGAACTTTTTAGCAAGATACCAATTTGCAAGTAACGCTAATAAGGTTGTTACAATATCTAAAGCTGGCTGAGGGTCGTTTGTATATTTAGTTATCGGATAGATGAGAGCTAATGTTCCAATAATAACTAAGATTATATCCCTTATCAAAATTTTCTTAGCTAAAAATACACCAACCTCATCTTCCGTACCCTTCCAATAATACCAACCAACAACACATTGATAGAGAATAATTGTATCAGCAATAACTTGAAAATAAAGCTTTTCAACCGCCAATAAATAAATGTAGAGAACTGTTGAAACTATGGCTAAGGGCCAACAAATAACCTTCCCTATGACTGTATAATATGCTGATAAAAGCGTTAATATAACCGCTAAAATTTCCATTATAAATGTATTCTAAATGTTACGAAATAATTTTGTAATGCATTTGCTATTCGAGACCTAACACCATTACTAACAGAACCATTACTGTAAGTCTTCTCACCAGTTAAATTATTACCTTGAATAGATATTTGATAACGACCAAAAGTATATCCAAGATTAGCACCAATAGTTGATGATATAGGTAAAGTAAATTGGTTAGCCCAATCTATATAAACTCTTGAAATAAAAACTTGATTTAACCCAACTGAGAACTTACCCTTATTATAATCAATTGAGTGTTTGAATATAAAATTTGGGTTGAATAAATAATGATACGTTTGATTATTAATCCTAATTTCACCATTTGATACTGTTGAGTTAACATTATATTGAAAGTTTTTCAATTTGTATGAACCATCAACTTCAAGACCGTAACGTACACTATTAGGAATATTCATCATTATTGGTAAGCTATTAAGACCATTTGGACCTACCATAACCATTTCATTAGTAAATTTCATTACATAAACGTTAGCTTGTACCTTTAATTTACTTGTGTTATAGTTTATACCAATTTCATTATCAATAACTTGCTCAGGCTTAACAATCGTAATTGGGTTTGTTGAACTTAAATATAAGAACCCATTAAGCATGATTGAATGCGTTGGCTCCCTATGTGAGACAGCTAGGCCCCAGTATGCGTCCAAATTTTTATTAATGAATACTTTAATACCAATTTTAGGGTTAAAGAATTTCCAAGTTTGATTAACAGTTGTATCACCAAAATATTTATAATCCACTAATCGCTCTTGTAAATCAATATAGTAAAGTACTTTTTTGGTATCGTAACTAATCTTTATGTAGCCATTAGCATCATTTTTTCTACCACTATTAATATATGGGTATTCGGTAAGTGTTGTATCATAAATTTCATAACCACTATGAAATCTACTATATGTACTTGCAGAAAGACTTGAGGTTACTCTAATATCACCATAAGTATAATCTATTTGTGAAATACCGCCAATCCATCGTGAATACTGGCTTTCATATGCGAAATAATTATTAACGGGTATATCTTTAATATTATAGACATTGTAGTGACCATCTAAGTAGTTATAGAATCCTGTAGTGGTTAATTTAACATGTGTGTTAAACATAGTAATATTCTGTAACTGTACATTAGTCTGATTGAAGTTATCCATATTATCACCGCCTCTTGGATTATCTTTATAATTAACCGCTAAGGTTGAATCTGTTGAACCCATCCAAGCTTGTTTATTCTGAGAAAGTCCAGTTAACACATTAAGTTTAGTAATACTTGATTTACCAAAATAACCAAGACTTATAAAGGCGGAACCACCTTTACTACCTGAATTATCCCTAAATCCATCAGTATTAATACCGCCAATGTTAGCAAATAATGCCAAATTATGTGATAAACCAGTTGAAGTTGAAATATCAAACCTTGACGTATTAAATGAACCGCCACCTAACTGAATATCAGTGCCTTTAACTAGCCCATCTTTACTTTGAAAATTTAATGACCCACCAAAAGATGATGCACCATTAGATGAGGTACCAACACCACGTTGAATTTGAATTGAATGGATTGCACTGGTAAAACTTGGATAATTAGATGTATAACAGCCTTCATCTTCGCCTTCGTTCATTGGAACGCCATTTAAGGTTATATTAATTCTAGTTTGGTCAATACCTCTTATACTAAAATAACTATACCCAGCATAATGGCCACCATCACAATTAGTATAAACAGATGTCTGATTACCTAAAAGCATTGGTATTTCTTGACCTTGATAATTGGCTTGAATCGCTGAATCATTTAATGTTTTTTGTGTAATTGGGATTTTCTTATCGGCCCTAACACAATTAATTACAACGGTTGATAATGGTTTTTTAGATGTAACAACTGTATCAACTATTGTGCGAAGACTAAAACTATTATCTGAGCCTGTAGTGTTTTCATATTGAAATGTATCAATATGGTTAACTAGGTCTTGATAGGGGAATACATGACCCTTATCATAATTTTTAACCGTTTGTGCGTTTACGAATATGGTCCATAAAATGATACCAAATAAAATAAATCCTTTTTTCATGTTTAAATTGTTTTATTGGCTGCAAATATAGGGCTTTTTTAGTTAGAAACAAAATTAAAATAAAAAAGGGGAAATTAATCCCCTTTTTATTATACTGCTTTTTTTGTTTTAACCTTTGGAACCCAGCCACGCTCCACACGAGCTTTATGGATTCTCTTTTTTTCTCTCCTCTGATAAAGGTATGAAACCAACTCATTAGTGCAGTTAGTATGCGCTTCTACTATCTTATCAAATAACTCAATCTTTTCAGCATCGGTTAATTGTTTTTTCTTTAAACGCCATCTTTCACGTGCTTTCACACCGATGTTAGGTTCTAAGATTTTATGCACTTCATTAGAGAATTTACTCTTTATCATTGTTGTTGGGTTGTTACTATTTGTACTCATTTTCTTTAAATTTTATTTTTTTATTGTTATTAATGTTAACTTGGACAACTTGTCTATGTTAATGTCCAAGTGTTGTCCAACATAGACAGCTTGTCTATGTTGATGTCTATGTTATAAAATTTAAAGTCATGTTGGACCCCTGATTACCTAAGTCATATTGCTTATTTTTTTAATTGTTATTTAATGAGGACGAGGATGTATTCGAAACACCGTAATAAGATATTCCTATCTTATGCCTAACCACTCGGCCACTCGCCCATTTTGAGGTCTGGGAAAGATTCGAACTTTTCCTAATAGGGTTTGCCGCCCTACACCTAGCCACTCGGACACCTGACCTTCTTTAATATATTGTCGCCACTATACCATGTTCCTCTGTTGTCTCAATTTTTATCGACCCTTTAAGTCTAATTGAACCCTTAGTATGTGGATTATCTGGTGTCTCTTTAGTATTAAAACCAACGCCAGCCAATACTTCAACATGATTTACATAATGTGATTCACCTTTAGTTTTAATTACCCACATAGGTATATTAGCATCCTCCAAATGTTTCTTATTGAAATGGAAGATAATCTCGTTTCTGCCAGTTAGATTAAGCATAACTTACCTCCTTTCCTAGTAATGGAAGTGAACTAGTTACCTTTCTACTGTCATTAGACGCTTCTAACGCTACTGCTGTAATTTGATTATTTAAATCGGGTTCACGGAAAATGGTATATTTAATACCCCTAAGACTAACTTTGACGAGAATGTCAATAAGTTCTTGTTCGTCTTTTACTGTAAGAATGGCTAAATAATTAGATGACTTGTGCCATTCAGATGCTTCCCTTTGATATTCATGCTGGAAGTCAATTGCTGCATGAGCTGCTTGTACAGCTTGTGTGCCAACTGGTAAATCACGTCTTGTGATTACTCTTAATTTCTCTGTGTTAGATACCTAATGTGTCATAATACTCTTTTTTAATAAATATGTAAAAATTGTTAAAAAACTTAAGCACGATTCGCTACGTACATATCACCCATAAATAGGGGAAGATGTTTTAATTAAACTATTAAGTTTTAGTGCCTGATATGAGATTCGAACTCATGACAAAGGTTTTAGAGACCCCTATTTTACCACTATACTAATCAGACAGTTAGAATTGATAATTCGGTCACAAACCGCTCTTGAGTTTCACAAGGTTACTTATTCATAGTAAGTTCCTCTTTATCAATTCTGATGCAAATATACGACTTTATTTTGAATAAACAAGAATAAAATCAAATTATTTTTTCTTTTTTTTATTTGACTTAATTAAGTCCCTAATTCTAGCCGCTTCAAGATAATCTTCAACCTCTAATGCCGCATCAAGTTGTTCCTCAAGTGATAATACTGGTTTTTCTGACGCTTTTTTATTCATTTCGTCAAAATTATCTGGTTTTCTATTAGAAACCAAAACTCTAACCAATTGACCATGAGGCAAATTCCAAATGTTTTTAGTATAGTAAATACCATCTTCTTCCATCATTTGAACCTCATCTGGTGCACCAAGGTCGCCAGCTATTTGTTCACCCATAGACTCATCAATAAACTCAGGATGTGATAACCCCTTAATTTTATCAATTAATTTAACGATACGTTTAATTTCATCTCCAAGTGACGGTGTTCCATTAACTTTACCGATAAATTTTTCAAATGGTGTTGTTTTTTTCTTACCATCACCAAAGTATTCATCAAACAAATCATCAAAACTTTTACTCATCTTTATTTTTTTTTTAGTTTTTTCGTGTTATCTAATCAGTTTTTGTTGAATCAATTACAATGCCAAATGTATCAATCGAATAATTATTAAAATTAGGTGACAAAGTGTCATTATTTTTAATATATTCTGGTAAGCTAATCTGACAAGATGTCAAAAAGACAATTAATAAAACAAGACCTATTCTCTTCATAAATTTACTATGCAAATATACAAAATAAATATATTCAAAACAAATTTATTTCATATAATTTAAAAATGCGAACGGTTTTCTTGTTTTCAAGTAATTTAAATTACGTTCATTGGCGTATGCTTCTTTTTCAAAGCTTATATCCCAGTAACCAACACGCTTTAAAGCTATTAAATACCATATATAAAATGGTAATAATATTAACTCACGTTGCTGTCTTAAATGAATACGTTCATGGTTAATTAGTACACTATTAGGAATTGTTGATTTGGGCATGATTATGAACGGATAAAAAGCTACAGCTAAAATGCCGCTACCTAATATCCATTCAAAAAATCTTGTTAATCTATCGCTTACAATAATCATTAGTTCCTATTTGCTAATTCTTCTTCAAAAATTTTTAACCATTTTATTTTACCACCCAAATATCCATCGGGGATTACCATATTACCAACACCATTCAAACAATTAATACAGTTTTTGATGTGGTTAGTTGTCATCTGAGTAACTGAGATTTTTTTACCTCTGGCTGTAACCCAAAAATGATTTTTAAGAGATACATTTGCTTGAACGCTTGTGACTTTTTGCGGTGTAAACGTAACTTCTTTAAACATAATTATGAATTTACAACAATATTCTTAATCTCAGCTGCTAAAGCTGCATGTTGAGCGTTGTAAGGTGTCCAAGCTAGACCCATTTGTTTAAGGTCATAATGCTTAAGAATAGTACTGTAATCAGAACCTTCTGGACGACCAATCAAATAGATACTATCAGCTAATTCAACAGCCAAATTGATGTCATGTGTTGAGAAAATGATTGTATTCAACTCATCGTCTGATAATATCCTTTCAAAAGATGCCTTAACTTTTTCGATATTACCGACATCAAGACCAGAGAATGGTTCATCTAACACAACAAAGTGTTTTGAGGTTAGAATCTGTTCAAGAATAGCTGTACGTTGTCTTTGACCACCAGATAACTCACATGAGTATTTATCCTTATGTTCGGCCAGACCCCAATCCGCTAAATAACTATCAATTACAGCGTCTTTTTCAGCTTTAGTTCGCTTATCCTTACGCATAGCATAATGAAGGATTTCAGTAAGCTTTTTATGGCGAAAAAGAGTATATTTTTGGTCAACAAATCCAACATCACCTTCTTCAACCTCTTTAGCTGAGTTATGTACATTTGGATTACAATCGGTGATTAAAACTTTACCCGAAGTAGGCTTAATTAAGCCAGTTAAAGCTTTAAAAAGTGTTGATTTACCACGGCCAGACCTACCAATAAACGCTATGGTTTGCCCTGTTGCTTGATGACCTTCTCTTACGATGTCCTTTTCAATTAAGGTAACATCTTTAAGTATCATGTTGACCTTACTATGGTCATTCTTATCAGGATAGCCAACTGAAACATTATCCAGATAGAGTATTGTATCTAACTCTTTATACGACATTACTTTTTACTTTTTACGGCTAAGCCAGTGAAGAAACCAAGTGTGAATGTTACTAACAACGGTATAAAAAATACTTTAAGTACCGCATAGAAAACTGTAAGTCCAATAAAAGCGAATAACGCTAATAGAATGAACATAATTACTTTAAACTTTGTCATTTTTTTATTTTTTTTGTGATGCAAATATATGATAAATTATCAACCTGTGCAAATTAATTTTCTAAACAGAGGTCTTTTCTCATAGTTTTTATAAAATAACGTGGACTATCCTTTTCATTATCATGAACGTAAAAATCCACAAAACTTAGACTTTCATTGAAGGTGAATGGTTTAATACCATCCTTTAAATCCTCAATTACTACGTCAAATACTGAATTACTATTAATTTGATAAGGTTCTGCAAAACTCTTATCGAATACAAACGAACCTACTGGGTATTTTCTCTTAATAAAACTTGTTAACCTACGCTTCTCATTTAAATTCTCAACTGTTGACATCGCTTCTTTCTAATTTGTTATTTAATAAGGTAAAAAAAAATCAATTCCCGATATTAGAAATTAGAGTATCTAAACGCTAATGTTCTAATTTTTGTTAATAACCAGTCAAGTGAACTACCAATCAAAATTATGATTATTTGTAGCGCAATCACTTTACCATTATCACCTAACTTATCATTATTTTTAATCAAAAAACCAAGACCACCAGCGGCAGCAAGTATAGACTCAACAGTTACTATTGACATCCAGACCATAGCTAAGTTCTGTCTTACCATTTCAATAACATAATCAATTCGACCCTTTATTACAACCTCATACAAAATCTCCCATCTACTACAACCAAGAGTTCTAGCATGGTCCAATTCTTCCTCTTGAATATCTTTAAGCATCTGTAAGAGCGATGTTACTAGGAATGTAGTCATAAAGATTACTAATATACCAATTTGTATTGCTCTAGCACCATTTAAATAGATATTAATGTAATATGCAATACCTGTTAATGGTAAATACCTAAGCTTGGAAACGAATGCCCCAATTGGTTTAAACGCCCCGATTGGTGTGATGTAACAAATAATTAAACTTATAATCACCGCAAAAAATGTAGCACTTACAAATAAGCTAAGTGAACTGAATACATGCACAATTAAACCATCATTGTACAAGTCTGAGAAACCATTTAACACTTGACCAAGACTAGGAAACAAGTGTGTTGTACCCATTGATGACAATAACCATAGACCAAATAAAAGAGCTGTATACGTTAGCGTAATTGATGCTCTTGACTTACCATTTAATGCTTCAAACGGCTTAAAAATTTTCTTCATATTTATTTTATTTTTGAATTGCAAATATACAGTTAATAGATTAACCAGCCAAATTTATTTTAATCCAAGTATGGTTGATGTGTATTCTTCAATATCATTAAAATTTTCTATGGTAACTGGAACCACTAATGAATCTAACTTAGATATTTCATCGGGAGTTAAATTAAGATTCATTTTTTTGATTACATCGTACATGATGTGAACGGCTGTGCTTGCACCTGGTGAGGCACCCAATAATCCAATCATCGTACCGTCCTCAGAACCGACAACCTCAGTTCCAAATTCAATCACCGCCTTACCATTTACCTCTTTAATAACTTGTACTCTTTGACCAGCTGTTGATAATTTCCAATCCGCTTTCTTAGCTTCTGGATAATATTGTTTCAATACCCTAAATTTATCATCCTCAGTTCTTAAGACTTCTGTTACTAGATACTTAGTTAAACCAAAGTTACTTAAACCAGCTTTAATCATAACCCATAGGTTACCCCAATTAATTGATTTAAATAAATCAGTCCATTTACCAGCTTTTAAAAACTTAGTTGAAAAACCAGCATACGGGCCGAATAGAAGGTACTTCTTACCGTTTATAACCCTAGTGTCCAAATGAGGTACAGACATTGGTGGTGAGCCTATAGAAGCCTTTCCATACACCTTAGCTTCATGCTGCTTTACTATCTCTTGATTATCACAAATTAGCCATTGTCCGCTAACTGGAAAACCACCATATTTTTTAATCTCAGGAATTTTTGCTTTTTGTAATAGGGTTAATGCAGCACCGCCAGCACCAACGAACACATTATCAGTTTTAATAATGAATGAATCATTCCATCTTACAGACCATGTATCATCACTCTTAGTTATTGTATTAACAGTTGAATTGAACTGAAATGTAACTTTCCTAGATAATGATGCAAATAGTTGATTAGTTAGGTTACCATAGTCAACGTCTAAGCCTCTTTTTACTCTTGTGGCACCGATAATCTCAGCTTTATTGCGGCCAGTAGTAATTAGTGGGCACCATTCAGAGATAACGTTAAAATCCTTGCTAAATTCTATGTCTTGGAACAGATAATGTTCTTTCATAGCATTATAACGCTTTTCCAAAAAAGATACGTTTTCAGCACCCGTAACAAATGATATGTGCGGTACTTGATTAACGAAGTCATTTTTGATTTTCTTATCTTGAATTAGAGTGGCCCATAGTTGCTTTGATTGTTCGAAAGCAGTATTAACACCTATCGCTTTAGATATATCTACTTTATCGTCCTTTAAAACTGAGTAATTCAATTCACAAAACCCAGCATGTCCAGTACCAGCGTTATTAAATGCTGCGGAGCTTTCCATTGCTGGAAATGTTTGTGATTCGATAACTAAGATGTCAATTGTTGGACGTATCTCATGCAACATTGTTGCTAGTGTCGCTGACATAACACCAGCACCGATTAAAACTACATCATATTTTCCTTCCATGATTATTATTTAGATTGCAAATATATGAGAAAATTTTTTAAAAAGCGTTATACGGTAATAACTTTATTTCATCATTAGTAAGTTCATTAATATCTTTCTGTATAAAACAATATAATTTTGTTTTAGGCCAATTCATAATACGTAATTTATTAAGCTCTAATTTAGATATTGTATTACCACTTACATTACACCAAATATGATAGTGATTATATGAATAAACACATAGATGATAACAATCATCTTTTAATGTATCACCATATCTGCCAAAATAAACTTCTGGTTTACCAGTATACCTATCATATAGAATTGATAAATTTTTAGGTTTCAAATTAATCATTAGCGTTAGTAAAAAATTAACAGTACCATTTTGTGAATATTGTGGGCTATAACTATTTTCCCTGATACCTTCTAAATTAAATTCTAAATAAGGATTACAATCACTTAACCACATAAATTTTTTATGGACATGGACCTTAATAACTGGACAATTAAGTTTAACTAACATATCAAATTCTTCTATATGGAATTTACCCTTATTGTTAATAAATTCTTCATCCAAATTTATTAATTCATCAACGCCACCATGAAAAGTTTGTCTAATTATTATTTTTCCACCAAAATAATATTCAAAATCTGAAATTTTTCTTAAATATATACTCATTTAAATTTGTATTTATGCAAATATAGTAAAAAATACTGAAACTAACAAAGATATTAATAAAAAAAAGGAGACCATTACAGTCTCCTTTTTAGACAGGCCATTACAACCTGTTCGCCACGTATAGGTAGGGTATTTTTTATTTCAAAAGCTCAATCTCCACACGTCTGTTCTTAGCCTTACCAGCAGCAGAACTATTATCAGCGATTGGCTCAGTATCTCCTTTACCGTCAACTTCTTGGAACCTATTTGCTGGTACACCCTTAGATACTAAGTAATCAACTACCGCTTGTGCACGACCCTTAGAAAGTGTCAAGTTAGCATCAGGATTACCAACGTTATCAGTATGACCTACAACTTTCAATTTAGTATTTTCAGCTTGAACCAACAAGTTATATATTGTTTCCAACTCACTTGTTGAAGATTCGCTAATTGAAGTACTACCAGTTGCAAAGTTTATTCTCCAGTTACCATTAGCTAAAACCGTAGTCTTATTCTCTGCGTAACTTACAGTGTCTTTCTTACCAGCTTGTATGTCGTTAATAGATTTTAAGAAGTATAAATTAACAGCGTCATCGTAAGCCAATGGGCCAGTTTTACATGTCTTATTGAAGTCACAAGGATTCAATTCAACTAGATACTTAGATATTTGCTCATATACTGCCTTATAACGATTAACACCATCAGAAACCCCGAAGTATTGTAACGCATCAGCATAGTTGAAAACTTTACTACCACCAATATTATAATCTAAACCATCTTTAGTTCCTTTCTGACCCTTAAATAAGTCGTACCAATACTTAGGTGTTTCAAAGTTATAAGTCTTAGCTACCGCTTCAGAAGCTGAATGTAACCATTCGTCACTAGACTTAATTTGATTACCACCCTCATATGCCGCCTTTAAGATATTAATTACGTCCTTATCGTGTTTAACAGCGAACTCCTTAATTGTAATCAATACAGCACACATTTGGTTGTTGAAATCCTTTGTAGAAACTACATCGGTGAAACCTGTGAGAGCATCGAATGCCAACTTGTCACCTGGTGTCCAAGTCGTAGCACCATCAATTTTTCTATTCACCGTCTTACCAGTTAACTTACCATCAATCACCTCTTTCAAAGGCACTGTGTAACCTTGAGTTTGTGAAGCTATCAACTCTTTTACTGAATTTATATAGTCATCATCTTTACTAGGTACGAAGTTAACCGCATGTGGGTCATATGTCGTTACGTCAGTGTTAACATTAAGCTTGTTTGCAAAAGCATAGTTAATAGCTACTACCCAGTCACCATCACCAACTACAGAACTAATTACAGCACCTTCCATTGATTTAGGATTATCCTTCCAAATTCTTGGGCCTATAACCTTATCTTCACCATAAGATAAACCATAACCACCTACAATTTGTGCGTGATACTTACCAGTACCAAATTTAGCATCTAAAGCGGATTGAAGAGTAGTCGTATAGAATACAGCACCATCACCCATAACACTAACAGCAAATGCTGATTTGTCGGCGGTAGGATACTCAACCCCTTTGTCTAATTCCTCAACGAACTTAATCTGCATGTTACGTAAATCAGACACACCGTCCAATCTTACGATTTCAAGATTTTCACCAAGACCTTCTAAAATAGAACCCTTAGTTGTACGTGGACCACCATTCGCTACAATCATACCTGCATTTGCATTCCATGCATACTCAGCGATACGATACAGTGGCTTGCTAGTTACTTTAGTAGAGACATCCTTAGATGGCACACTAATCTTTTCAGCGGTTGCTGAATTGTCGATGTTATCATGGCTGATGTTTAAGCTTGATAAAATCTTGGACCCAGTGGTCTTCAAACCTGGTGCGAAGAAATACACCCCTGTTAATACTACTGCTAATACTGCGAAGATTATTAAACCTTCCGCTAATGTTGTCAACTTGTTGACTTTCAAAATACTTCCCATTTTACTTGTTTTTTTTTGTTATTATTAATTATTGTTTACGATGCAAATATATGATGAAAATTTCATTCCACCAAATCTTTTTTATTTTATTCCAAGAATTGTGGCGACATCAATGTCTTTACCATTATAAATTTCTTCTTTAGTTGCGCTCCAAGTACTACTAACATACCCAACACAATGGTTTTCATCCGCTACAACTACAACACCACTAAATTCATCACCAATACTATTCTGTGTAACTAGTACAACTAATGTCGAATTTTCAGATTTAATTAATTGGCCCTTTTTAAAACCATCAGCCAACTCTAGCTCTGGAAATTCATCAATTAATTTCATTTTCCACTCATAACAAGCTTCATCATACGCTTGTTTTATAAAATCAACCCTAACTTGAACTGTATTTTCCATTTCTTTTTTTTTTAATGATACAAAAATAAGGTGGAATTTTCATTCCACCAAATTTATTTTATTAGAACATGTCAGTTAAACCTTGAGAACTAAGTTTATCACTAGCTGTAAGCTGGTAATCAACATTATTGTATTGCTTTGCACTTGGAACATCATCTTTACCAGCCTTGATGTTATCAGCCAATGTGTTAAGGTTAGTATACAACTCATCAGAATCCATTGAGTACTGGCTAGTCAAGTTGTCAATATCCCTCAAGTTACCGCTTGTAATGGCAATATCAGATGCAATTGTGGCTGTAACAACATCAAGCGCATAATCCAATTCCCACGACTTATCAAATAACATTGCTGATTTAGCAGCATCAGTAGCGGCACGAGACTTCTCAGCAAAATCATAGTCTTTCTTAAGCATTTCAACAGTAGCGTCAAAGTCAGCAATTTTAATGTCCATACTAGCTTCAACCATTACCAATTTCTGGCTCATTTTCTTCATTACAAGACCACGAGTACCATATTTTTGTACAAAATCTTTACTCTGAGACATCTTATTTACTATACGTTGGCTATCAGCTAATAACTTACTTAAGTCAGCTTGTTTGTTTACGTATTCATCGGAAGACCTAGCCTCAGCACCACCCTTTTGAACCATTGCTTCTAATTCGGCTTTAAGCGCATTACATTTACCTTGAATAGATATAATTTGAGATTGTAGCTTATTGGCATCGTCCTCAGACTTCTTAGCTTCAACTTGCATATCATTCTTTAAATTATCAATCTTAGACTTAGATATTCGAAACATTTGCTGGTTTTGAATCATCTTTTCTTTTTGCCTAGCTAATTCAGCAAATGGGTCACTGTTAATTAAATTCTTAGCTAGAAATTTACTCAATTGCCTACATTTACCATACAACCAAGGTAATGCAACAATAGTAACAACAATTGATGCGGCGATAGTACCATAATAGGCTACCATACCAAGTGCCAATAAGAACTGAGGAATCACTGTTGTGATTGCTACATAAAGACCGAACAAAATACCTAACGTGATAATGAGCTTCAAAAACCCATTAATAGGTTTCTCACCTTTACGATAGCTGTTTACGCTGGTTACCAACTGATTACTATCAAAGTGTTTCATGATAGGTAACTCCATCAAATTTGCTTGTAGCGAACTTGTCGCTGTTTGTGTTTGTGTTGACATGTTTAATATTATTTTATTTGTGCAAAGATAAGTAGTTTTTTGAAACTACCAAATTAAATTTTTGAAAGATTTTCTTTTACCTTAGTAATTCGACCAATAAAGTCATTTTTAACAACTTCATTGGCTACCAATTTAGCATCAACTTCACCGATAAGTGGAGTATACTTAGCATCAATACTTGATAAGTCACTTTCTTTCTGTGTAATTTGTGATTGAATAAATTCCAATTGTTGCTTTAATGTAGCTAAATCAGTAGTTAATGAATTATTTTCGGCATTTTTCTGGGTCAACAAATCTTGTTTTTTAGCATTACCACTAGTCACATGTTGATTGTAAAGTTCATTTAATTTACCAATATAAAAATCGGCTTGACTGATTAAATGGTCTTTAGTTACAGTAGCATCCATAGCCGTGGCCATAGATAACGC
>Ga0208741_10000818_pt1 | contig 13754 bp, 20 predicted proteins | sample CryBogCBE03Jun09_FD_184576 | JGI IMG/M metagenome (GOLD analysis project Ga0208741, IMG submission 184576) | Freshwater microbial communities from Crystal Bog, Wisconsin, USA - CBE03Jun09 (SPAdes) | ecosystem: Environmental > Aquatic > Freshwater > Lake | place: Crystal Bog, Wisconsin, USA...
CCAGCGCCTGCTGCGGAACCATCCGGCGAAGCCGCCTTGCTGCCTCATCCGCCTTATCAAAGTCCATCGCCGACAGCAGAATATCACCAATGATCGAGGTCAGTCCGGGGTTCTGCGTCAGGATCAAAGTTAAAGCTTCAACAGTTTTCTCCCTCTTACTTCCATATTCCGGACCAGTGCTAGAAGCAATATCATACTGCCCCACCTGCGGATTGAAAATCCGCTTCACCACTTCATTATCATGCGAAAGCTCTTGATAATAGCTTTCCCTCTGAGCCGGATCAATGACCAGATCATAATCCACCCCATCTTCAGCCATCATCTTCAGCACACGCTTGGTATCGTAGACCTTAGGAACCAGATCAATAATCTGCTTCCCGATATTGATCAGAGCTTTTTCATAGTTGTCCTGAAAATGATACGTCGCGGTATCGCCCTGCTCCTGCCGCTTGCCGATGGCAGCACCAGTCCGCTCATTCCCCATCATCCCCATCTGATTCTGCCACTGACCGCTGGTCATCATCATCTGGTTAAAAGCGGTCTCCATGCCGGAGGCGAACAGCGGCGAGCCCGCAGGCGGATCAATCCGCATCGGCGGGGCCACGGGATTCCCCTCATCATCCACATGATTATAAACCAGCACCGAGTGGTTAATCTTATTCGCCGTGTTCCAGATATCTTCAAACTGCTCAATCGCCTTGGCCGCGGCAATCCAAGGGGTTTTCGACTGGAGGGCACCAAATTCCACCTGCCCCGAAGCGTTGTAGTTATACATCCGCTGCGCGTCTTTCATCGCCCGGGTGTGGCCCTTCCGGTCGAGGATGCCGTCAAGTACAATTTCTTCCCCGATCACCGGAATGAGCGGAATATACCTGCCGGGCCAAATAGTCGAGTCAACGATCTCTTGCCCAACAATCAGATACCATTCGACTATCTCATCCTCCACATCGCGCACTCGCGTAGCCGGGTCCTTTAGCATCCCGTGCAGGCTTTTATGCAACTTTGAATGGCGAACAGTTTTCCGTTCGCCCATATGCTCAAAGCTAACCAGCTTGTCTTTCTTCTTCACTTTGCGGAAGTACTCACAGATATTCACATGATTCTTCGCATCCCAGGCGTTCGCGATGGTCCCGCTGCCCAGCGGCGCATCCACACCCAGATCGACAAAATCCGGATAGGCCTCGCGGAACTCGTCCTTCGGCACCCAGTCGAAAACAAAACCCCATTTCGCATCGGAGTAATCATCCTGCGTCCTATCCGGATCAAGATAGATAGAAAGCGGGTCCCTAACCGGCAGGATGTATATAGCCTGGTCGAATGAATCTGGAGATTCGTAATCTGTCACCAGCCGCACCCAGCCCATACCGCCGTCGATTTGAAAATTTCGCGCCAAGGTATAGGCATTTTGCGCCCGGCTCTTGTCCTCAATATGTCGCATGATATCGGCAAAGACATTGGCCGATTCCTGGGTCGCTCCGTTGCCCATAGCTTTGAACTTGACAGAGCTTTTATTCTTCCGGGCCTCGTTGGAGATTATCAAATTATGCTGACGAATGATATTCATCGTCAAACACGGCCGGTTATCAGCATCGCGCAGATTCTTAATCGCGCCTGGCCACTGATAACCATTATCCGAATCTCCGTGACGAAATTTCAGATCGTCCAGAAACCGCTGCCGCGCAACGCTTTCCCATTCCTGTACACGGGTCCAACGCTTCATAGCCTCATTGACGATCGGATCGTCCGTGAGCGCTCCGGCGGAGAAGTCATCCACATCAATATCGCTCATTATCCCATCCATCCTAAGCCAGAGGACCCAATACCGCCCAGGCGCTTCAACGCCGAGCCCATTTTATTCGCCATACCCCGTTGAACAGAATCATCTCGGGGACCACGCAAAGTCACAGCCAGATATCTAAACGCATCCGCGCCATCATTGTGCATCGGTTCGTTAGACAGCTGCCCGTCTACCACTTTATACCTATAATGCCGCAAGGCCGCAAGACCATCCGCACATTCGTCTTCATCAAACCAACAATTTGAAAAAATCGTCCTTGCCGCATTAATTCCATCTGCAACAGAAAGCTTTGGCACAATTCTAACATTACCTGGATACGCAGCGCGAACTATTTCTTCAATCGTTCTCTTACTCCCCAACCGCTTTGCTTTCGCATCGTGCGGGAGATAATGTTGGCCGTAGAGGTATTTTCTATTCTGAAGCTCTTTCAGATAGTGATTGATTTCATACCCGGTGTCTTCAAAATAGCCCAGTATCCGATATTCCATCGCCACCCGCTGCGCAAACCAGATCGCCGTAGCATCCCGTCGACCGAGGTCCCAGAACGTATCCACCGGACTTTCATGATCCCAATCCACCGAGCAGATTCTGCCCTCTTCTTGCGCCCTGCGAAGTTCCTTCGCATAAACCGCGCCTTCAAGATTCTGCAGGCAATGCCCTTCCCAGACGTTCAGGTAGTAGTCAAAATCCCTTTTCCTATCATTTTCCATTTCCAGCTTTAGCACGTCTGGAAACCACGGATTGTTTGCCCAAGTCATACGAATGACATAGCTTGAATCATCTTCCAGCACACCTTTGACCATGCCCTCAGCCTGGCGAAGAACCGGATCTTTAACAAAGCGGCAATAGGTGTAGTCAGTTTCCAACTCCGGATTGAACGTGATCCAGATTTCAGAGTTCTCTTTTCTAATCGTCGGAATCAATACACCCCAGCTTGCGCGGGAGACCTTGTTGGCTTCTTCCAACCAGCAGTAATCAATACCTTCGTAAGATTTGATCTTAGTCGTATTGTTCTTAATACCTTCAAAGCTGAAAGTCGTTCCATTGGCCCCGATGATCTTGCCAACTTGGATCTCATAAAAACCCCGCAGACCCAAAGAATCAATCTGGTCACTTAAAACTTTGTGAACTGATTCCGCAATCGAGTTCTGCAGCTCTCTGGCGCAAAGCACACGGATAGGCTTCTCTGTCCCAATCAGCAAAAGTGCCCGCGCCGCACCCCAGCTTCGCCCTGCGCCACGACCCCCATAGAGAATCTTGTAGCGTTTAGGCCGAAAAAGGCACTGTAAATGCTCGGGAAATTCTGCTGTAACGGCCATGAGCTGGGTCCGGGGTTGTGAGTTTGTTTTGCAAAGGGGGCCACTGATGGCCCCCAATGGTCACGGTTATTTCTTCGGCTTAGCCTTAGCCTTTTCCTTATTAATTTCCTTCAGCGCCTTCTTATCCGCCTTCTTATCAGCGGCCGAATGCTCAAACTCTTTCATCGTCATTTTATGCGGCTTTTTCATCAGCTATCTCCCTTCACCTAGTGAAAAAGACCGGGGCAGCTGCCCCGGTCCAAATCTTAGTTACCCAGATCGGTAAACGTAACCGAGGTCGCGCTAACAATCTTGACCAGATAGCTCTTCGCGCCGTACTGGGGAATGTTAACACTGGTCGGCAGGGTCACACCCGAGCCAGCAACCAGCGTCCAGGCATACGCACCGGAAGACTCATTGCTAATCCGGATAACCCAGCTCTGACCGATGTTGCTGGTTCCAGCCACCGCGAAAGGATACGCCGCCACAATGGCCGCAGCCGTCGGGGTGGTAAGGTTCGCGCCGGCCGACAGCGTACCAGTGAGCAAAAGCGAAATTGCCTGCTCGCCGTAAGCTGTAGGCACCATCTGAGCGACAGTAGCGGTAGCCGCACTGGTGCTGGTGTTGGAGGTAACAACCGGCTGCAGCCAGACAGCCAACTGACCCGTGGTAACAGCTTCCGATGCGGGGTTCAAGCCCTGAGGAAGCTGGGTGTCGACAGCAAAAGCCTCATTACCCGTAAGGGGCAATGTGCTAGGATACTGCGTTCCACCGGCAGGCGGCAAGCCGTTGGTCAGCAAACCAGCCGCCAAAGCCTCGCCACAAGCTCCAACCGTAAGAGCCAGCGCAAGCGCCAGCTTGACTCCATTCAAACAACGCATTGCGCGCTCCTTTTTTGGGGCTTCTGCCCCCTTATGGCTAAAGGACGATCCCTTAGCCAATTCTTTAATACTCGACGATGACGACGCCCTGATAGCCCACACCGCCGTAACCGCCGCCGCCACCGCCGTAAGAGCTTGGATTTGGAGCAGCACCACCGCCATTTACACCGCCGGTGCCTCCGCCGCCAATAATAGAACTCCCACCAGCACCATACCAACTAACACCGGAAGCGCAGGCGGAACAACCACCATCTCCACCTTGCCCGGCGATATTGATATCTCCGCCAGTTGCGCCACCACCAGCACCTCCGGAAGCATTGGCTCCAGTACCACCACCAGTAGCTGAAGCATAAGAACCGAAAGAGGAAGTTCCGCCAGTTCCGCCAACAGTAACCGTAATGGTAGCTCCAGGGGTTAAACCAGTTATTGTCTTAATCGCGGCACCGCCACCACCGCCCCCGCCAAAGCCTCCAGTCCCGCCACCACCAACAACCAGCACACGAATCTTATCAATCCCCGTTGGTACGGTGAAAGTACCGGAAGTTGAAAAAACCTGCGTTGTTGAGATGATCTCATGCGGGATGGTAGCCCAAGCAGGATTAGCTGCCGTACCTGCAGTTTGCAAATACTGTCCAGAAGTGCCGGGACCCAATGCACTCCAAGCAGTAGCTCCGCGATACAGCACAGAACCCTGTACGTTGGAAATATCCGCATCAACAACTGCGGTAAGAGTATTATCCGTTACATTAGCCGTGGTGCCGGTGATATTTCCCTTTACCGTGTTAGCTGGGGCTTGGGCCAGCGCACTGTTGGCCACCGAATTGACGGTCAAACTTGAACCACTAAGCGTAGACCCGGTGATGGATACACCAGATATTGTTCCTCCGGTGATGGCTATGTTAGTCCAATCTGCGGCCGAAGTTACTCGATCCCAGATCTGATTCCCATTCACATCTTTCACCACCTGCCGGTAGCTGCCTTTGCCCCAAATCGGCGCACGGCCGTTAGCATCCAATGCAACCGGATTGCTATTCGGCACAGTAAGCGCGGAATCGGACCAGGTAGTTTTTCCCGTCAAGGTGTTAGGGATGTAAAAAGCCACACTACCAGCTGCCAATGGCGAACCGTTGCCATCGGTGAACTGGGTAAGACCTTCGGGAAGAATTTGCTGTGCTATTGCCGGGACCGAAGCCCCGGGCAAAATTGCAAACGCCAATCCCAACAGCGCGGCAAAACCGCGCACAGTTTTAAAACTGCGCTGCATAGAAGTAATCTCCCGAAGTTCCTTCAATGTCAATCTGACCTTGCAGGGCAGTGTTAGTAATAGTACAATCGAAAGCAGAACCAGCTGCCACTGGAATACTATTGCTCACGGTGGCAGTGGCGACGGTCAAACCCTCAGAAACAAACATTGTATGGGTTCCCCCATTCACAATCCTGCAACCTTTCCTCACCGGACCACCCGCTTGCGCGTTGGGCATTGCAGCAAACACCAGCTGAAACGTCCCCGTAGTAACAATCGTACCGGAGGCATTGCCGCCAGCAGTAGTTCCAGGCGAAGGCACCGTCTGCATAACTTGCTGCGCCCAAGCTGAGCTTGTCAGCATTAGAACCGTACCGAACGCCCCAAAGGCCAACTTGCTCAACTTGGACATCAGCTTTACTCCTCAAATTCCGGACTTAGTCCGAAGCATTTCCACTGCAGCCGATAACGAACCTTCGCCATAGCCAGCGGCATCTTTCTTCACCTGGGGCATACCCACGCGCGGAGCGTTTTTGGAAAACTCTTCGCTATGGGTGCAAGTCCCAGTGCCTTCGTTATAAGTAGTCCTACGGACCAGAAAGCCGTTGTCAATTCTCCGGACGGAAACCGAATGCTCCAGATTCCCGGCCGGTTCTCTGACAATAGCGGCCGTATCATTAAGCCGCTTTGCCATGACTTAGCCTCCGTGCGAATGATGATGCTTCTTATGACCGCCGTGAGGAGTCATACCATGCAGGGGCTCATGGCGGATATGATGCTCATGACCATGATGCGGACCATGATCGTGGTGAGCAATCGGGTGCTGATGATGCAGCTCACGCATCGCGTGATGCAGCGGATTGCGCGCAGCTTCCGCCGCGGAACCGCCCATCTGAGTGCTCTTCATATCGGCCTTGGTCTCATTCCCCACGTCAGAGGAAAACTTGCCCTTATGCGCGCTCGCCGGAGCCTTGGTGACAACCCGCTTCGGCTCATGTGCTTCCGCGCGATTCATCATCGCTTCTTTACCTGCTAGTCTTTTCATGCCAGTTCTCCAATACCAGGGGGCCGGTGGCCCCCGATTAACCGGCCGAAGGGACCGGAGCCGTAGGCCCAAGGGCTAAGCCGCTTGAGCAATTTCACCTATTCCACCCACTCCAAGCCAATGCCACACGGCCCGGCCTTGCCGAGCGCCAGCTATCGCCGAAGCCAGATCCCCAAACACCGGCACCGGCATTTGTGGCAGAATATTTTTACAAACCACTACCCCTAGCACACGCTTTGCGCTCAGGCTTTCCAGCACCGGCTGGTATAATTGTTCAATCTGCGTATGCCCGGCAGGAACCCAAGTAAGCTTACATTCCAACACCACAAGCTCAGAATCAAAACTTAACACAAAATCCGGCTGGCAATGGCCATGCCCATTCCTATCTTCAAATTCAAACCAGCGTCCCGCGCTCACACTCGGCAGCAATTTCGCCAGTTCCTTTTCATAATGAATACCTTTAGCCATCACGCCTCTGGGACGACCCACTGGAATAGACTTTGGGCGGGACTTTAGCAACTTTGCCCATTCCAACCCGACTATCACCCTGTGTCCCATGGCTCCGCTCCCCAGCTATCGCCAAATGCTTTGCAGTCCGGGAAAATGTGCTCCAACCCAGCCACTTGCCAAACCGATGATTCCCGCACCCCAATAAGCGCCAGCGGTTTTATTAACCAACGCTTTATGAGTTTCCAACGTCAATATAATACCATCAATTTTTTTGTCAAGCTCCTGCACTTTTGTTTTTGTCTCAATAACAATGTCCCTGGTATCATCCACAATTGCAGGCGCCATGATTTTACCCTCTAAGTTTTAACCTCGACCATAGTCATCGCACGAAATCTTACCCGTTCCACTCTTTCGCTCCAGCCCTTGCCAAAAATTTTAAAAGTGGAAAGAGTTTTTAGAAAGTCCATTCTCATCTCACACATGCCGTCGATCATCTGCCTAGCATCAGCTTCCGCAATTGCTTCCAGCGACCGTTGGCCTAGCACACCATCTGCCGGAACAACTGCTAATTTTTGCAAAAATTTAACCGCCCGGCTCACGCCAGAGTTCACAGCCAAATCAAAAACCGCATAATCCAAGCCAAGCGTCAGCTGATCGCCCTTCACCCCCATCCAATATTGAGCTTTGTAAAAAGGCTCAACATCCGCCGGAGTTAATTTCTGCATAACATTTTCACTTACCGTTTTCTGAACCCAGGATTCCCAAGCCCTTTTGGTCACGCCCAGATTAGTCATCCCACCGGGATCATTCGGGTTATTGACATAACCGCCTTCTTCCTTCAGCACCAATTCCAAACAAGCGGCAAAATTGCTTTTCATTTGCTCTGATCCTTGTTTGCCAACAGATGATTCTTGTCCTCGCTTCCAGCCGAGCTTCCGTAGTAGAAATTGATAATCCCGACCCAGGCAGTGCCAAGCGAGCCAAGCATCATCAACAACGCCTCGCTACCAGTTTTAGGCATACCTTCAGCCAGCAACCAGTCGAGAATCATAAAAAACCCCACCGTTGTCACAATAGCCAAAGCCTTCGGCACCCAGTCTTTATTCGCAATCTGCATCTTCCTCGCAGAATCCCGATCATCGGCGTAAATTTTCTGCAGATCAATATCCAGCTCTTTCATCTTGGCTGAAAAATCCGCATCAATTTTCTTCACCGCAGCAAGCTGGTCAGGCGTAGCCCCTGCAAGCGCAGTGCTAACTTCTTCTGCCGTGCCGGAGTCATTTCCCAGCAGAACTCCTGACAACGTCTTTACCGCCAATCCGGCAAGCGGACCCCCTAAGGCCGTTGCAATCGTCGGTGCGATTTGGCCCAGCAGCGGACCCATCTTCGTAAGAAAATCCATCATTTTTTCCCCTTCAATCGAGCGCTGATTCCCTTGGCCTTAGCCTTGGCATCAGCTTTTGAACTTGCGCCCCAAAGTTGGCGGGCAAACCAGCCAATCGTGGCGAGAACGGCGCTAAGAGCCAAATTGACGACTGATTGATCCATAGCGCCGCGAGTCCTTACTGGGCCGGTGTCTCAGCAGCTTCAGGCGCCGGAGCGGCTTCGGCGGAAGGTGCCTCGACAGGCGCCGGTGCGGGCGTCAGCTGCGCTATTGCGCTGGTCTTGATCTTGGTGATCAAGTCGGCGACTTCCACGAAGGGGCGATCTCCGAGCGCTTTCAAAATGGCGTTGATCTCTTCGACGGTATGCTTGAGCAGGACTTCCATGGTAAACTCCTTTTGGTGCCTGTTGACTAGAACATCATAAACATAGAACTGCTGTTTGGGACATAGGCAATTACGATCAAACCGGCGCCACCAGAACCGCCAGCTATCGACGTTCCAACCGAGCTTGTCACACCACCCGCGCCGCCAGAACCCGCGATACCTGATTTTGCCGCCGCGCCGGTCGCCGCCGAGGCGTTGCCGCCCGGACCACCGCCGCTGCCAAGTGTGTTAAGAATTTCGATTCCTTGTGAACCAGAACCGCCAACGCCAACCGATGAGCCGTTCGTCGCGCTTTGCCCACCGCCGCCACCGCCACCGACCGTTCCGGGTGAGCCGGAAATTGTGCCGGAACCCACACCTGCGCCACCGCCCGCACCGAGCGAATTGTTGCCGCCGTTTCCTGCGCCACCGCTGGGCATATTTGTTCCTGCGGTGCCGCCACCATTGCCGCCGCCGCCTGAACCGGCATTATAGCTGCTTGCGGTGTCTGTGACGCTGCCGCCAGCGCCGCCCGCGCCGTTCGGTCCCGCCGCTCCGCCGCCGCCCGCGCCCGCATAACCTATCGCCGTTGAGGCCGACCCCGACGCGCCGCCTGCGCCACCGTTGTACGTGCTTCCTGTTCCGCCCGTTCCGCCGGTGCTGCCGGTCGTCCCCAGACCGCCACCACCGGCGGTGTAGGCGCCAGACGCCCAAGTCGTCGAGCCACCGGCGGAACCAGATCCACCCGCGCCAATCGCATAAGTTACGGAGCTGCCCGCAGTGGAGAAAAAGTTGGTAACCTTGGTGTAACCGCCGCCACCGCCACCGCTGCCACCTTTATGCGTCGTCGTCGGCGAGCCCGCACCGCCAGCGCCGCCTCCACCAATCATGTGGATCGTGTTGTTCCACGGATTAAAATTGGCGGGGACCGTCCACGACGTTCCCGACGTCAGAAGGTAGGCGACCGTGCCGGGCGCAGTGAACAGAGCGCCGGTGACGTTGCTCACGTTCGTGGAGTTGGTGTTCAAGAACCAGACATAAGGAGTTGTGCCGTTGGAAGTCGGCACCGGCGCGAAGGCTATGTCTTGCACAGACAGATAATTGCTGGTCGCTCCGCCGGTCAAAGAGATGGTTGCCTGCGTGCCCGCCGTGGAGCTGTTCAACGTCACCAGATTACCAGAGGTTCCCGCAATGGCAAAAGAGGACGTGAGCGTCGTTGTTGTGGATGCAGGGAACGTGAATGTTGTGGGCGAAACGCCGTTGGATATAGCAGAGAACGAGTTGGCACCCGTGATTGTCAATGCTCCAGCCCCATCATTGGACAGGATACAGGGAAATGTTGTTCCACCGCCGACAAACGTCTTCGCAGTTGAAGCGTTCATGCTGATCTTTCCAACGGAAGAACCAGATGCCACAGTAAAACTGGTTGGCGCGGCATTGTTGAAGGCAGTTGTCGTCGCGGCAGTACAGACAAGTGTTCCGCCATTGAACGTAAGGGTCTTTGTGCCGGTCGCGGTTATAAACGTGGGGGTCGTAAGCGTATTGCCAGAAAGGTTGATAGTTCCGTTTGTCAACGTGACAGAGGAAACGGCCAAGGTCGTGTTGCCAGACAGCGTGAGCGTTATATCTGACTTGTTTACAGTTGTGGTGGATGATGTGGCGGTCGCAGCTACTGTGACAGTGGCAGACGTTCCAGAGTTGCTGTCAAAGGTAGCGGAATCCGCAGATGTGGGGGCGGAAGCCCCAGCAGCACCACCAGTTGTGGCCGCCCAGTGTGTCGTTGAAGAGCTATCCCATGTACCGGACCCACCGACCCAAAAACGAGTAGCCATGTTTACGCCTCCTGATCAGCTGGGGGATTGAACTGCGTGCCATCCCACGTCCAGCCAATGTCGCATGGCTGGTCGTCCGCTATGGCGATCAGCTGCGTCCCTTCGGGCGCAGGATCGACGTTTGGATCGGCCACGATGATGTTCGTCACCAAGCCGTTCGATAGTTCACAAACCGCACAGCGCATGAGTCACCTTTATGCAGTGGCGATGCAACGCCACAGATTGGTTTTGCCGTTGTATTGGAACCCGACGGTCACCGGCAAGGTCGTCGAACCGTTCGATGTCGTCGGCACGGAAGAGGTGCTGTTTTCAGTGTTGGTCCAGCCGATGGTCTGCGTCACCGCGCTGAAGTCGTAAATACGGACAATCGACAACTGACCATCAACCGCGCCAGTCGTTGCCAACGTGATTGCCATCGTAGCCGCAGAGCTATTGGTGAAATTATTCACCTTGCTCGTGATCGGCACCGTGCCTGCATTAGAGGTGACTGTGACCGCGACAGCATTATTGATGAACTGCGCGGCGGTATTGTTGGCGGAGAGCGTCAAGGTGCTGGAGCCGTTATTGACGCCTGTGCCGCCGTTCGCTGAAGGAAGAACTGACGTGCCTTGCACCGTGTTCGAGTTCACCCAAATTGCAATCTGCCCAGCGGTGGGCGTCCCGCTGCTGTTGACGTTTCCGCCGCCTATCGATGCTACCCAAGATGTAACGCCAGAGCCGTCTGTTGATAGCAAATAACCGCTAGTGCCGGGGGTCGTCGGAAGTGTGAGCGACCACGTACCAGCGGCAGTGGCAGGTTGAACCGTCACCGTACCGGATACTGATCCGGGGTAATTCTCTGACGGTGTGGTGATTCCTGCTGTACCGTTGATCGTGACAGTCATGGCTTATGCTCCAGCCGGTGCAATGGTCAGCTTGCCTTCATCGACAAGCTGCATGATGTTCTGGTAGTCGGTGTTGGCGGGATCAATCGGCACGAAGCTCGTCACGCCGTTGATGTCGCAACGGATGCCAGCAGGCGACTGGCCGGTCAGCGTGTTGTTGTAATACTGAGCATTAGTGTACATGATCAAAGCTCCGCTGTGGCTGTAAAGTTTCCATAGTAATAGGCACCGGCAGTGGACGCGCCAACTCCGTAAATTTGAAATTGACCTGAGTATGGATTTAATGCCAGCGTGTTGAGATTTGTAGAGGAAACTGAACTTGTAGCCATCGATGGGGCGGTTCGCATTTCAACAGCAAATGATTGTTGGTAAAACATTGCTGTTGAGCTCAAAATGTAACCGCCTTGACCAAATTTACCAGCTTGATAATACCTCTGACACTGCGCCAACTGATCGCTGTAAATCTGGCGCTCATAGGGCGTGGCAATCGACCCTGCCTCAAGTTGCACATTGCCAATCGTCCACGTTCCGCTAGTTTGCGCGCCGACAGAAAGAACAATTTGCAAGCCAGTCGTAGCCGCAGAAGGAATGGCAATCTGCACATTGTAGCGCGTCACCGTCGAGCTGACGGTGAATGTTCCAGTGGAGATAGAAGTGACCGTAGGAGACGCCAAAGTGCCAAACGTGTTCGTCGTGTTGGCGTAGTAGGCGGTCCATGTCACAGTCGTCAAAAGACTGTTCGCCATATCGACGGAGAAGGTCGCCGTCGTGCCAGCAAGATCGGCGCAGTTGAGAGCTTCGATACGCTGCGCGAAATTGATGGCAGTGACGGATGCAGCGCCTGTGAACTGATAGCGATACTGGTTTGCCGTCGCGCCAGCCACTTGCTGACCCGTCACGTTCGCGCCCGTGCAATAGGCGTAAAAGCGGTCAACCGTATAGGCCAAAGCCGCGCCAGCGGTGATCGTTTGCGCCGCGCCAGCGTTGCGCTGGTCCACCGCGCAGTTCCCATTGATGATGCGGTTGCGCTTGAAGCTAGACGACATCGCAGCCGTACCAGCAAACGTGGCGTTCTGGCTGGTGTCCAGCGTCAGCGCAGCCGCATTGTTGCTTTCCAACACCAACGGAGCGCTAGCGCCCGAATTAATCGTACCGACAACTAGCGTTCCTGCTGACATCAAACCGCTCCCGCAACAACCCAAGCCTTAGTGGCTTCGTCCCAGTTATACAGTTTCCCATCCGTAGGCATAGCCACCGGAGCTTCCCACAGCCAACTCGTTTGATTCAGCACCCAGCTGGCAAACGGCTGTTCAGCATAGAACACATCATGAACAGAGTCATAATTACCCCCCACACCCGCATAATTCGCACGAAGCGCCTGGCCACCATCCGGCTTACCATCTGCCCCATAATGCACCCCGCCACGGGTATTATAGCTGGTCTGCAACCAAGTACCCGGAGAGCTGTCCACGAAGGTCTGAAAGAACTCCGGTTCAGCAACGATGACATTAACAACCTTGCCGTTTAGAACTTTTGCGAAGTGGCTCATGCCGTGTAGCTCCCCGAAGAGGTGAATTTAATGATGGTGTTAGAACCGCTAGTGGTTATCGTTGGCGATCCGGTTACTGTGCCAGTGTAGTTTGCAGTTGGAACCGAGAGGATAATAACGCCGGAGCCGCCATTGCCACCTGCTGAGGTTGAAGAGGAGGCTGATCCGCCATTGATTGACCCTCACGTCGGAGATGTTGAAGCCAAGATGTAATAAACAGTTCCGCCGATATTAATGGCGAGTTTGTTTGTTACCGTGTTGGTGGTAGACGCGCTGACGGCGGTCTCGACCAGAGCCGTGCCTGTCACCGCTGGAATCGTAACCGTGTTTGTACCAGCCACCGCAGTGGGGGACAATGTGATCGTTCCGGATGTTGACCCGGCAAGAGCAATATTACCCATCAGACAATGCTCCAAGTTGAACCGGCAGGAACAGTCACGGTCGCCGCTGCCGCAATAGTGATCGGACCAAACGTGCCAGAGTTCTGTCCCGTCGGAATGGTGTAGCTGGTGTTCACCGTCTGGCCGTTATTGTAGAAAATCGCATCGGTTCCGCCGCCTGTAGGCACCGATGAGCCACCACCGGCAGGAGTTGCCCACGTCCCGTCGCCGCGCAGATATGTCGTACTAGACGGCGTTCCGGTGACCGGGTTTGCGCCCAGTGCCGAGACCGAACTGATCAGGTATCCGCTGGTTGGCAACGTCAATGCGGTCGTGCCGCTGACCGTCAGGGTCGTGCCGTAAGCTCCGCTGATCGTCAGGGTGCTGGCGGCATTGTTCGCCACTCCGGTGCCGCCGTAAGCCGGGCCAATAACCGCACCATTCCAGGTCCCATTTGTATACGAACCTGCCCAGCTCAATGTATTCGTGGACCAGCTCGCATTGGTTGGCGCTTGATTGTGCGTGTCCCACGATCCCGCTGCGGGCGAGTTTACCAAAAGAATAGCTTCAGCAAACGCCCCTGACTGCAATGTCAGCAACGTAGTGCCGGAATTATTTTTAACAACAATCGTTCCAGAAGTCTGAT
>Ga0208741_10000819_pt1 | contig 13752 bp, 10 predicted proteins | sample CryBogCBE03Jun09_FD_184576 | JGI IMG/M metagenome (GOLD analysis project Ga0208741, IMG submission 184576) | Freshwater microbial communities from Crystal Bog, Wisconsin, USA - CBE03Jun09 (SPAdes) | ecosystem: Environmental > Aquatic > Freshwater > Lake | place: Crystal Bog, Wisconsin, USA...
GGAAGAGGGGTTTGTGATAATGGCGAAATAATGGCGGTTTTACCGCCTTTAATTTGGCAATTTCTTACTTAAAAGCAACCAGCTTTCCCTATTTTTACCCAACAACCTAATCAATAGTGCCATGTATTTTTTTCTGCGCGTTTGCGTAATCCCCATCGCCCTGGTGAGCTGGGTGGTTTTCCAACTACTCATCAAGAAAAAGAAATTTTCCGCCATTGAGGGCGACGTTAAAGTAATTGCCTTTTTTCTGGCGGTTTGGGTGTTGATCTATTTTATGATACTGAAGTGAAAACCTTGTTTCCCGGCCAATTGCTTATTTTTGCAGCCCCGTTGCGCATAACTGCCTCATTGGCGTTGGTTGCTGCATATAGGTTCCCGTAGTACAAGGGAGTGACACAACGTAGTTGGTCAACGGGCAAACAGTTGACAACAAAAAAATTATAGCGTGGCAAATATTGCGGAAGATACTAAAACAGAACAGGCTAAGACACACCCTTTAGAGCCTGCCCCGAATTTATTTCGGGGGGATGGGGGCATCAAAAGGTACATGATTTCGGCGGCGCTGCCCTATGCCAACGGGCTAAAACACATCGGCCACCTGGCAGGTGCTTACCTGCCTGCGGATATTTATGTACGCTACCTGCGTGCGCAAAAACGCGATGTGGTGTTTGTAAGCGGCAGCGACGAGCATGGCACGGCCATACCCATACAGGCCATGAAGGAGGGTACCACGGCCCGGGATATTATTGACAAATACCACCCCATCATCAAACAAAATTTTGAGGACCTGGGTATTTCGTTCGACATATACCACCGCACCAGCGAACCCATACACCATGAAACATCGCAGGAGTTTTTTACCTATTTGAATGACCGTGGCAAGCTGAAAATTATTGACAGCGAGCAGTATTACGATGAGGAAGCCAAAAACTTTTTAGCCGACCGGTTTATAAAAGGCACCTGCCCCAACTGCGGTTTTGAAAATGCTTTTGGCGACCAGTGCGAACGTTGCGGCACATCGTTGAGCCCTGACATGTTGATTAACCCCGTAAGCACGCTTAGCGGCAGCAAACCTGTAAAAAAGGCTACCAAACATTGGTACCTGCCCTTGGGCGAATACGAGCAATGGCTGCGCGACTGGATATTGGAGGAACACAAAGACGACTGGCGCGCCACGGTGCTGGGCCAGTGCAAAAGCTGGATTGATGGCGGCCTGGGCGACCGTGCCGTTACCCGCGACCTTGACTGGGGTATTAAAGTGCCCCTTGACAGTGCGGTGGGTAAGGTGTTGTACGTGTGGTTTGACGCACCCATTGGCTACATAAGCGCCACCAAACAGTGGGCGCTGGACAATGATAAAGACTGGCGGCCTTACTGGTATGCCGAAGATACCAAGCTGGTGCATTTTATAGGTAAGGATAATATCGTGTTCCATTGCATTATCTTCCCGATAATGTTGAAGCTGCACGGCAATATAGTGCCCGCCAACGTGCCTGCCAACGAGTTTATGAACCTTGAGGGCGATAAGATGAGTACCAGCCGTAATTGGAAGCTGGAAATGCAGGATTATATTGATGATTTTATAAAGAAGGAAAATGGCGGCACCCAAATGGCTGACGTGCTGCGCTATTACCTTACCACTATTTCGCCAGAAACGAAGGACAGTGAGTTTACATGGAAAGGCTTTCAGGATGCGAACAATAGCGAACTGGTGTCAATTTTCGGCAACTTTGTAAACAGGGCGTTTGTAATGATGCACAAGCTTTGCAATGGCAAAGTACCCCCTTTTCACAAGGATATTGCCGATGACAGCGACCGGCAGTTGGTAGCTGACATAAAAGCCACCAAGGATACCGTGGAGGGCCTGCTGGAGCAATACAAGTTTAGGGAAGCGCTTTTTGTGGTGATGGACCTTGCCCGCAAAGGCAATGGTTACCTGCAAAAAAGAGAGCCTTGGAAGAAGTTGAAGGTGGAGAATGATTTGATTATACCGCAGGTGGATGATGCCAAGCGATTGGTGGATAATACGTTGCACCTTTGCCTGCAGTTAACCGCCAACCTGGCGATATTTATGAACCCCTTCCTGCCGTTTACAGCCAAGAAAATGCTGCACATGATGAAGGTGGTGGATAAAATGCTGGATTGGGAAAATGCGGGCCGGATAGACTTGTTGAAAACCGGTTATACCCTGCGGCCGCCAGAATTATTGTTCCGCAAGATTGAGAATGAAGAAATTGCCTACCAAGTAGAAAAATTAAAAAAAGGATTAGTGAAACCAGACCTAAGCGCTGTTGCGCCCGAACACTTGTTAGAAAATACCGTTACCGAGGTGGAGCCAGCTGAACCTGCGTTTGCCCCCGTAAAAGCGGAAATAGTGTACGATGATTTTGCCAAGATTGACCTGCGGGTGGGCACAATTGTAGCGGCTGAGAAAGTGGCCAAGGCGGATAAGCTATTAAAACTACAGATTGACCTTGGCTTTGAAACCCGTACCATTGTATCGGGTATTGCCTTGCACTTTACCACAGAGGAGATTGTTGGCAAGCAAGTAACAGTGGTGGTTAACCTGGCACCCCGAAAAATGCGTGGTATTGAAAGCAATGGCATGATATTGATGGCCGAGGATGCCAGCGGCAAGCTGCATTTTGTTAACCCTGAGCAAGGCATTAATGCTGGTGCTGGGGTAAGTTAGTAATGCCAATAGGTTTAAAAATAAAAACAGGCTGGCGCAACATTTGTGCCAGCCTGCTTTTTATTACTTCAGTTGTTTCAGTTCTTTGGTTTGCCTGTTTCCTGTCTTTTGGAGGAGCCGCTTTGTCACATAGGCAACGGGCTGTATTCGTGTCAACGCTGGTATAAAACCTAGCTTGTTGCCACCTAAAACTTGCCTTCATCCACATCCTTAATAAATTGTATTACGCCAGGGTAAAAATGCGTCTGGTCGTCCCACATGGCTAAATGGCTGCCGTTGGGGCAATATAGGTAGCGGCCATGCTGCACTTGTGTGCTCTCCCATTTCATGTGTTCAGGGTCCATCGTATCGTAATGCGCACCTACCGTAAGCGTGGGCACCTTTATTTCTTTAAGGCGGTCTTTTATATCCCAGGTGGCTAGCCGCCCCGAAATGCCGAATTCACTGGGGCCCTGCATCATGGTATAAATTTCCGAGTTTACATGTTTAAAGGCGCGCTGTACGGGGTCGGGGTTGGGCACAATGCGGCATAGGTGCTCATTGTAAAAACCAGCTAACAGGGCCTCATAGCGCGGGTTGGTTACCTGGCCGGTGGTTTGCAGCAGGTTTATGCTGTCAATCACTTTTTTGTCCATTTGCTTTTGCAGCTCTAGGTTGTATTTGGCATAGTCAGGCGCACTGGCCATCATGTTACAAACAATAAGGCCTTTTAGGTTTTGTTGGTATTTAAACGCATACTCGTACGCCAATATGCCACCCCAGGAGTTACCAAGCAGGTAAAAGTTATCTTTGTTTAGCCCCAGTGCCTTGCGCACCTGCTCCACTTCTTCCACAAAACGCGGCGTAGTCCATAAGCTGCTGTCCTTTGGCTGGTCGCTGTAATAACTGCCCAGCTGGTCGTATTCAATCATTTCAAAGCCCTCTTTCGGAAAAAAGCTCTCAAAACATTCCATGTATTCATGCGTCATGGCGGGGCCGCCGTGCAACAACAATACTTTTATGCGCGGGTTATTGCCTATTCGTTTGGTCCACACGTTAAATGTACCTACGGGCGTGGTTATGGGTACCATGGTAATACCCGCTGTTTGCACACCGGTATCGCGCGGGGCAAAATATTCGGCCACTGTAACAGATTTTGGGCTGTCACTAGCGGGCATGTTGCAGGCAAAAAGCGTAGCGGCAAGCGCTACAAGGCATATATATTTCATAAAGCAGTTTTGTCTGCAATGTAAGAAGAATGTTGCTCCTCAAGGGATTATGGAACGCAGATATTAAAAATTGGGGGATAATCACAGATTTTTTTATGTAACCAGCCCCAAAATTTATGTGTTCCGTCGGCGGTTATCCCCTCGCCTTTGTTGGTGTTTTCACCAACAAAGTTTCTCATTGTATTGTAAGCCCTATATGATCGTTGTTGGTGAAAACACCCACCAACGGCGAAGAACTTTCGGAGCCAAAAAAATAGCTGAGCGTCATAAAAAATTAAAGCGACATCTCTCCGAACATCTTAGTAATCCTAAAAATCTGCGCTCCTTCCATCAGTGTTTAATAAAATATGCACGCTCCTTGGCAATTTTTTCCTTGAAAAATTGATTGAATTCAGCATTAGCGCCTTTTAGTACCATTACAAGGTCGCCGCGCTCTCTGGCATAAGGGGCCGTAATGCTGTCGGTTAACACGGCAGATGCAAACTGTTTTACAAAGGGTTTTTGCATATCAGTGGGGTCGTCGGTTAACAGCAAAAGGTTTTCCACATGCACTGTATCGGGTATCCAATATAAAAAGCTGGCATTGGTGCTGTATGGCAACGGGAGGCCGTATTTTTTAGCATAAAACGTAATTGCACCGGCCAGGCCATAGTTATCGCAAAAAATAATCGTGTGCTGTTTTTCTGTGGTGCTGAGGGTGTTGTATGCCTCCGCTACTTTTTGGGCCATTTCCTCCCACCCAAGCATGTCAGAAAAATCCTGTGGAAGCGGGTGGTTTTCTTGGTCTTCCCACCGTAAGGCCCCGGTCTTTTCGGCTTGGGTACGCACATAATAATCGGCCAGTTGCTGCGGCTTAAAAACGGGCAGCAAAATAGGCACGATAAACGTTATAAGCGTTAGCGGAATAACCGCCAATACCAACCGAATAACCATAAAGCGTTTGGTAATAAGCTCCAAATAATATGCGCCAAACGCAAAAAGCACTGGGTACGCACCCAGTGAATAATAGTTTTTGCCATGTAGTGCCAGCAACAACGCTATAACAAACAAGTATGCCCAGGCAACAAAACGGTATTTTTTGCCGGCAGGGGAAAACGCAGTAAACCACAGCCCCGCCAGCCAAATAAATACGCAGGGCAGAAACATGATAAACTGGTCTACCACAAAACTTACCGGGCTTACATATTGCAATTGCGTGCGTTGCAATTGTTGCATGTGGCGTAACACCGCAAAATTTTCGCTGTACTGCCACATAACATTGGGCAAAAAAATGACAAAGCCGATAATAGCGGCTATATACAAGTGCCGGTTGGCAAATATTTTCCGCTGCGGGGTTAGCAATAAGCCGGCCATTACACTGGCAATAAAAAACAACACCGAATACTTGCTCATCATACCCAAGCCGGCACTTAGGCCTGTTACGTACAGCCAGAAATTTTTGTCGGTTTGTATAAACCGGATGATGCCGTAGGCAATCATGGTCCAGAAAAATACCTCCAAAAAGTTGGGCTGGAAAAGATAATGTACCCGCAAGTAACCACCCAGCACGAAGGAAAGAAATGCCAACACCAGCGCAAAATACCTGCCCCCGAGTGATAAGATTATTTTACCGGTAATAATATAGGTTAACGCCCCAGATAAGGAGGGCCAACATTTAAGCCAAAACATGTTGGAGCCAAACAAATGGGTAAGCCAAGCAAATACGCTTAGCAGGGGCGGTACTTCCATAAAGCCCCAGGCCATGTGCTGGCCTTCGGCTAGGTACAAAAGTTCGTCCCGGTGGGGTTCGTAATAGCCGTTCTGTATAAAAAACGGCAGCGCAAATTTTACGAATGCAAGAAAATATAAAAGCCTGTTGTTTAGTTTCATGAGATGAAGCCCCAGCCCCTAAAGGGGTATTGAAAATTTTTTGTAAACTTTACAACAGAAAGGTACAACAGCCTTTTAAACGGTAGCAGTAATTTATTTGAGCGGAAATTAACAATGTTTACCAGCGGTTATGATAGCATGTCGGTAATACATACCACCGCATTAATTGGCATTGGCAGTGCTACAATGTTCTTTTGCCCATTTATCCATATCTTGGTCAGTATAATTCCTGGCAGAATGCTCTTTATCTGCCACGGCTATCGCTTTTTTGAGAAGAAGTTCCGACAACATGGCCTTTATTTCAAGCAATTCATCTTCACTCCGTTCTTGTTTAAAGAGCTTTAGAATTTCCAGTTGGGTGTTATTTAGCGCAGGCATTCTTTAAAATTTAGTACCAGCAAGTCACACAAATTTTTATTACTCCAGCAACCCCAGCGTATGCTTAACCCTCGCCAGCGTGTCTTCCCGGCCGATGATAGTAGCAATATCAAACACGCCCGGGCCGAACTTGCCGCCTACCAACATAACGCGCAGGGGCAACAATAAGTCGCCAGGTTTTATTTGGTGCGCTGCTGCCAGTTCCTTAAATTCTTTTTCAAGGTCGTCGTGCTGCCAGTAGGGTATTAGTTCGTAGGCACGCAGCAACTCAATAAAAAACTGGTTCTTTTGGGCGGTCCATTTTGGTTTTAGGGCATCTGTGTCAATCTCCGTCGGTGCCTTAAAAAAGAAACCCGCCTGCTGTACAAAATCTGGTAGCAGTATGCAGCGCTCTTTCACCAGCTCCAACACTTGGTAAAACTTGGCATCATCTTCAATGGCTATCCCTTTTTCTGCAAACAAGCCTTTTACCTTAGCACCGTAATGTGCAACGGGCAACCGCTTTATCCATTCCTGGTTAAACCATTTGGCTTTTTCAAAATCAAATTTGGCCCCGCCTTTGTGTACCCTGTCCATGCTGAATTTTTCCACCAGTTCATCCAGTGTAAAAATTTCCTGGCCGGTGCCATCGTTCCAGCCGAGGGCAGCCAGCATGTTTATAAAGGCTTCTGGCAAAAAGCCCCTTTCTTTAAAACCGGTTGCCGCCTCGCCTGTTCTGGGGTCGGTCCAGTCCATGGCAAATACCGGAAAGCCCAACCGGTCGCCATCGCGTTTGCTCAGTTTGCCGTTGCCTTCTGGTTTTAATATCAGGGGCAGGTGCGCCCATTGGGGCATGTTTTCCAAGCCAAATAAATATTTCCATAACAGTACATGGGCTGGTGCGCTGGGCAGCCATTCTTCCCCGCGGAAGGCATGGGTTATTTTCATTAGGTAGTCATCAATTACCACAGCCAAATGGTAGGTGGGCATGCCATCTGCCTTTAGCAATACTTTATCGTCGGATAGCGATGAGTCAAAACTCACGTCGCCCCGTATCATATCGGTAAACGTAATTTCTTCATGCTCCGGCATTTTTATACGGATAACATAAGGTGTGCCAGCGGTGAGCAGCGCAGCTACCTCGGTTTCAGTTAAAGTAAGTGCGTTGCGCATATGCCCACGCAACTCGTGGTTGTATTGGGGGGATGGGTTTTCTTTCGTTTTAAACTTGGTGCGCATTTCTTCCAGCTCCTGCGGCGTGTCAAACGCATAGTAGGCATGGCCCTGCTGCACCAATTGCTCGGCATATTGCAGGTACATGGGTTTTCTTTCGCTCTGCCGGTAAGGGCCATAGGGGCCGCCGTGTATGGCACTTTCGTCAGGTACAAGGCCGCACCATTCAAGGCAACTAAAAATGTATTCCTCGGCACCTTCCACAAAACGGGTTTGGTCGGTATCCTCAATACGCAGTATAAAATCACCGCCAACATGTTTGGCAAATAAATAGTTGAACAGCACGGTGCGTACACCGCCCAAATGCAAGCCCCCTGTGGGCGATGGCGCAAAGCGCACCCTTACTTTTTTAGCATCCATGCGGCAAAGATAATACGTCACCCCCAACCCCTCTCCACAAAGTGTAGGGGCGAGCCGAGGATAACCTAAAAAGACTTGAACCCGGAGATAAAATCAAAGACTTTTTGGTAACCAGCGGCAGGAATACTGGTGAGCGTCACTTGTGTCACACCATGCATCTTTCAAATCTTTATTGGGCTTGCATTTCCTGTTTGGTCACAGGGTTAACGGAGTTTTTGAACAGAGTTTCAAAGAGTTGTTTTTGGTAAATGTTTACGCTCTCCACCCACTCGTTACATTCGGTCTTCCCATCTTACTGACATCCAGACTATCCGTCTTCCCGTCTGCCAGTCTTTCCGACTCCCCGTCTTTCGGTCTTTCCGACTCCCCGTCTTCCCGACTTTCCCGATATTTGCCTTATGGACAGGATGGAACGTGTAAAAGAAATGCTACTGGCATCGCCCAAGGATAATTTTTTGCGGCATGCGCTGGGGCTTGAGTACGTGAAGGAAGGCAATGATGCGGGGGCCAGGGTGCTTTTTGAAGCCATACTTGCCGACAGCCCCGATTATGTAGGCACCTACTACCATTTAGGCAAACTGCTTGAACGTGCTAGTGAAACGCAGCTCGCCATTACTTGGTACGAAAAAGGCATGGCTGCGGCTAAATTAGCCGGTAGCCGCCATGCCTATAATGAGTTACAAACGGCGTATGAGGAGCTGGTGTATTAACAACCGGCTTGTATCATATTCCTTGTACGCATCGCTGTATTCCAACCATAACAATTTTTACCATTACCTGCCTGTGCCTACACCAAAATCTCCTTAATCGGTTTCCCCTTACCATCAGGCGTGGTATAAAACGGCCTTTTTTCTATTTCGTATTGGGTGTCTTCTGGTATGCCCAATGTATGGTAAATAGTTTGGTGTATCTGGTCAATCTTTACGGGGTTTTCAATGGTTTTGCAGGGGCGCTCATCGGCAGTTTTACCGTACACAAAGCCTTTTTTTATGCCGCCGCCAAACATCAGCATACTGCAACCGTCGGTAAAGTGCCGGTGCATACCATAAAATTTTATGTCGTTTATCACATCGGGCTGGCTAACCTGTTCTTGCACTTTCGCCTCCGGCCGGCCTTCCACCATCATATCGCGGCTGAACTCGCTGGCCAATATGATGAGCGTGCGGTCTAGATGACCACTTTTGTCCAAGTCTTTTACCAATTGGGCCACCGGGCCGTCAATCATCTTCTTCATATCCGCCATGCGGGTATGGCCATTTTCGTGGGTGTCAAAACCCATAAACGGCACATATTCTGTCGTTACGCTGATAAACCTTGCCCCTTGCTCCGTTAGCCTTTTGGCCAGCAGGCAGCCCAAGCCAAATTTGCCGCCCGTATTGTATACATCGTATGATTCTTTTGGCTCTAAGCTCAGATTAAAGGCTGTAGCTTCCGGCGAGTTCAGCAGCATATACGCTTGCTCCATCGAGCGTTTTAGTGATTCTTTCTGGTAGTCGCTGCCATACTCGCCCGCAGGGCTTTTGCTAATGAGGTCGTTGTATAACTGGTTGCGCCGCTCAAAGCGTTTGGCATCCATACCCACAGGTGGGCGAACGCTTTCAAGCCCTTGGCTGGGGTCGGGTATCAGGAAGGGGCCAAACTCATTACCCAAAAAGCCTGCCGTGTGGAAGGCCTTCAATTCTTCCCCCTCGCCCAGTGTAAAACGCTGGCCGATATCGATAAACGCAGGTATCACAGGGTTTTTAGGCCCCAATTCCTTGGCTATCCAAGCGCCGATGTGCGGTGCTGCCACTGTTTGTGGCGGCTCGTAACAGGTATGCCAATGGTATTGGTGCCTGGCATGCAGTATATGGCCCATATCGGCCGCCACATAAGAGCGTATGAGGGTGCCCTTATCCATTACGCTGCCGATAGACTCCAGCCCTTCGGAGAAATGAATGCCATCCAGCTTGGTGGGTATTGATTTAAAGGTACTCAGCACGCCATTGGATTGCATACCTTTTTCGTAAGGGGTATATCGTTTGGGGTCAAAGGTTTCAGTATGGGCCATGCCGCCCGCCATCCACAGCAATATAACCGTATCGGCGGTGCCTGCAGCCAGTTTGCTTTTGCCGCAACCGCTAAGCATGCTGGCAACCGGCGCACCGGCTGCCAATGCCGCGAGGGTTGCTGCACTGGATGTTTTTAGAAAGTCCCTTCTGTTCCAATTGGGTTTCATATGTTCGTTTTTATAGGCCTGGTGCGGTTTTCTCACACCGCACAAAGCTTTTTATTCAATCAGCTTCCTCCTTATGGCTTTTTCTTTTTTGCCTTGACGCAAAAAAGAAACAAAAAAAGTCAAGGCAAAACCCGATCGCTCCCCGCGTTTTTGCCTTGCCAGCGCCTCCCCAAGTGTAGCTGCGTGCCTTTTTACTTTTTATCTTCTTGCGTGATGCCTTTTCAAAGCTTGTAAATATTTTTTACAACTGCAACCTTTACTTTTTATTCAGTCCCTAAACTTCCGCTTTAATCATCTTGTAAACATCTTGCTATTTTAGTTCCGCTCCTTCTATTCAACTTATGGCTCTCATTTTACACCTTATACCTTTCACGTTACCCATTTCGACTTACACCGGGTGCATTCCATATTGTCGCCAATGAAAGTCGCATTTTTCAACAGGGGTTCTTCGCAAAGCCTCCCGATTGTATCGGGAAGAGGGGGTGGGGTGGGGCGAAAACAGCAGCGGCAATTTGGAATACGGCCCCTAAACCTTTTACCTTTCGCCTTACACCTTCCCTCAATATATCAACTGAAATTCCGGTTGCAATGTTATTGCCCACAAAAAGTCTTGTTCAACCTGTGGGTTTGGCCCCAATGCTTTTTCGGCCGTTGTTTCTTCTTCCTTCAGCGGTAAACGCCCGAATGCTGTTTGGTACACATGCCCAACCAACGCTTGGGGGTTGGGGTATTTGCTTTTTAAAGTTAAGGCGGCTTTTTTAAGCGCATCGTTAAATAAGCTGCCATTGGTTAACTCCAACGCCTGTAGCAAGTTGGCCTGCGACACCCGGCTGGTGGAAACGGTTTCCCTATTGGGCCTGCCCAAAGCGGTAAGAAAAGCATCATTCCTCACCAGCGCAGCCCTGGCAAACGGTATATTGGCCTTAACGCTTTTTGGCAGCAGGTCGTACACCACCACACTATCGGGGTAAATGGGTTGTAAAACCTGGCCCACAGCATCAGCAAATTCCTCGCCGGTTAACCGCCTGCGCTGCATGCCTTTAAACACAAAATGCGTGGTAAGCATGTTGGCGTCTTTTACCGACACTGACGGCAACTGGTAGGTTTGGGAGGTGATGATGTTGTAAATAAGCCGTTTAATATCGCCGCCCGATTTTTCAAAGTCGTATGCCAGCCAGTCGAGCAAGTCCTGGCTCCACGGCGTGTTGTCCATAATGTCCACCGGCTCTACCATGCCACGGCCCATGAGCTGCGCCCAAATGCGGTTTACAAAAGTGCGGTACAGCCGCCCGTTTTTGGGCTGCACCAAACTGTCGGCCAGTTGTTTCAGCCTGTCTTTTTTGGCCAGTTTAGGGTCTAAACTACCCAGCTGGCTAAACAAAACCCTGCTCACCGCCATTTTGCCGGTGGGCTTGTCGCAACGGTTAATTTCCAGTACCGAGTCGGCAAAAATGTTGGCAAAGCCATACGCCTGGTCCAACTTCCAGTCGCTCACAAAGCTGTTGTGGCAGGAGGCACATTTGAGGTTAACCCCCAGGAAAACCTGCGAAATGTTTTGGGCAGCCTGCATCTCCACCCGCTGGCTGGCATTGATGGTGCCGCGCCACTGTATGCCACGGATAAACCCCTCGGAGTTTTTATCAGGACTGATAAGCTCCTTTACAATATTGTTAAACGGCTTGTTGGTTTGTAAGCTGGTGTACAGCCAGTCGGTTATGCCAAAACGGCCGCCGGTAATATAGCCGGTGCCGGTATAATCGTTGCGCAGCGCATCGTTCCAAAAGGTAAGCCATTGCTGGGCATAGTCGTCGTTGCGGCTTAGCAGGCGGGCTGCGAGCAACGCCCTTTTATCGGGGCGGGGGTCTTTTATAAAAGCATCAACACTGTCTGGCTTGGGTAACAGGCCAATCACATCCATATACAACCGGCGTATGTACACGCGGTCATCCACCGGCTTGGCCAAGGGTACATTATGCTTTACAAAATAGGCATTTACAAAAAGGTCAATCGGGCTGGTAAGGTTGTTGGTAGGTGCCGGTATGGCTGGCAGCCTGGGTTCCAGTGCTGCTACCTTAAACAAGCTTTTTTCCGGTCCGTCGGGCCAGGGTGCACCCTGCTTTATCCAAAAGGAAAGTGTTTGTATTTCAGCGGGGGTAAGCCCATTGCCTTTGGACGGCATAGCTTTTTTATCGCTGCGGGGCAGGTTAACCCTTCGGATGATTTCGCTGTTTTCCGGGTGGAAAGGTTCTATTATTTTACCATCCTTGCCACCTTTAAATATGTATTGCTTGCCGTCGAGCCTTAACTCGCCTTTTACTTTGGTTTCGCCATGGCAGCTGTAGCAGTTGTGTGCTAAAATGGTGCGCACCTGTATGTTTAAATCCTGCAACTGGCTGGCGGTAAGCGGGCCGTTAACGCCAGCAAAGGCGAACGTTGAACCACTCTCTGCATCATCATCGGCCACAGCGTCGCCGCTGGTAGATGGTGGCAGCACGCTGCTTAAGTAGTCTTCGCCATGGGTAAGCTCGCTGCCAAAATGCCCCGCCAGTGTTACCCCCAAAACTGTGGCAATTAATGTAATCAGCCCGGCCTTTCGGTTTCTTTTGTTATACAGCCAATAGCTTGCGCAGGCCAGTACCATGGTGCCTATGCCCAGCCATTGGTGCAACTGTAGTACGTTGCTGCCATAGGTTTCGGTATTGGCCAATACCAAGCCCAGCACCACCGAAACCACGGCCGAGGCAGCCCCGGTAAGTACCAATATGGTAACCGTAGTGGCGTATTGTGCGGTTTTTTGGCGCCAGGCCAGCCCTTCAAACAACAGGGCAATAAACAACAGCCCAATAGGAAAATGCACTACCATGGGGTGCAGCCTGCCCAAGAACGCCCACAGCCAAAAGCCGCCCCCGGCAGGTTTTGCCGTGCCGCCGGCTGCCATGGCCGGGCTTACCGCCGAGGAAAATGCAAAAACCAGTATTGTTAAAAGCCCTGCTATTATGGCAATGCGGGACAGCCGGAGTGATTTTATAAAAGCAATCATAATGTATAATAAAAATATTCAATAATAAATGCCCGCCAAATTACCTGCTCTGTTTTTTGCACGCGGCCAAATACCCAACAGGGGTGTGCCCGAGCCTACAAGATACTGTTTACAGCAATGCAACACCTTACTAACAGGGTTACCAAATATAGCCAACCTTGTGCGTAGGGCTGCACATTGATCACAATTGTAAAAAATGGAGGGGAAAAAGTAAAAATTGGTAACAGATGGCGCAGGTTGCCCCCAATGATGTTTTTTATAATAGTTTTTGGTAGTGGGCTGGCGTAGTGCTATGGAGCTTTGGTTGCCACGCTCGCTGGTACGTACTGTATATTACTCAACAAAACAGCCAAAGGGCTTGTACACCCTGAGGTGGTATAATTTGCATACTTTGTTTCCACTTATAGTCGCCCTTTTGAAATGGGCTTTTATCAGAAATTCGAGATGAACTACTCGGCCATCGCCAACTGCGCTGGTGATAATGCTGGTTGGTACCGCATACTTGGTAACGGTCCGCTACAATACACCACTTTGCAAATAGTTATGCTGCAAAATGACATAGCGAAAGCGGTCGAAAGAATTTTGCCAATTGAAAAGCTACAGCATCGTCATACCTGAGACGGCAGGTATCTCCGAAATAATACGCAAGCCCGCCTGAACGGTTCCGCCAGAACGGGCCTGATTAGCTCTGGACGAAACCTGTGTCTGGTGCTACGACGACTAACCCCCGTCAATTTGGCTTTTGTTACTTTGAAAACGTAATGACCATCCGCTA
>Ga0208741_10000820_pt1 | contig 13691 bp, 7 predicted proteins | sample CryBogCBE03Jun09_FD_184576 | JGI IMG/M metagenome (GOLD analysis project Ga0208741, IMG submission 184576) | Freshwater microbial communities from Crystal Bog, Wisconsin, USA - CBE03Jun09 (SPAdes) | ecosystem: Environmental > Aquatic > Freshwater > Lake | place: Crystal Bog, Wisconsin, USA...
AAAAAAGAGAAGTTTAAAGAATAAAAGATTGCTTTGCGGTTGGGACGAAAAGTTTTTGGCAAAACTGCTATTTAAAGAAATTTAGATGCGTTTGCCCTGGGATTAACCTACTGAGGCAACATAAAAAACGACTTGATTTGTAAAGTGTCCAATTGGATGTTAGCCACACCTCTGCAAAAGGGGCGGTTGCCTGTAAGGGATATTCTTGAATGCAGATGCAGGCTTTTACTGTGAAGAATAAAACGAGACCTGTTTGGAAAAATGAATAGAACCTAATGCCAGAAACATCAAGGGAAAAAAGGTTCGGTATCGATACTTTGACGAAGAATTATGTAAAGGAGGAATAAGATTGAACATGCAAATGCTTAGATTGATTCTTTTAAAATTTTAAACAACTTCTTTAATAAATTTTATACGTTTAAAAATTGAGTTAATAAAATTTGTTACAAAAGCTTTTGTACTATGATATACAACATAACAATTTGGTTAGGTTGGGTGATTGTATAAATATTTTTAAAGAATGTAAACACTTAACCCCCTTTCCTGCAACATCCAACACATCAATTGGTCAATCAATAACTAAACTTTCTTCAACCGTCCAAGTCTTTGCATTCGTCTTAAAACATTTTAAAAAGCTTTCGAATGAATAAATCTATTTTGCTAGCCTTTGCTTCACTTACGCTCTCTGTTTTTTGTAGGGGGCAGTACGTAAACAATCAATCTCCCTTTGCAGATAAACCGTGCGATTCTTACAGTAATTATAAAGATGAAAATGGTAAACCCGGCGTTCTGCTTTGGGGTGCTGCTAACCCTAAAGACTTTGGTAGCCGCCCGGTAACCTTTAATTATGATGGGGTACGTAAGGTAAATCAAGTGCCTGCACCAGGCATACATCCTCGCATTTATTTTGGGCCGGATGACTTGCCTGAGATAAGAAAGAACCTCAAGGAAACCCAATGTGGACAAGGCTGCTGGAAGAATATATTGTCGTGGACTGAGATGATGAAGGGCAACTATGATGATACAAAAGACTATGCGAAGCCCGATGTTTGGAAAGGTGAATTTGGTGGCTTGCATGGACGGGTGCCTCTGTTTAGATTGAGTATCCCACGTGTAAAAGGGATGGCGTATAACCATAATACTTTGGCAAGAGATATTTATGATGGATTAGCCAATGGAACTACTACCTCTTTTCCTGAGTCTTATTGGGATGTATTCTCTTTGGAAGCCTTCAGGTGTTTGATTGAAGAAGACAAAACAGGAGCTGAGAAACTAGCTAAAGCAACTGTTACAGCCTTGAAGATTGATGCTGCCAAACGGGACTCTATTCGCGCAGCAAAGAATATTACCAAACCAAATGAGCAGCCTATTGGACGGTTTCAGTTGGCTTTTACTTACGACTTCATCTTTAATTGGTTGACTCCTGAACAGAAAAAAGCCATGCATGATGAGCTTGCCGAAAACACTTGGAGCCATGATAACTATGGAACATTCAACACAGCAGAGGCTTCCAGAAGTAACTGGGCTACCTTCTCCTATTGGTTGTTTGAAGTGTTGGCTATTGAAGGTGAGTCTGGTTTTAATGATTTGAAAGTGAAAGGCATGTACAGGGGCTGGCATAACCTGATGACTTATGGTTGGTTTCAGTCGGGTGCAACTTTTGAGGGTGAAGCCAAGAATCAGTTGGGTATGGATGGTATCATAACTTTTGCAAAACGTACAAAGCTATATGGCTTCGAAGACATTTCTGGGCATCCCTATTTGCAGGCTTATGCCAGAAGTTTTTTGCCGCACAGTATTATCCCTACTCAAGATGGCTTTGTGAAATATGATTTATTGGGAGGAAGTCGCACTAAGGGTGCAGGCTTTACTATCTGTGATTTGCTAGGATTGAAGTACATGTTTCCAACTGATAAAAAGATAGATTGGGTATATCATACAGCCATGCGCGATGATTATAGTAATGTTCCAGATCGTTCGGATGGCTATTACAACGGGCTTTTGTTCTTTGCCATCTTCGCCAGAGACTTTGATAAGGATAATAATGACCCCTCTAAACTAAACCTTGGCAACACTTTCTTTTGTGGTGAACGTGCGTTGATGATGACGAGAAGTAGCTGGTCAAAAGATGCATTGATGTTGAATCTGCATACCCGTCAAGCAAATGGCGGTCATCCGTCTGCAGATAGAAACGCTATCATGTTTGCTGGCGCAGGTAGGGTTTGGAGTCCGATTCAGGGAGGACGTGCTTACGATAATTTTAAGCAAAGTATTGTTGTGATTGATAAACAGGCGCAAGATGAACACACGCCTGCTACGATGGTAGATTTTAAGGATGAACAACTCGCCACTTTTGCCGTTGGGGATGCCAAATATGCCTGGGATTATAACAACAAAGAACAGGAGCGGAAGAAGGGTTATTATACCGTTGCCGATGTGCGGGCAGGTAAAGTAGAGATGCCAAAGACAGGAAACTGGGAACTGGAACCAAATACCGTGAATCATTTTAGCTACCTGAAACTACCTTACGCTTACTTGAATGTTCCCCGCAGCGAAACACCGCATTGGATATTGCCAACCGGTGCGGTGCGTCCTTTCTTACGGCAGGTGAATTATCCGGTATTAAAAGCATTCCGCACAGCAGGGGTGGTTCGGTCAACAAAACCTTATGCTATTGTGGTAGATGATATTGCCAAGGATGATCAGGTGCATCATTATGACTGGATACTGACTTTGGAACACGACATTCAAATAGTAAGTTCCACCAAGGTAAACGACCACGAGTTGGACATTATCCTTACTGGTAACGACCCTGAACAAAAGAGTGGTTGGGACAAAGACTCATTGCCGGCTAAGTATAGTGGTACTGTTCCTGCCAATCAACCGATGTTGTTGGTGAAAGTGCTGAATGTGAACAATACGGTTGCTGCCAATACCGTAAACATAGAAGAATGGCGCAGCAATAAACCTAAGAGTCTGGAGAGTAATATTCGTAAGCTTGTTATCCCTGCTGATGCCGTTTCGCCTGATTATAAAGTGTTGTTGTACCCTTACCGTAATGGTGATGAGTTACCTAAAACATCTTGGAACAGAAGTCATACCAAACTGACGGTGAAATGGAGTAACGGCGAAAAGCAAGAACTGACGTTTAGTGCTAACACAGATGGAAGAACTCATATTGCTATAAAGGATGGAGACAAGGAGTTTGAGTTATAATTAGGTTTACGTACCTGACAGGACTCACAGACCTGTCAGGTATTTTCACGCCACTCTTCGATTCTGTGGCAATATACCCTTTCTAAAATTTAGCGGTTACACCTATATAAAAGCATATTCCAATGGCGGGTATGATGCCTGGACCAGGATATTCGTCAGTTCTTCTAGTAAAGTAAGCCTTGTCTGCAATGTTGTTTACACCGCCCTTTATGGCGTAGTTATTTATCCTGTAAGTAGCACTAAAATCTAGTACAGTATAGGCTGGGATGTAACCAGCAATTGGGTCGTCACTCACTTTCACATTGGTGGCATCGCCATAAGCATCGCCCACATAGTTCACCTGAATCGTAGAGGAGAATGCCTTATCGGTATAAATAATGCCTACTCTTTCTATCTGTTTTGCGGCAGCTTCTACCCTGTTTCCTTTATACATTCCAGATGTGTAGCGGGCATCGATATAGGCATACGAATTGAAAATACTTAGTCCTCTTTTTGATGTTTCATGGAGGTATTTCAACAAGTTAAACTCTATATAAGACTCCACCCCTTGGTGCGCACTATTGCCAATATTGGTTCGGTAGGCATAGCTATCGCCAGTTGTTGAATCCGTTAGTACCGTTGTGCCAATTCTATTATTATAAGCCAGATAGAACAAACTGCAATCGAAGTTCAGGTAGTTTTTTATAGTACCTCTAACACCCAAATCGGAGTTGAACCCAAAGGCATCTTTCAAGTTGGGATCAATCTTGGCGGCCACTCCAAAGGGCGATAACTGGCTGTAGTCGATAGGACGATACGATTGACTAATGTTGCCATATACACTTACATTACTCTTAGGTTTCAGTTCAAAGCCAATACCCGTTAATAGAAATGTTCTATCCTTTGCCAAATTCGAATAAACCCTCGAGCCATCATCGTCTGTGATGTATCCATCCACAGTACTTCTCAAGTATTCTAAACGTGCGCCCGGCGTAATGGTCAACTTGTCTCCTATCCTAAATATATTCTCCACAAAAGGGGCAATATTGGTAGTAGTGAAGTTGATATTGGTACCCCAATCGCCAGTAATGGATAGGTCGAAGTCGCTACCAGTAGTACCCTCTCCATCTTCTAATCTTTTAAACCAAGCATGACTAACCCGTACTCCCCCAGCCAAGGTATTCTTGTTTTTACCTAGTCTATAGTTAGTAGAAATCCTTGCTTCGGTTGCTACACTGTGCATATCCTCACTCTCCACTTCACGAGGTACATATTGATTTGTTGCTGGATCGATGGTGTCTAACACACTCGCACCACCATCCTCATTACGCCATACCAGCGAACGGTTACTGAACAGATAAGTAGTGATAAGAGACATGGTGGTATTAGCCGAAGGCGTATAAGCAATATTATTACTGATAATATTCCATGGACTCTTTAGCCAGTTTCTAGCTCGGATAGAGGCTTTTGGGTTTGCATCAAAAAGACTATCGGACAAACCTCCTGGCATCTGGATTCTGTTTCTCATAAAGGAATATTCCATACTGATGCTTAGCTTTTCTGATGCTTTATATTGTACTTTCCCAAAACCGGAGAACTGCCATTGCTGACTATTAGCTCTATAGCCATCAATGTTTCTATATTGAATAAATCCAAAGTAGTTCCACTTTTTGTAGTTGCCACTAATAGCATTGTAAGAGTTATACATGCCGAAACTACCCCTCGATTGCGAGGTTGTAAACTGAAAAGGAACATTCTTGGGAGCCTCTTCAATTATATAATTGACTAGTCCGCCAAACTGTGCCCCAAACTGCAACGACGATGCGCCACGCACCAACTCAATCCTCTTCACCGCTTCCATCGCAGGAATGTAGTAGGCCTCATTGTAGCCATACACATCGGCACTAATGTTATACCCGTTTTGTCGGGTATTCATTTCCAAGCTTTGGTTGGGGTTCAACCCACGTGTGGCAATGCCGTTGGAAGTAAAACCGCTGCTTTCACTTTCCACAATGTTTAGTCCCGGTATCCGACCCAATATCTGACGGGTATTGTTGATGGCTTTATTGGCGTCCAAGCTATCCACAATAATCACTTCTGTTTTCTTGCCAGCGTAGATGACGCCATCTTTTGTTTCTAGCAGATGCCCCACACCATTCATTGTTTTGTAGCCCGTAACGGTAACCCCGTTCAATATAAATACCGAGTCTTTAATGCTTTTCTTTTGTGCCTGAACGGTTATAGTACACAAAAAGATAACCACTGCTACTAATGTAAATCTTCTATTCATTCCTCCATTTTTTGTTGGGCGCAAAAGTGTAGGAATGAAAGATGGGATACTACCAGAATCGGGAAAAGCAACCACCGCGATGCGGAAAAGAAGCTGTTTGGGGTGATTAATGTCTTTATAAAAAGTTGGAAGATATGGCTGATGGGAATATTGATTATTTGTAGATACTATTATTTATCAACTATATGGATATAGCCGATTAACTCAAATATAAATACTACTATTGAGGGGGGAATAAAATTATTTGCTGCCAACATAGTTCTATCTTTTGTGTCAAAAACGTAATTTGCTGGCAACATAGAACTATGTTGCCAGCAAATAGTCTTACTTACTGTCCATATAGAACTATGTTGGCAGCAAACACGCTTGCTTGCTGTCAGTGCAGAACTATGTTGCCAGCAAACACGCTTATTTGCTGGCAGTGTAGAACTATATTGGCAGCAAATAGTCTTGCTTACTGTCCATATAGAACTATGTTGGCAGCAAACACACTTATTTGCCCCATAAGTAGTTTGTTACTGCCAGCAAACTATTTTTTAGTTTTGAAAATCAATTGTAATTATCCATTAAAAAAGGTTAGATAAAAAGTATTACCTTCCAATCTAACCTAATCTAACAAAGCTTTCCAAGTGCTTCTTTACGTCTACTAAGCCCCGTAGCAACACTCTAAATTGTCAATTATTAATTATCAATTAAAAAATCTCTTTCCCATCCCGCACCAATTTAGTTATCGTATGTCCATCCGCAGCTTTTATAAAAGTGAACACATCTTTCTGGTCTTTCCATGTAACTGTCAGCACTGTTCTGTCGGCATTCCACAACGTCTTCGGCGTTTCTTCTCCGTGTAAGTAAGGGAACAACAATACCTTAAAGTTTGGTTCAACAGAACGGGAAGGAAGCACTAGACGCTTCGCAATATCCATCGTGCGTAGATAAAACTGGTGCATATCCTCCGTCTTTATGTTCTCGAAGGTTTCCAAACGAGGGTTAGGTTCCATATTGGGGATGGCAGATTCGGTGCTTTCCAAAACCCTCACCAACAATTGTGGATCACCTTTTTGTGGGGTAAACTTACCAGCACTCAATACGCCGCCCAAACCTTCAACCTCAGCCATATTGCGCTTCATTCGTTTATCGCCCAGCACCACATCGTATTCACCTTGCGTTCTTGCATCAGAAAACGAATTGAAGCCAAGGTTCAAAGCACCAGATTCTTGCTTTACATCTATCAGTTGCTTAATAGAAACTACCTCCACATCCAACTGCATCGGCATCGCAAATTCGTACAAGTGTTCCTTGTCGTCTTTCTTAATATCATCTACAATCAACACATAATCGTGCTTGCCCTTCACCAATCCTGCGGTGCGGAAAGCATATTCCACCGGATAATTCTTCAAACGCATGGGCCAGGTATCCTCCGCCCACATCAAGGGGTTTGTTTCCATCGTTCCATTATAAAAATCGGCCACCTTACGCAACGGATCACGCTCGGGCAGCACACCCGGATAGTAGCGTTTCAGGTTACTTGCAGTGTGCGCATACACGCCATCGCGCCATTGCGGCTCCACTTGTTTGCCAGTCATTATATCGCCTACGGCAGATTTCAGCCAACTCCAACTATAGGGATACTTGGCATCAATAGTACCAAAAGTAGCTTCGGGCTTATCTAAATAGTCCTTCCATGTAGCGGGTGTAGCAAAGTATCCTTGTCCGTGTCCATCAATCGTAACCACAGAATGGTATTTGCTCTCGGTACTTCTCCAACCATCCGTTACCCACACTCTACCATTAGCCGCTAACATAAAACTACCCCTGTCGGAATGGTCGTGCGATTGGTACATCATATCCTGACGGGCATCAAACTGAAACTGAATGCCGTTCTTGTCCCATTTGTTGCGGGCAATCAGACTGCCCCTTGTTGGTTCGAAATAGGTAAGCGGCATTGCCACAGGAGGCACACCGTTGTAGTCGGCAGCGCTTTTATTGGGGTCGGTACAGAACACAAAAGCGGCCACATCAGGCACTTGTTTAATGTCCTTTTGGAGGGAATTGGCATATACATAATCAATCTTGGCGTCGGTAGGGAAGAAATACTTCATGATCATCATCATCAACCAAGGGATTTCAGAAGTGGTACCTGTATCTCCATGCGAACTCCACAACGCAGCAGGATTTGGATTCATTGAATTGATTAACCAATCGGGTATTGCACGGAAATGTGGATTGGTAAAGGTGTTATAGGTCTTGTCCCTTCGGGCGATGGCGGTTATGGCCAACATATCATTTGGGAACTGACCAAAAGTGTAAACGATACCTTCCGAACTCATCCCCTTTGCAGTGTAGGAATAGGTAAGATAATCGCTCACCACATCCTTGCCACGCTCGAAGATGCGCTTGTCGTATCCCTTCTCGTTTTCAATAGCTAATATGGACAAAGGATAACAAATAGACATGGCAATATGATTCCATCTGCGCCAATGATGTGGCAATTCCATGCCCAGACCATACTTGCCATAAGTAGCTTTTGTATAGTAATCGACAAAGAATTTCTTATCGGTAGCTGTCATTCCCGCAGCCGTAAAGTCGAACAGTTTAGCAATCTCGCCGCTGCTATACAAAGGCTCTTTTACTTGCAATAGCTTAGCAGGATTCTGAGGTGTAGAATCTATATCTCTAAAAACCTTTCTAAGATAGTTGGCTGCAACGGTGCCAGTCTCAGCTTGCAAAGATTTATCATTATTCAATTGAGCCAACAAGCCTTGGATAGCCAAGAGGTTTGCTATCTCCTTTGGGGCTACACCATCCGAAGCAATTGGTTCTCTTGTTTTAAGGATTGAATAGTAGTTACTGCTACGCAATTTGGCAAGGGCATCATTTGCCAAAGCCAATAATTGCTTACCCATCTTTGTATTCTCTAACCGCATTTTGATAGCACCAAACTCATCGGGTGAAGTAAAGATGCGCGGATGAACACCCGTAGCAGGTACTTTACCCAACTTGCTATAATCAAAGCCTTCGCTGTTAGGCACCAATGTTTCTTGGTATGGATTAGCCCATTTAAGCTTGTTATCCAAAGCTTCATCGGCGGTAAACTTACGCTTGGGTTGCTCCAATAAACGAGGGTCATTGGCAGCGAGGGTATCATTGGCCCAATACTTAAAGATGTCGGGGATAGATTGGGAGAAACTATGAATTGAAATTATCAGACCCGCTAAGGCTAAGCAACTTATTCTAATCATTTTCATATAGTCATTTGTTAATCTGCAAAGATGTTATCTTAGTTTGAAAGTTTAATCCCCAATGTGCCAATGAATGGTTTAGGCTGGTCAAGATGAAAGCAATAGTCATAGGATGCAAATTAAGCAAAGTTGATTTGGTAATAATCGCTAACAAAATTGCAAGTCCGCAGCACTTTTCCTATTCAATCTAGCTTGCAAACTCTTTTTCGTCCTACTTTTACCGCTTCTTAGTCCTGCCATAAAATATTATACTCATGTCATTTAGCGCAATTATAGATAGTAGTCAGCTTTTTCCTGTTGTTACACTTTCCGATACTTCCAGTAATACCAAAGCAGAAATTTATTCTTTTGGTGCATTGCTCAATCAGTTTATAATTAATACAAAAGCAGGAGATTTAAACCTTATTGAGGGGTTTTCTTCGCCGCAAGCAGCAATTGAGGATATTACAAAAGGCTTCAAAAGTGCTTTTCTTAGTCCGTTTACTTGCAGAATGAATGAGGGTAAATATTCTTATGCCGATAAAGATTATCAGGTAGAAAAATTCTTTATGCCACCTCATGCTATCCACGGGTTAGTTTTTGATGCGCCCTTTAAAGTAGAAAACACTGAAGTAACCGAAATTTTTGCATCGGTAAAGCTTACTTATACCTATGATAAAGAAGATGTTGGCTATCCGTTCAGCTACTCCATTTCGCATATCTGGAAGTTGGAAGCGGGTAATAAACTATCTGTTTCAACAACCATAATTCATAATAATACACACGCTATTCCGTATGCACAAGGCTGGCATCCATATTTTACGCTCGGCACAAGTATAGATGAATGTTCGTTGCAGTTTTCTACAGATACACAAGTAGAATTTGATGATACCCTCTTGCCAACCGGTAATACAACTAATGATAACCGATTTGTTTCAGGGGCATCTTTAAAAGACATATTTCTAGATAATTGTTTTCACTTGGCTGGGGAGGGAACAAACGCTTGTATTTTAAGTAATGAACTTGTAAAGCTGACGATTAGTCCTGAAAAATCTTATCCTTACTTACAGATTTATACACCTCCTCACAGAAAAAGCATTGCGATAGAAAACCTGAGTGGCGCACCAGATTGTTTTAATAATGGACTAGGATTGTTGTTGCTAGAACCCCATGTGGCTATTACATTTGCAACTCATTACACAGCAGAAAAACTAGCATAGAAATGCATACTCCACAACAAGCAAGAGAACAATATCAACAACATTTTGGGGAAGGGGCAAGAATATTTTTTTCTCCTGGAAGAATAAACCTGTTAGGCGAACATGTAGACTACAACGGCGGATTTGTTTTGCCAGCAGCCATCAACAAAGGGATATGGTTTGCCATAGCTGCCAACCATACAAATTCTGCAAACTTTGTGGCAGCGGATATTGACGAATCATTTTCTGTGGAACTGGATGCTATAAAAAAGCTGGATGGCTGGAAAAACTATGTGTTAGGGGTCTTGCATATTCTCCAACAAAAGAAATATGTGATTGGTGGATTTAATTGTTTGTTTGGTGGCAATGTTCCCCAAGGTGCAGGATTATCTTCTTCGGCAGCGTTGGAAGCAGGATTGGTGTATGCATTGGATAAGCTATTTAATCTGGGTCTGAATACACAGCAGATGGCATTGATTGCTCAAGAAGCTGAACATAGTTTTCCGGGAACCAAGTGCGGCATTATGGATATGTTTGCCAGCCTGCATGGAAAAGAAGGACATTGTATGTTGCTGGATTGCAATAGTCTTCACTATGAATATTTACCAATTGTAGAAACTGAATATGAATTGGTATTAATCAATTCTAAAGTACACCACTCACTAAATGACGGACAATATAATAAAAGGCGTCAGGAAGCAATGGAAGGATTAAGTTTCTTTCAGACATTGAATAAAAACGTCACTTCATTCAGAGCCGTTAATCCAGATGTTGTAAATCAGTTTAGGGAAAATTTAAGTCCAGAGGTCTATCATAGATGCTTGTATATTACCCAAGAAATTGAAAGGACCAAAAAAGCAGCAGAATACTTAAAATTAAATGATCTGATAGAGTTTGGTAAACTAATGTATCAAACACACAAAGGATTGAGTGAGCTGTATGAGGTAAGTTGTGGCGAACTAGATTATCTGGTAACAGAAGCCAAACTACAATATGATGTAATTGGATCTAGGATGATGGGTGGCGGATTTGGTGGCTGCACTATTAACCTTATTGCAAAAAATAACAGGGATAATGTAGTCAGTTCTATTGTTTCTTCTTATCAGCGGGTTTATGATATTCAGCCAGAAGTTTATTTGGTAGAGACTTCTAATGGAACACACGAAATATAATTTAAAAGTCACAAAGTGTAAGTCTTATGCCTTACTCGTAATAGCAATCATACTAATCTCGACATTTACATTTTTGGGCAGTGTTTTCACTGCTAATGTTTCTCTTGCGGGATAATCTCCAGTAAAATAAGAGCCATAAATCTCATTCACTTTAGCAAATAGTGCCATATCGCTTAAGAAAATGGTTGATTTAACTACATTAGAGAAAGAGGTATTTGCCTCGGTAAGAATTGCTTTCAGATTTTCCATCACCTGGGTAGCTTCTTCCTCAATAGTTTGTAGATTTAGTTCGCCAGTAGATGGAATAATGGCAATCTGTCCACTTATAAAAAGCCAGTCACCAACCAAAACTGCTTGATTGTAGGGGCCGATAGGTGCAGGCGCTTTGGGAGTGTTTATGATATTCTTACGCACAAAAAATTATTTAATGTTCTGCTAGGTAAAACTAGACGAATTTAGTAAAATACTTTCGGGCAATTTAGCTGACCCTTTCCTCTTGGGTTACCCGGAGAATACAATTTATTATTCCCCCTGGTGTATTTATCAGATTTAGAAAATAGTGTAAAGCTAAGTCTTACTTGACTAGAGAAATAAGCATCATTTGCATCTGGATTTCCACGTGGATTGCGAGGTTGTGCAGGCAATATTACAGGAGTGCCCCCTTTGTCTAAAGAACGCCAAGACAATATTTCTCCTTCCTCCAATAGCTTAACTCTTCCTGTGTTTCCTGATGCCTTGGCAGAATTAATTACTTTAGTCCATTCATCTGCTCCAATGTAGGTTTTGCTACTTACATCATCTAGATAGTCCGTAAACAACTTCCTGAAACTGAATTCATATCCTATTGAAATTGCATCGGAAATTTTATATCTAAACCCACCCCCCAATTGTATATTCAGCTGTGTTAAATTATAGCTTTTACCAACTGTCTTAAGTGTTTTGTCGTTTAATATTTGCCCCTCTGTCCCGATATCATGTAGATAAACTTTTTGCCCAACCTTAAAAAGACCTGTGTAACCTAAATTTGTCGCCTCTGTAATATCACTTTGTTTTATAGTTGTGTAGGGATTAAAATGATAAATTGATGTCCCTCCAAAAAGATAGGGTACCAAAGTATAATCCTCGCTATTGAGTAAATCTATTTCACCCATGAGGGATAGTTCGATAATATCTGACTTAAAGTTTAAGTTCCTTTCCTTTATTGCTAGCTTGGGTGATTTGGAATCATCTGCACTAACTTGTAAAAAGGATAGGTTAGTTCTAAGTCGAAAATTATCGTATAGGTCATAAGTAAGACCCACACTGGCAGCAGGCCCGATACTTGAAACAACCCCATTTGATAAATCTCCTTGGTAAATGCTACCCCCAAAAGAGGTTGTGAGTTTGAAATATTGCCCATTACTTGCACTAGACAGTAGCACGAAGACCAATAAAAGCCCACTATTTATAATAGAAAGGTTAAATTTTATTCTCATAAATTAAATATACAGGGTTATAAAAAAGTTTTTCTTAAGATGATGTAAAAGAAAATAACAGATTTAAGGATTCAAATGTATCGAATAATACGACTTAGCGTTACAAATTGCTGTTTTTTTTGATAAAAATGCTTAAAAAAACATTAAATAGAGTCAGATGTCACTATTTAAGCACAAATAGTAACTTTAAAATTCTAATTGGACAAGCACCTTTTAATTATCATTTTTAATATAAAACAGGCTAAAATGGATAAGAAGGTCTCAACTAAAACGTGGACTTTACAAAAACATTTATTCAAAAGCTTAATCCAACACTTATTTTTGCCGCTTTGTAAAATAAACGGAATGGATATAAACTTCAACCCAGACAAGCAACATACCCTTGGTAACCTGATAAATATTTCTGGTACAGGGCTGCATACTGGGATATTGGTAGACATGACTTTGAAGCCAGCAAACCCTGGTTTTGGCTTTCAATTTCAACGAATTGACTTGCCCAATAAGCCTCTTATCAAAGCAGATTGTGATTTAGTTACAGACACTAGTCGTGGAACAACATTGCAATTGGGTGACGTTAAGATAAGTACTGTGGAGCATGTGCTTGCTGCACTGGTAGGGATGGGTGTAGATAATGTTTTAATAGAATTGAACGGCCCAGAAATACCAATAATGGATGGAAGCTCCCAACCATTTGTAGAGTTAATAGAAAAAGTAGGAGTAACCGAACAAGAAGCTGCAAAAGCTTGGTATAGCATAGATGAAAACATATTTCTTTATGATGAATCTAAGCGTGTTGAAATGGTTGCTTTACCCTCGCTTGAATATCAATTGACTACTTTAATAGATTTCAATAGCCCGGTTTTAGGAACCCAACATGCTGGTTTGAGAAGGATGTCGGATTTTAAAGAAGAAGTTGCTCCCTGTAGAACTTTTTGTTTTTTGCATGAGTTGGAAGCGCTTCTCGAACATGATTTAATTAAAGGCGGCGACATCAATAATGCAATCGTAGTTGTTGACAAACAAATTTCTGATGCTGAAATGACTCGTCTGGCAAAAGTATTCAATAGAGAAAAAATTGAGGTTAAAACGGAAGGATATTTAAATAATCTAGAATTACGTTTTCCTAATGAACCTGCAAGACA
>Ga0208741_10000821_pt1 | contig 13684 bp, 14 predicted proteins | sample CryBogCBE03Jun09_FD_184576 | JGI IMG/M metagenome (GOLD analysis project Ga0208741, IMG submission 184576) | Freshwater microbial communities from Crystal Bog, Wisconsin, USA - CBE03Jun09 (SPAdes) | ecosystem: Environmental > Aquatic > Freshwater > Lake | place: Crystal Bog, Wisconsin, USA...
TCCCGCTAACATCAGTAAACCTAATTTGCCGGGCAGCCTGTACGTTGCCCGTTTGTTGCAACAACTTGCCGTTGGCATCACTCAGCAACGCGCCCTTAAAAAATAACAGTGCGCAGTATTCCTTAAACCCATGTATCAGCACAATGTTACGCTTGTTAACAGTGTAACAGGGGCTGCCCCATTTAAGGTCCTCGGTTAAGCCGCAGCCAAGTATTATGTTCCGCAACAAAGCGTATTCTTTCTGCCAGTTGCTTGGTTTGTCAAAAAAGAAATCTACCGAAGGGTTCATGTTTTGCATCATAGTTTTTGTTGGTTGAAAAATACTTATACGCTTATACTGCCCCGGAACCCCCGTGCCGCATAGTACGATTCGGCACCATTGTGGTATACGAAAACATGGCCAAAACGGTAATCTCCAAAAATAGCACCGCCTAGTTTCCTGATGTCTTCGGGTGTTTTTAGCCAGCTGGATGTTTTGTTGTCAAAACTGCCCAACTGTTGTAAGGCCCTGTACGCCTGTTCGTTTAATAACTCAATGCCCATTTCCTCTGCCATGGCCACTGCACTATGCGCGGGTTTAAACTCTTTTCTGGCTGCCGAGGCTTCATGGTCATAGCAAACACTCCGGCGGCCCTTGGGGCTTTCGGCCGAACAATCACAAAAAATATACTCGGCTGCGGCTTCGTTATAGCCAATAACATCCGGCTCGCCCCCCGTTTCCTCCATGTTGTATAGCGACCAAAGTTTGCCCGGCGCCGCTTCCAGCTTTGCCTGCACGGCTGCCCATGTAATGTTTTTGTGGCGGCCCATGTTTTTTTCAAAACGGCTTTTTAAAATACCCAGTAAATTTTTACGTAGTTCCGGCGTCAATGTCATATGGCTACCCCCAAGCACTTTCATAGTTATTCAATTGGCAGGCCTAAAATAACCATCTGCCAGCACAAAAAATAATTTTCAAGGCGTTATCTCCTTTTTTCTTGCGTCTGCCCAAAGTTTGGATGAAATGCCAGTTATGTGTTGTTGATCTGCTACACAAGTGCCCAGCTAAAACTACAGCTGTAGGTACCCTGCCGATTTTGCTTTTGTAATACTTTTTAATCTACGACAAGCTTCGTTAATCTTTTGCAAAAAGCAACCCCAAGGGCAATTAAAACTTCAAGACGGGTGTTATTTTGTTACATAAAATGAATTATCCATGACGTTGAAACTGCTTTTACCTACCATATCCATTAGTGCGGCAGCCTCGGTAACCAGTATATGTATGTATGGTGGGTTGTTACAAAAAAACAGGCCCGTTGAGCAAACCGTTACCAGCAAACCGGGGAAGTTTGCCGGGTACCGTGAGGACGGTTACAGCGGCGGCCCGGTTGATTTTACCCAGGCAGCCAGTTTTGCGGCACCTGCCGTGGTACACCTAAAAACCCGCGGGGCCGCGCGAAAAGTAAGCAACACCCTGCCCAAGGATGACCCCTTTGGGCAACTTTTTGGGCAGCAACAGCAAAGCATTCCCGCGCAAACAGGCAGTGGCAGCGGGGTTATATTAAGCGAAGATGGCTACATTGTAACCAACCAACACGTAATTGCCGGTGCCGATAACATTACCGTTACGTTGGCGAACGGCCGCGTATATAACGCCACCATGGTTGGGGCGGATGAAAAAACTGACCTAGCGGTGCTAAAGATTGACGCCCGCAACCTGCCTTTTTTATTGTATGCCAACAGTGATGCTGTTGAGGCCGGCCAATGGGTACTGGCCATAGGCTACCCTTGGAATTTAGACATTACCGTTACCGCAGGTATTATCAGCGCCAAAACAAGAAGCGTTGGCATTGACGAAGCCGGCCATGCCAGCAATGCCTACATACAAACCGACGCGGCCATTAACTTAGGCAACAGCGGCGGTGCGCTGGTAAACACTGCCGGGCAGCTGGTGGGCATTAATGCCGCACTGGCCTCGCCAACCGGGGCCTATGCCGGTTACTCCTACGCAATACCCGTTAACTTGGTTAAGGCTACGGTAAACGCCCTATTGGGCGGCAAGGGCCAGCCCAGCACTAACCCAGCCAAAAAAGCAGCCCTTGTAACTAAAACACCAGCCTGATATTGTAAACCCACAAAACTGGCCTGGCTTTTGCCAATAAAGGGTGTAAACGGCTTTAGCCCACCTTTTATAGTAAAACAACAGGGAGGGGGGCAAGGATTGTTTTTCAAAACTTTTTTTTGCATGTTGCGTAACTGTTGTAAATTAATAGCCTAAACGAAAAGCTGTATGATTAAATTTAACGAATTGAAAATTGGCGATTATGTGATCGCTGAATACGAAGGCCAAAGATGGCAGGGTGAAGTAACCCACCTTAACGGCGATGAAAAGCAAGTATGCGTAAAAACAGACGTGCAGGAATTTTATTTTGACCCGCAAGACTTGTACCCCATTCCATTAACCCATGAGGCCTTGCTTGCCCTTAATTTTACCAGCGAAGACCTTAGAGACGGTGCCGTGAAGTATAAAAAAGGATCGTTCCGTATGATGATACCCCACAAAAACGACTTTGCCAACCTAGAGCTGTGGTACAGGGAAGACCGTAGGCATAACCCAAACGTGCATGCAATACACCAATTGCAAAACCATTTTTTGGATATGACCAAAATACACCTTACCGACGAAGTGCTGGCCTAACTGGCTGCGCCGGTATGGCGAAGACCGTTGGCGGGAAAAAAATAAAGTAAATTATTATTAAACCATCGTGCAATTTGCATGGTGGTTTTTATTTTACGTACTTTAACCCAATAAGTTATTTTACCGTATATGAAGAAAGCGCTTGTTTGCATTGCATTGGCTATAGCCTGTAAGTCATGGTCGCAGCAGTTTGGCGGCAACCCCGGCTATGTACGCTGGCGGCAAATAAATACCGCCGCAGCCAGGGTGTTGTACCCGCAGGGGCTTGATTCAATCGCCCAGCGGGTGGCAGGCATTACGGCGTACATGCAGCAGCATTACAGCCAAACTATTGGCGGTAAATTGCGCAAAGTAAACATAGTGTTGCAGGCCAGTACATCGGTAACCAATGGCTTTGTAGCCATGGCACCCTTTCGCAGCGAGTTTTTTTTAATGCCCCCGCAAAGCCCATTTAGCCTCGGGGCCCAAAACTGGGCCGATAATCTTTCCATACACGAGTTTAGGCATGTGCAGCAGTATAGTAACTTTAACAAAGGTGTTTCTAAATTGGCGTCGGTATTGCTGGGCGAGCAGGGGCAGGACTTAGCCAATGCGGCCGCTGTGCCCAACTGGTTTTTTGAGGGCGATGCGGTGTACAACGAAACCATGCTGAGCCAACAAGGCCGTGGCCGACTGCCCGCTTTTTTCGCGGGCTTCCGCAGCATGTACAATGCGGGCAGGCACTATAGTTACCCACAGCTGCGCAACGGCAGCTACCTGCACCAATTGCCAGATTGGTATCCGTTGGGCTACATGCTGGTAGCATACGGCCGGGAAAAATATGGCAACGATTTTTGGCTGCACGTTACACAGGATGCAGCAGCATTTAAACCATTGGTATACCCGTTGCAAAATGCCATAAAAAAATATGCCGGCAAACCATTTAAACAGTTTGTAAACGACGCCTTTAGGTTTTATGAAACGCAGTGGCAGCATGATTCCATTGAAAATACCCATTGGATAACCCCGGTAAAAAAGAATACCGTAACCAACTACCAATACCCTTACGCGGTAGGGGACGGCAGCTTGCTGGTGCTTAAAACAAGTTATACCAGCATACCGAGCTTTACGAAGGTGTGGCCCGGCGGGAAAGAAGAGAAGATTGCCGTGCGTGATATAAGCTATGACGACTATTTTGCTTACAACAACGGCAAAATAGTGTACAGTGCTTATTTGCCAGATGCCCGTTGGGGTTATAAAGACTACAGCACCATAAAAATACTGGATATGGCAACGGGTGCCACCAGCACTATCGGGCATGGCAATAAATACTTCTCGCCAGATATTTCGCACAACGGCACCATGGTAGCCGCCGTAAAAATGGAAACAGGGCTAAAATCCTCCATCGTGCTGTTCGACTCGGCAGGCAGCATCATAAAGCAATGGAATGCTGATGGTTCCAATATATATTCGTACCCCAAATTTTCTAACGACGACCAACATATTTACCAAATTGTACGCAACAACCAAGGTAGTATGGGCATTGAAAAGCGCAGCATTGCAACAGGGGCGGTAACCATTGTGCTTGCTATGGCTAACCGGGTGATTGGCTTTACCACGGTGCAAGGTGATACCTTGTTATATACCTGCAGCAACAACGGTTATGATGAAATGTGGGCCTATGTGGCTGCACAAAACGCCCATTTCCGTGTGGCGCGTTTTGCGACAGGGCTTTACCAAGGCGTGTTTAACCAGCAGCGCCAGTTGGTGGCGTCGGCATACACCGCCGACGGGTACCGGCTGGCAACCTTCAACCCAGCCTGGCAGCCCATCAATACTGCGGACACGCTGGTAAACCTCTACGTAACACACCCCTTTAACGTGGTTGACAACACCACATTATTAGATATAGCTGCCGAAAAATACCCTTCAAAAAAATACGCCAAAACTTCGCACCCTTTTAATTTTCACAGCTACCGGCCCTTGTACGATTACCCCAACACATCGCTGGCCATTTATGGGGAAAACGTGCTGGAAACTTTTTCAACCCAGCTAAATTATACCCACAACCACAACGAAGGGTATAACAAATTTGCCTTTAGCGGTATTTACGGCGGCAGTTATTTGCAGCCAGTGGTAGGGGTAAGCCAAATTTTTAACCGTGGCATTGCCGTTAACAACGACACTACCTTACACTGGAACGAATTTAATGTTTCGGCCGGCCTGCAACTGCCCTTGAATTTTTCAGGGGGTAAGCAGTACCGGTACCTTTTGCTCTCCAGTGTTTTTGACTATAACCAGGTAAGCTGGACCGGTTTGGCAAAAAACCTTTTGCGTAACCAAGGCATACATTACCTGCAAAGTACGGTTGAATACACGAGCCAGGTACAACAGGCGGTTAAGCAGATTTACCCAAGCTGGGCACAGAGCTTTTTACTGCAGTATAACGGCAGCGTTGACAAGTTGACCGCGCAACAGTTTTTGGCTAAGGCCAATTTTTATTTGCCGGGCTTGGCCAAAACAAACAGTATTGTAATAAACACTGCTTACCAAGCCAGGGATACCGCCGGCGAGTATATTTATACCAACAATTTTCCCATATCGCGCGGGTACAGTAGCATCAACTACCCCCGCATGTGGAAAATTGGCGGCAACTACCATTTGCCCATACTGTACCCCGACAGGGGTGTGGGAAACATTGTTTTTGTGCAGCGGGTGCGGGCCAACCTGTTTTTTGATTACACCGGGTTAAAAAGCCTGCGTTACCAAAAGGTGTACAACCTAAACAGCACCGGTGTGGAGCTGTACTTTGATACCAAATTATGGAATGAATTACCGGCCACTTTTGGCATTCGGTACAGCAAGCTTTTGAACGGCGGGGGCAGCTTTTTTGAGGTTTTGATACCTGCCCTGATTATAAATTAAACTGTAACCAACTGATTTTTAACTTTTTGCATTATTGTGGAAAAAAATTTCATATTTTTTTCATATTCCATTGCATTGCACTATCTTTGCGCTCCCAAAAATTATGTCGAAACAACCGTTAATCAAGCAAGATGGAGTTATTCTAGAAGCACTGAGCAATGCGATGTTCAGGGTTAAACTAGAAAATGGCCATGAGATACTGGCAACCATTTCAGGTAAAATGCGGATGAATTACATAAGAATTCTGCCGGGTGATAAGGTGGGCGTGGAAATGAGCCCTTATGACCTGTCTAGGGGGCGGATAATTTTCAGGTATAAATAACTGAGACAGCCGTGAATTGATGTCTTGCAGGATCTAAGTCCCGCAGATGTATGGTTCAGGCAATTTTAACGATATCGGTTCACGGAAGAAACAAATAGTTATGAAAGTTAGAGCATCCATTAAAAAACGCAGCGCTGACTGCAAAATTGTACGCAGAAAAGGAAAGCTGTACGTTGTAAACAAGAAAAACCCCCGCTTTAAACAGCGCCAAGGGTAATATTTAAAGCTGCCCGAAATAAGCGGGTGGGGACAACAAGGCATTGCAGGTTGCAAACTTGTGGCAAACCCCAAAATCATCAAACAATAAATAGAAAATCAGAATATGGCTCGTATTGCCGGTATAGACTTACCAAAAAACAAAAGGGGTGAAATTGGCCTTACCTATATATTTGGTATTGGCCGTTCAACTGCCCAATACATTTTAAGCAAAGCAGAAATTGACTTTGATAAAAAGGTAAGCCAGTGGAATGATGGGGAGCAAACTGCTATCCGTAACATCATAAATAATGAATTTAAGGTAGAAGGTGCTTTACGCAGTGAAGTACAAATGAATATTAAGCGTTTGCTTGATATAGCATGCTACCGTGGTTTACGCCACCGTAAGGGCTTGCCGGTTCGTGGCCAACGCACACGTACTAACAGCCGTACACGTAAGGGTAAACGTAAAACTGTTGCCGGCAAAAAGAAGGCACCTAAGAAGTAGGACATAACAAATAAGGAAATCCCAAATTCCAATACCAATGGGTGTGCATGGAATTTGGTATTTTCTTTTTGTGGTTTATATACATCCGCCGGATAGTTCCCGATTAAAAGGTACTGGAGGGGATAAAATCATTAAAAACATTACTGGTGTTGCGGGGGTAAGATTTTTAACAATCAAAATACCGCCTAACAACATTCCCAGTAATCAAAAGACTACCTAAAAGTAAACAATGGCAAAAGTTCAAAAATCGCAGCAAGCAGCCGGTGCCAAAGCCGCCGCCAAAAAAAGGATTGTAAAAGTAGATGTGGCAGGCGATGCCCACATTAATGCAACCTTTAACAACGTTATTATTTCGCTTACCAACAAGCAAGGCCAAGTTATCAGCTGGTCATCAGCAGGTAAAATGGGCTTTAGGGGCAGCAAGAAAAACACACCTTATGCGGCCCAAATGGCAGCGCAAGATGCAGCCAAAGTTGCTTTGGAAGCTGGTTTGAAAAGGGTTGAAGTATTTGTAAAGGGCCCAGGCTCTGGCCGTGAGGGTGCTATTCGTGCGCTTGCCCAAAGCGGTATCGAGATTTCGATGATTAAAGACGTTACGCCTTTACCACACAACGGTTGCAGGCCTCCTAAAAAACGTAGGGTATAATGTAGGGTTTCCAGTTACTGGTGGCTAGTTGATAGTTTAATACGAAAGTTGAGATAAAAGTATTAAACAAACTGTAGCACACCACACATGTTAATCCGCTAAAAAACTGGAAACCTGAGACAGGAAACTATATAACTTTTACTGGATGCACCATTCATTTTAGATTTTTACCGATGGTGTGTCGTCACTAAAAAATCAAAGCAAACAATTATGGCACGTTACACCGGACCAAAAACAAAGATCAGCCGTATTTTCGGGGAGCCTATCTTGGGCAATGGCAAATGGCTAAATAAAAACAGCAACCCCCCGGGCCAGCATGGTGCTGCGCGCAAACGCAAAACCTTGGGCGAATATGCTGTGCAGTTAAAAGAAAAACAAAAGGCAAAATACACATACGGTGTGTTGGAGAAGCAATTCCGTAACACCTTTGAAGAAGCTGCCCGTATTAAAGGCGTAACTGGTGAAAACTTAATCAGGTTGCTGGAAGCCCGGTTAGACAACACTGTTTTTCGTTTAGGTATTGCCCCTTCTAGGCCTGCTGCCCGTCAGTTGGTTAGTCACAAACATGTAACCGTAAATGGTTATGTGGTGAACATACCTTCTTACCAATTAAAGCCAGGGGATATTGTTGGCTTGAAAGAGAAGAGTGAAGCCAACACCGCTTTAACTAGCATGATTCGTGGTAAAAATGCCAAGTTTAGCTGGTTAGACTGGAATGATACAGAAAAAAGAGGCACTTTCATTACTTACCCAGACAGGGAAAGTGTTCCTGAGAATATCAAGGAACAATTGATAGTGGAACTGTACAGCAAATAATGCTGAAACACCCTAACCCCCAAAGGGGAATAAAGGAAGAAAGGTTGGTGATTACTAAAATTTATACTCTTCGATAAATCCCTATTTGGGGTTTTAGATGAGTGACACAAATAAAAACAAGGAAAATAAAATGGCAATTTTAAATTTCCAGAAGCCCGACAAAATTGTTTTGCAGAAATCAACCGATTTTGAAGGCCAATTTGAATTTCGTCCGCTTGAACCCGGTTTCGGCTTAACAATCGGCAATGCCCTGCGCAGGGTATTGTTGAGCAGCTTGGAAGGGTATGCGATAAACGGGATAAAAATTGAGGGTGTTGACCATGAATTCGCTACCATTAAAGGGGTTACAGAAGACGTTACTGAAATAATATTGAACCTTAAGCAGGTACGTTTCAAGAAAACAGTTGACCACGATTTAGCCGCTGAAAAAATTACCCTTTCCATTAAGGGAAAGGCTGAATTTACCGCTGCTAACATCAGTGATGCAAGCCAAAGCTTTCAGGTGATGAACCCTGAGCTGGTAATTTGCACCATGGATCCGTCTGCAAGGCTTGATATAGAGCTAACGGTAGCAAAAGGCCGTGGCTATATACCTGCCGAGGAAAACAAGCAAAAAGATGCTACGTTTGGGCACATACCCATCGACTCAATACACACACCTATCAAGAATGTTAAATACGGTATTGAAAACTACCGTGTGGAACAAAGGACTGACTACGAAAAATTGGTGTTAGATGTTTCAACTGATGGTACCATTAACCCAGAAGAAGCCGTTAAGCAAGCTTCTCGCATCCTGATCCAACACTTGATGATTATTACAGACGAAAACATTACGTTTGATAATAAGGAAGATAAGAAAGAGGATGTGGTGGATGAGCAAGTGTTGCAATTACGGAAAGTGTTGAAGACTCCATTGGAAGACCTCGACCTTTCAGTTCGCGCCTTCAACTGCTTGAAAGCTGCTAAAATTAACAGCCTGAGTGAGTTGGTGCAATACGAACAAGAAGACTTGATGAAGTTTAGGAACTTTGGCCAGAAGTCATTAAGCGAAATTGAGCAAGTATTAACAGAGCGTGGTTTGCATTTTGGTATGGACCTTAGCAAGCTTGGCTTGGATGATATTGACAAATAAGCCCCCATCCCCTAAAGGGGAGCAAGGAAAGGAAAAATTTTGATAACTGTCTTCATACCCCTTTAGGGGATAAAGACAAATACTGTAAATCCCGGCACGGTACAGTATTCTAAAACCAAATAGCCATGCGTCACGGAGACAAGATTAATAACCTGGGTCGTAAAAAAGCACACAGGGAAGCCCTACTGGCAAACTTAGCCAGCCAATTGATAGTACATAAGCGTATAGTAACCACCCTTGCAAAGGCCAAGGCGTTACGCACTTATGTTGAACCGTTGATTACCAAAACGAAAAAATCGGGCAACGAAATCGAGATTAGCCACCAACACCGTGTGGTATTTAGTTACTTACAGGATAAAATTGCTGTAAAGGAACTGTTTACCGTGGTTGGCCCTAAAATTGCAAGCCGCCCGGGTGGGTATACACGCGTTATGAAGCTGGGTATACGCCCAGGTGACAATGCGGAGAAAGCGATGATTGAATTGGTTGACTTTAACGAAATATACGGTAAGTCAGTTGAAACGGCAACCGAAGCCACCAAGAAAACACGCCGTGGCCGTGGGGGTAAAAAGGCAGAAGCAACTGTAGCACCTGCCATTACTGATGCTGAAGTTGTTGAAATAACCAAAGCCCCAGAAACCGAAGAATAAGGATGGACGTTATTTAAATATAAAGGGCAAAGCTGTTTATCGGTTTTGCCCTTTTTTTATGTGGTTTTATGGGTAGTTGGTGGCGTAGAAGCAGTGTTGTTAAAATTTTGCAGATTTAATTGCAGGTAACACCAGCCCACAGCAACTTTGGAACTCGTTTACTTTTAAGCTATTTTTGCATTTAAAAATTTAAAGGGATAAGATGCCTAATTCACAACAACCAGCCATTCTTTTATTAGCCGATGGCAATGTTTTTTATGGTAAGGCCTTTGGTAAAGTGGGTACTGCCACTGGGGAAATTTGTTTTAACACCGGCATGACTGGGTACCAAGAGGTATTTACCGACCCTAGCTATTATGGCCAGGTTTTGATAATGAATAACGTGCATATAGGCAACTACGGTGTTACGCCCAAGGATACCGAGAGTAAAAGCGTGAAGATACAGGGCCTTATTGCCCGCAACCTAGAGGAGAAGTTTTCAAGATATCAAGCAACAGGGTCATTGAATGAATATTTGGTGGCCAACAACATAGTTGCCATCGAAGATGTTGACACCAGGGCCTTGGTGGCGCATGTACGTACCAAAGGTGCCATGAACTGCATCATATCCTCTGAAATACTGGATGTTGACCAACTGAAAGCCCATTTGGGCACCGTGCCTAATATGGACGGCCTAGAGTTGGCCAGTGTGGTAAGCACAACGGAGGAATACGAATTGGGCAACCCGGCATCGCCAATTAAAGTGGCAGTATTAGACTACGGTGTTAAAGTGAACATTCTTACTTGCTTGGTTGAGCGTGGTGCGCATGTTAGGGTACACCCAGCAAAAACACCTTTAAGCAGGTTGAAGGAGTTTAACCCAAGCGGTTATTTTATTTCCAACGGGCCTGGCGACCCTTCGGCCATGCCTTATGCGGTAGAAACCCTGCAACAAATATTACAGGAAGGTAAGCCCGTGTTTGGCATTTGCCTAGGCCACCAGCTACTGGCTTTGGCAAACGGCATACGCACCTATAAAATGCACCATGGGCACAGGGGGCTTAACCACCCGGTAAAAAATATTATAAATGGTATTTGCGAAATAACCACGCAAAACCATGGCTTTGGGGTAGATGCAGAAGCAGTGCGAAACCATCCCAATGTAGAGATTACCCATGTAAACTTAAACGATGACAGCATAGAGGGTATAAGGTTGAAGGACAAACCCGCATTTAGTGTGCAATACCACCCAGAGTCAACACCCGGGCCGTTTGATAGCCGTTACCTGTTTGACGAGTTTTTTACCCTAATGGAAAAATAGTTGCAAAACCCCGCCTACAGCGGGGTTTTGTGATACAGCCAAGTATTGTCGCTGATAATGGTATACATTTTGTAACTGTTGCATGGAGTTGGTTACTATTTTGTATTTTTATTCTAAAGCAATCGCTTTCACCATTTCTTTTTCTTTTTGTTAGTCCGTATTTCAATAACACTATTGGCAATACCCGCTGTATATTGGGTATATAACTAACATGAAAATAGCTATTATAAACGGTCCAAACCTTAATCTGCTGGGTACCCGGGAACCTACTGTGTATGGCTCGCAAACCTTTGGGCATTATTTTGAGCAAATAAAGCAACAGTTTCCGGCCGTTCAGTTTCATTATTACCAAAGTAATGTGGAAGGAGAGTTGATTAATGAACTACAGCGGGTAGGCTTTGACTACAACGGCATTATTATAAACCCAGGCGGATATACCCATACATCGGTAGCGCTGGGCGATGCCATTGCGGCCATAACCACACCGGTAATTGAAGTGCATATAAGCAATGTACATGCCCGGGAAGATTTTAGGAAGATTTCCCACGTTTCGGCAAAATGTAAGGGTACCATTTGCGGCTTGGGCTTGCAAGGCTATGCGTTGGCGGTGCATTGGTTTACGGGCAATAATGCCTAACCTGCCGATTTTGGCAAAATACTTTTGCAGGTAATAAACATCTTGCCGCTAATTGCGTCTATCGTATAAACAATTACTTTATTAAACACATTACTTGTATATTTTTCCTTAGTTTTTTTGCTGTTACCATGGTTGTGGCCCAGCAAAAAAACGCTGTAGATACTACGGAAACCCCTGCTAAGCACACTGCTATAGCCGCGGATGCTGGTATCGACATTACCGATGTGCTGAAGAAAGTATTCAAAGCTAAGCAAATTGCAGCTGGTTCGCCGGTGAGTAACCCAGCCAAAGACAAAGAACGTTTTGTTGCGTTATTTCCTGCACTTGGCTACACACTACAAACAAGGCTGGCCGTTATTCTTGCAGGTAATGTGGCTTTTTTTGCCGCTAAGGACACGACTGATAAACTGTCCACCATAACATCCAGTATTTCTTACACCCAGAATAACCAAGTTGTTTTGCCTGTGCAATCAAATATTTGGACAAAAGGGAATAAATACAACATTGTTGGCGACTGGCGTATATCCCAGTACCCGCAAGATACCTATGGCCTTGGGGGGAGTAATGATATTGACACAAGTGATGACCTGATAAACTATGCTTACATCCGCGTGTATCAAACTGTAATGCGCCGTATAAACAATAACTTTTATGCAGGTGTTGGTTACAATTTTGATTTACATTGGAACATTTCCGAGGATGGCTATGCCGATAGCCGCGCCAGCGATTTTGCCAAGTACCCGGGCAGCCGTACAAAATCCATTTCGTCGGGTTTGTCGCTCAACCTTTTATACGATAGTCGGGATAACCCGATTAACCCTTCCGGAGGCGAATATGCCAACATCGTATTGAGGAATAATTATACTTTTTTGGGCAGCGACCAAAATTGGCAATCCCTGTTGGTTGATATGCGTAAATACTTTACACTGGGTAAAAGAGACAATGTGTTGGCTTTTTGGAGTTATAACTGGATGGTGTTGAACGGCACACCGCCGTATTTGGATTTGCCTTCCACTTCTTGGGATACTTATACGAATACTGGCAGGGGCTATATCCAAGGCAGGTTCCGCAGCAGGCAAATGTTGTATCTGGAATCGGAATACCGTTTCCATTTAACGCAAAATGGTTTGCTGGGCGGCGTGGTGTTTGCCAATGCACAAACATTTTCGCAGTACCCCGGCAATTTTAAGTTTCAATATGTGCAACCAGCCGCAGGCCTCGGGCTTAGGGTAAAATTGAACAAATCATCCAAAACCAATATTGATATTGATTATGGTTTTGGCTTGGGTGGCTCCCGTGGGCTTTTTGTAAACATAGGGGAGGTGTTTTAAGAAAAACCTACAGTATCAATGAGGAGGCCGTGTATAATTTTGCTAATTCTGGCCGTTTTGTTGGCGGCGTTTTTGTTTGTAAATTGGTATGTGCAAAGGTTAACTGATTTGCTTCCGCCATAATTTTTACTTCTTCAATCATATTGCCTGCCCTACAATTTTACTGCACCCTGTTCGTTTACAATATACCCGTAAGGTGTATACCTTTACAGGGTAAATTATTTTTTATGCGTTGGTTACTTATCATCTTTTTAATTGCAAGCATACAGGCCCATTCGCAGTGTAAAACATATGTGATGGGTGTGCACCACGATACCCTAAACTGTACCGACTATGGTAATTTAAAGCAGGGAAAGTGGGTAGTGCATGTACCGATATTGCGTGGTGAGCCCGGATACGAAGAAGAAGGGGTGTTTAAAGACGATAAAAAAGAGGGTACCTGGCGAAAATATAGTTTGCAGGGCGATGTGCTGGCTATTGAAAATTACAAATGGGGTTATAAGAATGGTCTTTGTGACTATTATGATATGTGGGGGATAGTGCGCGAAGAAAGCTGGAGGGCAACC
>Ga0208741_10000822_pt1 | contig 13683 bp, 12 predicted proteins | sample CryBogCBE03Jun09_FD_184576 | JGI IMG/M metagenome (GOLD analysis project Ga0208741, IMG submission 184576) | Freshwater microbial communities from Crystal Bog, Wisconsin, USA - CBE03Jun09 (SPAdes) | ecosystem: Environmental > Aquatic > Freshwater > Lake | place: Crystal Bog, Wisconsin, USA...
CAGTTTACCCCATTTCTTGTCAGGTTTTAGCAAAAGCGGGCGAGCGGAGTGCATTTCTTGTCGGGTTTTACAAAAAGACAGCTGACTTTATTAAAAAGATAGCTAACATTGCTTTGATACTGGTTGTTTGTTGTCATAAAACAGCTGTAAAGTCTACTATTGCTTACGGAACTGATTTTAAATTCATACGCCAATGTTTTAATTAAATTCTAGCTTTTATTAATTCCTTAACAAAGGTTTTTCTTCCATTTAACTTCCAACAGTAAAAATAAACAACATGAAAAAGATACTTAGCATCGCATTGCTGATGACAGGATTGCTTGCCTGCAAAAAATCCAGCACAAAATCTTCAAGTTCAAACACCGACACAACGTACAACATTTCGGCATTGGCAAGTAAGTTTAGTGGGAATGTTTCGGCAGTAGTTCAGGGCGATTATCTGGTCATTACAAGCACGGATATCCCCGATCACAAAAGCCCTTATTTTAAAGGAACTAAGTGGCAGGATTCTTTATATACAACTGATTCAGTGAGCACATTTGCACAAAACCCAAACACAATAGAAGCACAGTCACTTACTTTCAGGATACCCATTCATCCATCTTCAGCAAGTTCCAAATCGGCAACACCACTAGGGCCAATGGGCGTTTCACTCAATGGAGTACCATTCTTTAATCAGTATGCTGCCGGCAGGGCTGCTTTAACTTATGAGAAATTATCCTTTGACCAATACGGAGGACATCCGCAGCAAAGCGGACAATATCATTATCATGTAGAGCCTACTTCTCTGACTGCAAGGCATGGTGAAGATGCTTTCTTAGGATTGTTATTAGATGGTTTTCCTGTTTATGGGCCAATGGAAAATGGTACGCTAGTGAGCGAAAGTGCTTTGGATACCTATCATGGTCATACCACCAAAACTGCGGAGTTCCCTAATGGAATCTATCACTATCATGTTACATCTTCCGATCCTTACATCAATGGAAGTGGGTTTTATGGAACGCCAGGTACGGTTTCAAACTAAAGGTTAATGCGTTATCTACTGATTTATATTCTCATTTTGTTGGCTTCTGCTTGCAACAATCAGCAGAGGAATATAGCTGTTGCTGCCGATAGTAGTGCGGTTGCAATCACTATTCCACAGACGACATTTCTGGAGACCGATAGCGGATTCAAGGTGAAAAGCAATCTCTATTATCACAATGATAGTCTGTATTCAGGATTTATTGAAGGATATTCTCCTGCTCATAAACTGATTTCGAGATTTGGTTTCTGGAAGGGACAAAAGCAAGGAATACAACAACAATGGTATGAAAATGGGCAGTTGAAGGAAACAAGATATTACCTGGCAAATATGAAAACGGGTACACATACTGGCTGGTGGGATAATGGCGTAAAGCGTTTTGAGTATGTATTTGATAAGGATATCCCCATAAAAAGACATTGTCAATGGTATAAATCAGGTAAGCTTTGTAGCCTGTTTGAATATAATAATGCGGGTCAGCCAGAAGGAGCGCAGCAGTTGTGGTATGAGGATGGAACTATGAAATCGAACTATGTTGTAAAGGACAACCGCAGGTTTGGTTTCCTCGGTGCCAAAGGCTGCGTAATGAAATAATAGACTTAACCACAAAGCACACAAAGGCTTACACGAAAAGACACTAAGGTTTACATGGGTTTATAAATCTTAGTGTTCTATTTTGCCTTAGTGGTTGAATTATTTACGTATTAGTGCTCCTTGTGTTTTTTTCTTTGAGTCCTTTGTGGTTAAACTTTATAAAAATAGACAAATGAAATCTAGAATATTATTGTTATTCCTTCCATTCCTGCTATTTGCCTGCAAGGCGAAGAAAAGGGATGTGTCTCACAATCTCCCCTTCTTTACCACAGCAGATTTTACTCCTCGTTGGATGGATGCAGATTCAGTTTCGCATCACCTTGCTCCATTCTCTTTTACAGATCAGGATGGAAAGACCATCACCGAACAAACAGTAAAGGGCAAGATTCATGTGGCAGATTTCTTTTACACGACCTGCCCGGGTATTTGTCCTAGACTCACTAAGAATTTAGGATTGATTCAAGATGCCTATAAGAATGACTCAACTGTAGTATTGCTTTCCTATAGCGTTACTTCCGACCACGATAGTGTATCGGTATTGAAAGAATATGCGACACTAAAAGGGATTATCTCTGGTAAATGGCACTTGCTTACGGGTAATCAGGACTCGATAAATACGTTGGCAAGGAATTCTTATTTCGCAGAGAAGACACTAGGACAAGAAAAGGGAGTGGATGACTTCTTGCACACAGAAAATGTTTTGTTGGTTGATAAGCAGTTGCGGATACGTGGTATTTATAATGGCACGCTTCCTTTTGATATGGAACAGTTGGTGAAGGATATAAAGCAATTGGAAAAAGAAGAATAGAGTTTGCCGAAAAAGCAAAAGCTGGAAGTAAATAGCTTCCTCCCGCTTTTGCAAAAACTATTTTATAAATTTCTCTACTGCGTTTAAACTTCCATTCTGATAAGAAACAAAGTAACTCGCTTTGGCAAAACCACTAGCATCAATACTTGTTTGAGTACTACCTATTGCAATAGCTTTCATGACTACAACTCTTCCATCGGCACTTGTTATGGTAATGATTGCTCCTGGTAATGCTTTAATATGGGTTACCAATAACCTGTTGACAACTGGATTGGGCGAAAGAACAATTTTGTTGATGACTGAACTGTTGGCATCAACCGAAACCAATGCGCTATAACTATATCTGGCATCATTATCTACTAGTTTCAATCTGTAATATTCTTTACTGATTGTTGGGAAAGCATCGGTGTAGCTATAATTGCTACCATTACTTTTATCCGCAACTATGGAAGCAACAGCGGAGAAGCCAATTGCATTGTTACTTTTTTCTACAACAAAGTGATTAAAGTTTGTCTCGGAGCCAGTCTTCCATCCTAAGACAACTTCACTATTTACCAACATGGCTTTGAAATATAAAAGTGTTACTGGCAAACCACCACAAAGACTGACAGAGCTAGCGGCATTTTGTGGGATAAAGCTGTTAGAAGCCACAAAGTCTGAAGAGTTGTCTCCAGTATTGGTACAACCATTACCAATACGTACCAGACATTTTTTACTGGTTAGTGACGAAGCCGGATTGGTTTCAAAACCAGAAGCTGTTGGTCCATAACCAACAAGGTCTATAACAGTAGTATCTCCAACGCCCGTACCAAAGAGTGTATTTATAGAATCTACCAACGCTACTTTACCGGTTGTGGCACTCAGATTCATAGAGCCAATTACATCGGCAGTGGGAAGTGGCACACCAACTGTACCGTTGCCAGCCAACTGAATTAATAGGAATCCACCTGCGGGAATGGTATTGTTAATGGGTTGAGCCTGCCAGGAATAGCTGGTTGCACTAGAATATTGTACCGAATAGTTGGCTAGTGATATAGGGTTTCCTGTAGGATTAAATAGCTCGATGAAATCGTTTGTGTATAAAGCACCTGCATTACTGCCACCACCATAAAATGCGGCAATAACAACGTGATTTACTTGTGCTTGTGCTTGAGCTGTAAGTAGCATAAATGCCACAAAAATGATGGAGGTGAACGTTGACTTTATCATAATATAGTATTTTATTCGTACGAAGTACTGCTAATTATTAAAGTTTGAACAATATGGTAACAACTTGCCAATAATGTGCATTATGTGACAATCATTTAATACTCTTGCATATTCCTGATTTCACTGTTAATTTGCACCTGATGCGTTTATATAAGTTAATCTTTCTTTTACTTGGGTTGATACCTCTATTGGGAATTGCCCAGTTGCATACCTATATCTCGGGCAAGGTGTTGGATGAAAATGATGCTCCATTACGTGGTGTAACCATTCAGGTTTTGGGCAGATCAAAGAGTATGATTTCTGATTCTAGTGGGAAGTTCAGGATGATAGTTGCTCCAAACAGACCTTTTGCTTTGATTTTCTCCTCGGTAGGCCGTGCAACTGTACAGAAAAACTTAATTGTAGGTGCAGGAAAAGATGATAAAATAACTGTTAGGTTGATGCCTACCATACGGGAATTAAAAGAAGTGACAGTAACCAATACCAATACCAGAAACGAAGCAGGTTCAGTAAGTATAGATGCTTCCAAAACAAATCTGAACCCCTCTCCTCTCAATAACATTGAAAGTCTGATAAAAGTATTTGTGGGAAGTAACAATGAATTGACGTCACAATATTCTGTTCGGGGAGGTAGTTATGATGAGAACCTGATTTACGTAAATGACTTCGAGATATTCCGCCCCTATCTGGTTAATAGTGGTCAACAGGAAGGATTGAGTTTTATTAATCCGGAAATGACTGGTGGTATCAAGTTCTACACCGGTGGTTTCCAATCCAAGTATGGCGATAAACTAAGTAGTGTATTGGATATTACCTATCGTAAACCGACTAAGTTTGGCGGCTCGGCCTACACAGGCTTGTTAGAACAAGGCTTACACTTGGAAGGCGTAGCCAATAAAGACAAAGTGACTTATGTATTTGGCGTACGAAACAGAACCAATCGCAATCTATTGAGTAGTCAGGAAACACAGGGTAATTACATTCCATCTTCCTCCGACTTACAATCTTTGATTACCTGGAAACCTTCTGACAAGTGGGATCTGGAAATGTTGGCTAATCTATCAACCACCAGGTTTACCTTCTTTCCGCAGTCCAGTCAGTTGACGTCTTCTGTCTTTAGTACCCTTTATTCACAGGATATTGGGGTTGATATTTATTTCTCCGGTCAGGAAAGGGATAAATATGGCACCAACTTCATTGGCCTTTCTGCCACCCAAAAGGTGAGAAAGAACTTGAAACTGAAGTGGATGCTAAGTAGCTTTTCGGATAATGAAGAGCAAAATCAGGATATAACAGGGGCTTACCTGTTTGGTGACAGGGATTTAACTTCTGGCAGCAAAACTTATGGGCAGATAGTAAACCCATTAGGTGCCGGCGTTTATCAGAACTTTAGTAGGGATAACCTAAAAATAAATGTATTGAGTGCAAGTCATAAGGGAAGTCTCGAGATGGGTAAAAACTATATCCAGTGGGGAAGCACCATCGAGCAGCAAAAGGTAAATGACAATATCAATGAATGGACCATGAATGATAGTGCGGGCTACACCATTCCGTATAATCCGCAAATATTGACGCTTTCGTCTGTGCTAAAAGCTTCCGACAACCTTAGTATCACCCGATTTAGTGGTTATGCGCAAGACAATATTCAGTTCAAAAACAACAGGGATGTTACCATGCAGTTTGGGGCAAGGTACAATTACAATAACCTCAACAACGAGTTCCTGGTATCGCCAAGAATGGGCTTCTCTTTTAAACCAAAGAATTCTAAGAAAGATATTATCTACAAAGCTTCATTGGGTATCTATCAGCAGCCACCTTTCTATCGGGAGATGCGCGGTTATAATGGCATCCTGAATACCAAGTTATTGTCGCAAAAGAGCTGGCAGGTTACCACGGGGCTAGACAATAGTTTCAAGTTATTCAATCGTCCCGCAAGGTTTACTTCTGAAGCTTATTTCAAATGGATGTGGGATGTAGTACCATACGACATCAACAATGTACGCCTGCAATATTTCGGTACCAATAATGCCAAAGCCTACGCAGTGGGCATAGACAACAGGTTGTACACCGAGTTGGTAGAAGGTGCCGAAAGCTGGATAAGTTTTGGTGTGATGCAAACCGAAGAAAAGATTGATAATTTCAATTACTACCAATACCTCAATGGTTCGGGACAAGTAATCAACAGTAGCACAACAGACAAAGTGGTTCACGATAGCCTCAAAACAACTGTAGGATGGTTGAGAAGGCCATCCGACAGGCGCTTTACATTTGGCATGTTTTTTCAGGATTATATGCCCAACAACAAGAATCTCAAGTTCTATCTCAATATATTGTATGGAAGCAATTTGCCTTACAACATTCCCGGAAGTGTAAGGTATCGGGATGCGTTGATAATACCAAGTTACATCCGTGCGGATATGGGCTTTAGTGCTTTGTTGGTAGATGGGCAAAAAGGAAACCTGCGCAGTCATTCGCCTTTCAGGAACTTTCAGAGTATCTGGGCTTCGGTTGAGGTATTCAACTTTATCAATCATGCCAATACCATTAGTTATTTGCTGATAAAAGACTTTCAGAACAGCACTTATGCCATTCCCAATACACTTACTCCCCGTTTGTTGAATGTGAAGTTGATAGCTAAGTTTTAGGCTGGATAATAGGGCAACGCCACAATTAGTGCAAGTTACTTGCTAAAATCTAATAGGCTAGCTTGTTTCAGGTATGGCTTCCTTAAGATTTTAATAGATACATTATGGTTCTTTTAATTGTAGCAAAGATTGTAGGCGATTCGGCAACAGCAAAGAAAGTAGTTAGTTTGACAAGGACTAGCTGATAGCTAGCCTTTAGTATGCACTCAGAAAGTCTTAGTATGCACTCAGAAAGTCTTAGTATGCACTCAGAACGTCTTAGTACGCACTCAGAAGGGTTTAGTACACACTCAGAACGCCTTTGTATACACTCAGAACGCTGTTGTAAGCACTCAGAACGCTCTTGTAAGCACTCAGAACGTCTTTGTATGCACTCAGAACGCTCTTGTAAGCACTCAGAACGCCTTTGTATGCACTCAGAACGCCTTTGTATGCACTCAGAACGCTCTTGTAAGCACTCAGAACGCTTTTGTACGCACTCAGAGGGGTTTAGTACGCTTACAAGATGGTTTAGTAAAGTGCTTGCAAACGGAAGCAATTAAGCAATAGTGCTTTCTTTTAGCAGTAGTGTCGGCAGTTTTAGAACATTTAATCCAAAAAACTTTACATCACTTGCTTTTATTGATTCTAATAAACAAGATCCTCATAAGCTGCCTGCAACTCATTGTAGGCATGATTATCTTTTGCTTTTTTGGCAGCCTCCATTCCTTGTTCATACCATTTGATGGCAAGGTCGGTTTGCTCTAGCTTTTCCAATAGCTTGGCTAAGTGATAATAAGAACCAATATAATCGGGACTCTCTGTCAATATTTCTTCAAACAGCACCCTTGCTTGCTGGTTATCCTCTATCTTGATGTACTCCAATGCCAACGCATGGCGCAGGAAATTATCTTTGGGTGTAGCCTGCAAAAAAGCCTTCAATTTATCTATCCGTTCCATGATTAAGTTATAAGTTTAAGAAGCTGTTTGAGTTATGCAATCAATTTCTTCCAGTGCCTTTGCCCTCTAGTTTGTCCACATATTCCAAGCTACCCAAGCGAAGCCTTAAAGGTATCCTGGTTGATTTTTCTACCTGAATTTCCTTCTTACACATAAACCCAAGATTGTTGCTATAATAGTTTTCGGGTATCAGACATAGCCTTTTGGGCAGCAGACTATCAGCAATTGATTTACCGGCGGAAGTGAGCCGTTGTGAACTGCCCGTTGTTTTTATCAGTAATAAAAATGCGATTAAAACTAAATATTTCATCCTAACTCAATTGCCATGAGTAGCAAATATATACCGCTTCCTTGAAGCTTTTGAACCGTTTACATAATTCCACCCAATTGATAAAGGCTATATAGAATGACGATGCTATATTTGGTAAAACAAAAAACATTAAAATGACAGATTTAACATTAATTACTACGAGTACTTCATTGGAAGGTTATAAAGTTATCAAACAACTAGGTTTGGTAAGAGGAATCACCGTTCGTTCCAGAAGCTTAGTTGGCAATATAGTTGGTGGATTTATGACTTTATTTGGTGGAAGAAGTGCTATTTATACAGAGTTGTGCGAGCGTTCTAGAGAAGAGGCCTTGCAACTGATGATTCAGCATGGGAGAGAACTGGGTTGCAATGCCATCATCAATATGCGCTATGATGCCAACGAAGTAATGAATGGCCTTACGGAAGTTTTGGCTTATGGCACGGCTGTTTTGGTGGAGAAGATAGACTAAAAAAAGAGTAGGTTTTAATTAATAAATTAGGGGTAACCACCCTAACTTATTAATTAAAACCTACTACTTAAAACTTATATCAGAATCTTATTTCACAAACTGTGAAACAACCTTTTGTCCATTGTTTTCTACTGAAACGATGTAAGTTCCTTTTGCAAGTTTGCTTACATCAACAGTTGTTTGAGTAGCACCTGTTTGCAAATTTGAAACAGAAACTGTTTTTCCAGCAGCGTTCAAAATCTTTACAGAAGCACCTTCCAAAGCTTGTGCATGACCTAGTGTAATTGTATTTACAGCAGGATTTGGAAACACAGTCAATTTCTTGGCAGAAACAGATGCGTTCAATACCACAACAGGGCTGTAAGAGAAAGCACCGTTTTTATCAACCATCTTCAAACGATAGTAAGTTGTGGTAGCAGGAGCAGCAGTTTCAAACTCATAGCTGTTTAATCCCTTTACATTCTTTGCTGCAACAGTACCAACAGAAGCGAAATTCTTTTTATCGCTGCTAGCTTCAACTACAAACTGCTTTGCATTTATTTCGCTTGCAGATGTCCAGTTAAGCTTGGCGGTACTATTTACAATTGCACCGTTGAAAGATTGTAATGAAACTGCAAGTGAAATAGGTGTTCCATTTACAGAAAGATTGTGGTATCTGTCATTACCGCCACCAGTTTCTACATAAGTGGTTTGTACTTGAAACAATGGGTTGTCATTAGCACCTTTAATATTAGAAAAATCTAACACTATTTCATCCATTGGTGTACCAGTGGTATTAGTAAGGTTGTAAGTTCCAACACTAGTTAAAGTGGTTGTAGCAGGCGTAGTGCCATTGTCAACGTGGGTTAACACCATTCCTGTTGAATCCCAAGTTTTACCACCATCTAAACTGTAAGTTATTGTATTTGTTTTAGAACCCTTGCTACTTGCAAACTCGGCATATTTAACTACAATGTTTTTATAACCAGTAGTTGGCAATGACCAAGTAAAAGGCGCATAAGGAGTTAAAATCTTTACATAATTTGTAACACCACCTGTAGGAGTAATTTGTTGATTAATGGTATCAGTAGTTACAAACCCGGGAGTTACACCAGCAGTTCCTGCATAAACAAGTGATGGTGAGCCACCAATTGTAAAATCTGGTGTAAAAACTTCAGTAGCTGTTGCACCTGTAGCAGCATTGAATCCCCAGAAATACAAAAGCTTGCTGGATTGTGCAGATGCACTGAAAGTAATAACAATTGACAATAGTGTAAATAATCTCTTCATAATGTTCTATATTTTTTTGCAACATTAGTAGAGTGAATCATCATTAAGCGCGAGGTAACAATTTGATAATATTAAAATCAGTTTAATATTATATGTTCAAATTCAGTATAGATAAGGTTTTCAGAGATTTTATCAGTTACTTTAGCGAGTTGCCACTTAACAATTAGATAATATTGGAAAGCGCAAATAGTTGGCAATTGCAGCCATCAGTAGAAATCAAAAAAAGAGAGTCATCAAGAGCTGTAATCCAAATTAATAATGATCGTAGGGGGAAGTAATCATCATTTCTCTATAGTAGAGATTGTATATAACGCCGAAACTGATGATAATGGCAATCAACAACCCATAAATAACAACCATTACCCGCGTAGGTGGATGATTGAGGTTTATAAATTTTAGCTTGATGACTTTATTGGTTAGCTTCAATCCACGAAAAATATAAAATAGTGCACATAGTACCCAAACAAAATCGAAAATGCTTGTCTTATTAGCATCTTCTTGAATGTATGTTCTTCCGAGGCAAAAAATAAACATGACCCAGCCAATTGACTGTAAAATCTGTTTTCTAGCGTTTAAAGAGACTTCTGTGTATTGCATAAAGGTTATAATTTTTATTTTACTCAGTGCAAATATAGTGTATGACCTTTTTGCAAACTGCTTTGTTGACCTGTTTTTACGGCTCTTTTTGAAAAAAAAGTTATATTATTTTATGAAAAAGTGGAAAATGAGGGAGTGGCACTGCTCCGTTGATTCAATAAACAAAAAAGCCATTGCATCTTTTATAAAGAAGCAATGGCCCTGAAATAAATATCAAATTGATAGCAACTTATTGCCCAAATACCTTTTTTAATAAACTTGTTGTTTGTGCCAATGGATCTTTTCTTATTAGTTTCTCCTGTTCTGCAACCTGAACAAACATCCCATACAATGCCCTGTCTGTAACATAAGCAGCTAAATCGGGGTTCATCTTTTTTACAAATGGAATCTGATTATACAAATCAATGATAGTTGCCCATTTGCTTGTAGCATCTACTTTATCAAGAGATGTCTGTATTACAGGCTTAAAAGCTTCTGTTAGCTTAGGTGTTGTTTTTCCTTTTAAATAGCTTGTTGCAGCGGTATCATTGCCTTGCAAAATACCAGCAGCATCAGTGATACTCATATCCTTTATTGCATCTATAAATATTGGTGTAGCACTTTGGGCAGCATTTTCGGCAGCCCTATTCATACTCAATATAGCTTCATCCACTTGTTTTCCCATGCCCAACCCCCTCAGTTTCTTTTCTATTTTCTGTGCCTCAGGAGGCATCAATATTTTTACAGTTGGATTACCAAAATAACCATCAGTAGCACTAAGTTGCTTAGCAGCAGTAGTGGCACCTTTTGATAATGCTTCTTTTAATCCTTTGCTTATATCATCACTGGAAAGACCTCCTTTCAACGCTCCTGTAACCCCCGAAAGCAAGCCCCCACCATTAGATTGGGCGAAGGAACTAAATGAAATAACAAATAGTGCAACAACTGGTAAAATAACTTTAAACATAATTTAATTGATTTGTATTGAGCCGTGAAAATAATATCTATCAGCCACAAAAAAAGTTAAAGGATCCTATTTCAGGTACAATTCAATCTCAACCCTTCTGTTCAAGGCACGTCCTACAGCGGTGTTGTTGTTAGCAATGGGATGGGTTTTACCATATCCAATAGCTTCCAGGCGACTAGCAGCTATGCCCTTGTTTTCAAGATACTGCATCACCGCATCTACCCTGCTTTGAGATAAGGACAGATTGTACAAATCGTTCCCCACATTGTCTGTATGACCTGTTAAGCGGATATTATAGTCGGGATATTGGTTCAAGATATCAACTATTTCATCGAGCATTGCATTAGACTGTTGCTTAATGACTGCTTTATTTGTTTCAAAGTAAATGCCTCTTGTTGCAAACTTAAGTCTGGCTTTTACAGACTCTTTTATTTCGGGACAACCTCTATTAGAAGCTGGACCCGGTGTATTGGGACATCTATCTATCCTATCTGGTACGCCATCCCCATCTGTATCTGGGTCATTGTTTGCTTGTACGATAGGGCATCCGTTTACATCAACAGGTGTATTGATAGGTGTATTGGCACATTTATCCCGAGAATCGGGAACACCATCACCATCAGAATCGGGATCAGCATTTATCTTTTGGGAATTATAGTCATTATTTCCCGTTGGACATCCCTGATACATGGCCAAACCGGGTATGGTAGGGCACTTATCCAGATAATCGGGTATCCCATCTCCATCACTATCCAAAGGACAACCATTCACATCCACTTTTACGCCTTTGGGTGTGCCGGGACACAAATCTCGTTTGTCTGGAACGCCATCATGGTCACTATCCAGACTTCTGCCCAATGGCACCGTAAACCCAATACTTTCTTGTGTGTAAATGGCATTGCTCCAGATGTCATTGTTTGCTTGATAGCGGCCATCCCATCCATTTAGCATGGGCATATAGACCTTACTGGCAATTTCAAGATTGACAGATTCATTTAACCGAAAAGTCAAACCAATGCCTGCCAAAGCATTCAGACGGGTTTCGTCGGCAATACCTATTCCCGAATGATCTGCTACAAACTGACGAGACTTTATATAGTTTCCTCCACCACCAAACTCTATAAAAGGAGCCACATTGGCATCTATTGGTAAGGCATAGCCATTTGCAAATTTGTATCTGAAAATTAAATCTGCGGAAAGAAATTGCGCATCTACGCCTGCAGTTTTGGTTGGCACTTCATATTGAACCCAATCGTAGGCAAAATTTTCTTTGATGTCAAAAAAAGGACTTAGGTATTGTTGAAAGGCAATGTCTGGACCTGGCTTGTAGTAATTAAATCGAAGAATGCCATAGTTAAACCCATTCAAACCACCCGTATAATCATTGAATGTACCATAAAACCCAATATAGTTCGATTGGCCCCACGAAGCAAAAGCAATGAAGCAACTGATTGAAAGCAATAAAGTTTTTATGTACTTATTGATAAGCATAAGTTTAAAATTTACAACCTAGCGAACATTTACAACAGATATAAAGCAATTGAGAAGCATAAATCTATTATCATTTGTCCTTAGTTTCCAGACCTACTTTATTGTCAAAGCAAAGTCCCTAGGCACTATAACGTATTCTAGCCGCTATTTATTCTGCAAAGAGGCTGAATGTTTTAAAAATTATTTACATCCAAAGCTGGTTTTATACAAGTCATTGGGTGACGAATCAAAAACAAAAGCCACCGATTATCCCATTTAAGTATAATTGGTGGCCACTTTTTTTTATTTAGAACTAAGAAGCTGTTTGCGTTAATTATTTGATATTCTTAGTGGGATTTAATTTTGACTGTAACTGTGTTAAATTTTTCGCCTTAGGCGTTGGACTATGGCTGCAAAACTTGCCCTGTTCCAATCAAATAAACCCTCATAAATAATTCTAAACAATTAACTCAAACAGCTTCTAAATATTATCTATTTCTTTTTTCTCATTGTGTAGATCGGCACTTCTAGACCAAAGTTTATTTGTCTGTTTTTCCAGGCATCCCCTCCAAACTTATTTATGTCGGTAAACCCATTGTTATAACGTAAATAGAAGTTCACGCCATTCAAGTCTAGTTTGCCCCCGATGCAACCCCATATATCTGTTACTTTAAAAGGGATTGCGCCATTAATAAACAAGTTTTGATCGGTATATGCATTGAAACTTACTTGTGGCCCTGCACAAAGAGAAAAGAAATTATTCAGCTTATAAGTAACCAGCAACGGGATAGTAACCGCACCAATCGTTGCGGTATAGCTGCTTGAATTATTAAAGTTTGCATAGTTTGCGCAAACACTCTGAAACCCATCTACATTCACTCCTTCATTTCCTTGATTATATACAATTTCTGTTTGCCAGCCCCACTTATCATTGAATTTGGATGTGGCATACACCCCAGCATTAAAAGAAGCCGAGTAATTGCCTCCAAAAGCCTGTCCGGTAAGCTTTGTCATATCCAATCCTCCTTTCAATCCAAAAACAATAGGTTGTGCATAGCTACTAACCGATAGCAGAAGGATACAAGCAAAAAGAGGCAATAATTTCTTCATCATATTCAAAATATTTTGTTCAAAAAAACCCAATATATCAGTTATAAAACCATTAACCCTTTGTTTATAACAAAAGTTTTGCTTTAGCAGACCTGTGTAAAACAAAATTTTGTGTTATACCGACTATAAAACTTTATTTACCGAATGCAAAGTTTGCTTAAATGCAAAGAACCCCTTGCAAAATCATCCGCAATGATTGCCAATCATCAAAAAGTTTTTGTAAAAAAGGGGTAAATGTCACTTTTGATGCTTCTTTTCTGCATTTTTGTAACTATGAAACATTTTATTGCAC
>Ga0208741_10000824_pt1 | contig 13681 bp, 13 predicted proteins | sample CryBogCBE03Jun09_FD_184576 | JGI IMG/M metagenome (GOLD analysis project Ga0208741, IMG submission 184576) | Freshwater microbial communities from Crystal Bog, Wisconsin, USA - CBE03Jun09 (SPAdes) | ecosystem: Environmental > Aquatic > Freshwater > Lake | place: Crystal Bog, Wisconsin, USA...
CTACAAGTGGTATGCCATACACAAGGCTGAGCAGGATGCGCTGCCTGCATTTGTAGGCCATATAAAAAAAGGCGACACCATTGGTATCATCAGCGAGGCAGGCTGCCCCGGCGTGGCCGATCCCGGACAAATTTTAATTGAGGCAGCACAACAGCACAATGCCATCATTAAACCACTTGTTGGCCCAAGTGCCATATTATTGGCCCTGATGGCCAGCGGTATGAACGGGCAAACTTTTCAATTTAGCGGCTATCTGCCAATTGACAGCAGCGAGCGCAAAAAGACGATTAAAGAGTTGGAAGATTACTCCTTTAAAAGGAAATGCACACAAATTTTTATCGAAACCCCCTACCGTAATAACCAGCTGGTGGCCGATGTGCTAGCCTGCTGCAAAAATGAAACAAAGTTTTGCATAGCAGTGGATATTACTGCAGCCACAGAAACCATCCGCACCAAAACTGTAGCCGCTTGGAAAAAAGAACAGGCCCCTGATTTTCACAAGAGGCCTGCCATATTTTTATTGTATGCCGGGTAGCAAAAAATTACTTCAATTTCATTTGGGCAAAATATCGGTGGTCGGGGTTTACAATTAACTCTTGCCGAAGCGGGTGAATAATTACATCCAGGTCCTCTAGTGGAATTGCCCCAAGTAATACTTCATTATCACCCGGCAAAACCATTGCATTACATAGTGTACGCCGGTTTTTAAACTTCAACTCAACAGGCCCCACCACCCCATATTCCTTTACGCTAGCGTCAGCCATCTGCCCTTTCCGCTTCTCCAATACGGATAACGGTAGTTGCTCTTGTACGTGCTCGTTTACGCATAGCATGTAGGCACCAGTATTAACCAATGCTGTAACGTACATTCGTTTAACTTCATCCTTGTCCATGTAAACCCTGCGCACCAGTTCTAAATCCCCACCGTTTATCAGTTCAATTTCTGGGTATACAAGGCCAATAATCGGTTTTTTAGTAAAATTAAAATTTATTTTAATATTACTACAACCCATACTTGTCAACCAAATACAACAACGCAGCCATATTGATGGCACCCATTTTCAACTCCCGCATGTTTACATTTTCCAGCACATCGTTGGCACTGTGGTGTACGTCAAAATAGCGCTGGGTATCTGGCATAAGTTCTGCCGCAGGCACTTTAAATGTTTCGTGTATGGGGCCAACATCCGCACCGCCGCCGCCATTGGTAAAATAGTGTATAAAGTAAGGGGCAAACAGTGGCAGCCAAGCATCCAACTTTGGTTTGGTCTCGGCATTGATGGGTATGCTAAAGCTGCGCGGGGTAAAGCCGCCAGCATCACTTTCCAACGCAAAAATGTGTTTTTCATTTTTTGCTTTGGCTTCGTCAGCATAGGCTTTTGCGCCGCGTGTGCCGTTTTCCTCATTGGCAAACAACACAAAGCGTATGGTGTGTTTTGGCCTAAAACCAAGCGATTTAAAAGCACGCAATATCTCTATTGTTTGCACGATGCCAGCGCCGTCGTCGGTTGCGCCTTCGTTAACATCCCAGGAATCCAAGTGCCCTCCAACGGTTATAATTTCATCGGGGTGTTCGGTACCGGTTAATTCCCCAATCACGTTATGGCCAATGGTATCGGGCAGCATTTTGCCATAGGTAAACAGCTGGGCCGTTAGGCTCTTGCCTCCGTCAATCAAAGTGTCCATCTTTTCTACATCACGCACACCCACAGCCACGGCGGGTATTTGTTGTGTGCTGTCTAGGTACCGTAGCGACCCTGTGTGCGGTGCATTGTCAACGGCGTTGGTCATGCTGCGTACCATAACACCCACGGCGCCGTATTTGGCAGCCCTGCTGGCACCTATGCCACGGTATACCACATTTTTTCCATAGGCTTGAAACGTAGCCAACAACGTGTCGTCAAAAGGCACATTGTAAAACACTATCTTACCCTTAAGGTCGTTTTTTTTGCTTTCCAGCTCGTCAAAATCATTTACCCGTACCAAGGGTGCTTTTATGCCTTTTGGCCCACTGCCTACTGAGTTGCCCAAGGCCAGCACGTTAACCGGGATGGTTTGTTGCACCCCCTTGTCATTTTTATACAATACAGCAGCCTTGTCTTTACCACCACGTACCCAATGTGGCACCATACATTGTTGCAGGCGCACTTGATCGGCACCGGCCTCCTGCAAGGCTGCGTAGCCCCATTTTTCGGCCAATACCATTTGTGGGCTGCCTGCTAGGCGGCCACCTATTTTTTTGGTTAGGTAATACAGGTTATTGTAAGACGCCTTGCTGGTTAGTACGTTTTTGGCAATGTTGTGGATGAATACCGAATCGCCTACATAAGCCGAAGGAAGCCCCTGCCCAAAGCATACCGATGAAATAAACAACGATGCAAACAGTACAAATTTCCTCATGTGTTAAGTTTTACCTGGTTTTTAATGTTAATAGCGGCATATGCCTACGCCGCCCCTAAGTTAAGTAAATGTTGCCTGATGCAATGTTTGCCGAAAGGTTTGATTTGGTAAACGAAATGGTTGTTACTTTGCCCCTCAATTACTCAAACCATGCGCATAGGGATTGTTTGTTACCCAACCTTTGGGGGAAGCGGGGTGTTAGCCACTGAATTAGGCAAAGCGTTGGCAGACAAAGGGCACAGCGTGCATTTTATAACCTACCAACAGCCGGTAAGGCTTAATATATTTAGTGCCAACATATATTACCACGAGGTTAGGGTACCCACCTACCCTTTGTTTGATTACCCACCGTACGAGGTAGCCTTGGCCAGCACCATGGTTGACGTTATAAAAAATTACGACCTCGACCTGTTGCACGTGCACTATGCCATTCCACACGCCTCTGCGGCTTACATGGCCAGACAAATAATAGCTAAAACCGGCCGCGACGTGCCTGTAATAACTACTTTGCACGGCACCGACATTACCCTAGTTGGTAAGGATAAAACCTACGAACCAGTGGTAACTTTTTCCATCAATGAAAGCAATGCCATAACGGCCGTATCGCAAAACCTAAAGGATGAAACATACCGGTCGTTTAAGATAAGTAAAGACATTGAGGTTATTTACAATTTTGTGGATGTAAGCCGCTATAACAAAAAACCCTTTGATGCTTTTAGAAAGGTAATTGCCCCAGACGGCGAAAAAATTGTGGTGCATGCCAGTAATTTTAGAAGTATCAAGCGGGTTAAAGATGTGGTAAAGATATTTGCGCAAATAAACAAGGAGATACCCTGCAAACTGTTAATGGTGGGCGATGGCCCAGACAGGCCTTTGGCGGAGGACCTTGCCAAGCAATTGAATGTGCACGACGATGTGCGTTTTGTGGGCAAGCAAGAGCAGATTGAAGAGATTATGCTGGTATCTGACCTGTTTTTATTGCCCTCAGAATACGAGAGCTTTGGCCTTGCAGCCTTGGAGGCGATGGCGGCAAAGGTACCTGTTATAAGTACCAACGCAGGTGGCCTGCCCGAGGTGAATATACAAGGCGTTACCGGGTTTATGGCAGACATAGGTGATATTGATGCCATGGGCGATTATGGCATTACCCTACTAAGCAACGAAAAGCTGCTGCAACAAATGAAGCAAAACGCCTATGAACAGGCCGTAAAATTTGATATTAGCAACATAGTGCCGGTGTACGAAAAACTGTATAGCCGGTTTTGCAGGATGGATTGCTAGGCCGAAGACATGCCCACCTTTAGGGGATGAGGGCTTACCGATGCCTTAACCATTTCTCTGGGTCGAGGTTTACGCCCTTATCATTCGTAACCATAAACAACAACTGCCCTTCACCGCTGTCGTCTGGCGCTGTGGTGCCAATTAGTTTGCCCGCCCTTACCTCATCACCCTTGTTAACACTTGAAGAGGCTAGGTTGCTGTAAGCGGTAAAATACTTACCATGCCGCACCAATACCGCCTGCTGCCCACCCAAATCAAACACAGACGAAACCACTCCGTCGGCTACAGCCTTAACTGCCGCACCAACTGGCAAGGCAATATAAATTCCTTCACTGATACCATGTACGCTGGTGCCGGGTATTTGGTAGGGCCCAAAATGAATGGTAACCACGCCCGAATTAACAGGCCAAGGAAGGTTGCCGTGGTTGTTTTCAAAATTTAGTGATTGGGTTAAGCCTTCAGGAGTTGACTCAAGCGGCGTATACGTCCGGTTACTCTTTACAACAGGTGGCGCTGGCTCTTCTACCTTCGGCCTAACGGCTGGTTGCTCGGTAACGGGCTTAGTAGCTACTGGTGGTTGGTTATTTGCCAATCCCCGCTTTCTTTCCTCTTCATCCCTCGCCAATTGATCTTTTCTCTTTTTTTCTGCTGCCTCAGCTTCTGCAATTTTCCTCAGCCGCTCCTGCTCTTTCCTTTTTGCTTCCTCCATTTCCTTACGCTTTGCCTCTTCTATCTCCCTTCTAATTATTTGTGCCAAGGCCTGTTTTAGCTTAACCCTATTTTTTTCATTGGTCCTTATCTGCCCTGCAATGTCTTGCTCCTGGCTTTGCAACTGCTGTACAAATTTGTCTTTTTCTTTTTTATCGTCCTCAAGCACCACCAATTGTTTGCCCTGTTCGCCCAACACCCTGCTTTTGTCAGTTTTTACCGACGTTAGGTTGCTTATTTTAGCCTGCCGCAATTGCTCGGTTTTTACAATTGCTATAGCCTGCAACTCCCGGCTTTGCCGGTAGCTTTTTAAATATGCCACCCGCCGCATGGCTTCGTTGAAGCTGGCTGCGGAAAAAAGAAAATTCAAATAATCGTAATTGCTGCGGTTTTTATACGCAAATACAAGGCTTTTTGAGTAACTAAGCTTAAGGGTGTCCAACTGTAATTTCAGGTGGTCTATTTCCTGTGCGGCAGAGGCTATATCGTTGTCGAGGCGCTTTAAGTCTTTGCTCAGATTTTCAACCATGGCCTCCCTTATTTTTATTTTCTTTTGCACAAGGGCAAGCTGGCTGATGGATTGCTTTTTGTTTTTCTTAATTAGGTTTAGGGTGTTGTTTAAATCGTCCAGTTCATTCTGTAGGTCCTGCTGTTTTTTTTGAATTTCTTCTTTTGTTTCGGGCACCTGGGCGTGTAGATTGGCGCCTATTGCTATAGCAAGAAAAAAAACAACTATTCGTTTCAGCATAACTACAACTGTTAAGGTGGGCAATAATAGTGTTAAGGTAACGCTTTGCGCGGGCTTTTATTATTTTAACTTATAACTTTTGGGTACCCTAAAAAGAAAGCTTACCGGCTGGTTAAACGCATATTGCTTAAAATTTAGGTTTATATCAACCTTACCCTTTTCAGCCACTATAATTTCCCTGCTTGTTGAAAAACTGATATTACCAATTGTTTCATAATCGTTGTAAGTAATGTCGCAGGTTCTGTTGCGCATGGGGTCAACATCGTCTAGCTTACTGTGTACTATCTTCAGATTCTTGCTTTCCAAGGTTACCAGGTTTTTAAACAACCGGCTTATAATTAACACCTGTAAGCCGCTGGCAGTTGACTTATATGACACAATGTTACTATCAACAAATACGGGGTTGCCAACAATAACATCTTGCAAGTCGTAAAACGTAAGGGGTACCTGCGAAAGTTGCTGCAAAAAGCCAATGCTTCGGTACGAGACTGTTTTATCCAATCCGTTCATTATCCGTAGGCTGTCTTTGGTTATCAGCAGCCGCATTACTTCAACATTTAATGCACCGCCGCCCCGTATATCAATCCAAATAGCACTGTCTTTTTTTATATTAATGTTCGCTGTTACATGGTTATCGCTTTCGGCGCCCTCGTAGTCCACCTTTACTTTGGCCGAAAATGTGGTGTATTCAATGCGGGTTTTGGCCAAGTTGCCGATAATTTGTTTTACGATTGACAATGAGTCCACCACCTCAGCCGGCTTAACAACAATGGCCCTGGTAGTGTCGATATGGGCAATATCATTCTGAATCTTTTGCACTTTTTTTACCGTGTGGCAGGCATACAAGCCAAGCACTAAAAATGATATCGAAACAATTTTTTTCATCTGCATCTTTTTATGTTATCCCCTGCCGGTATGGCCAAAGCCGCCAGCTCCCCTTTGTGTTTCTGTAAGCACACTTACCGTTTCCCATGCGGCCTGGCCCACTTGGGCTATCACCATTTGTGCAATCCTATCGCCGTGGTTAACGGTTTGTGTTTCGTCTGACAAATTAATTAATATTACTTTTATCTCTCCCCTGTAATCGGCATCGATGGTACCTGGCGAATTGAGGCAAGTAATGCCCTGTTTTATTGCTAGGCCACTGCGCGGCCTTACCTGCGCTTCGTACCCGGCGGGCAGCTCAATAAATAGCCCAGTGGGTACTAACGCCCGTTGAAGGGGCTTTAGAAGTAACGGCGCGCTTAATTCAGCACGTATATCCATGCCTGCGGCACCGGCTGTTTCATACCCCGGTAACGGGTTAGAGGATTTGTTAACTATTTTTACCAGTATTTTTTCCACGGGGGCAAATGTATGTAATCAAAATGGTTTCCCGGTTGCAGTTGCTGGATAACAGATACGACCACCGTGTTGCAGGTTAATGGTTGCTGGTTTCTTGCTATTTGACTACGCTCGGTTAACCAAAAAATGTACAATATGTAATACCCCATTTGATAATCCTGGCCCAATAGCTAGGCTAAAAAATCTGTAACCGGCAACCAGCAACTTGTAACCAGTAACCAGCAACCTGCATATTACTATTTTTCGGCAATCAATACCGATGCATAGGCTACCAATCCCTCCTCACGGCCTACAAACCCCATTTTTTCTGTGGTGGTGGCTTTTATGGAAACATCTTTTAACCTTAACTGCAAAATACCAGCGATGGCCTGCTGCATAGCCGGTATGTAAGGTTTTATTTTTGGCCTTTCCAAGCAAAGGGTGGTATCTATATTAATAATCTTATACCCCTCGGCACCAATCAGCTGCGCCGTTCTTTCCAGCAATATTTTACTGTCTATATTTTTAAACTCGGCCGATGTGTCGGGAAAATGAACACCAATATCACCCAAGCAGGCGGCCCCCAGCAAAGCATCGCAAATGGCATGCAGCAAAACATCTGCATCACTGTGGCCTAATGCGCCTTTAACATGGGGTATTTGTATGCCCCCCAGCCAAAAATCGCGCCCCTCAACCAACTGGTGAAAATCTACCCCGAAGCCAATACGTATACTCATACAGTTTTTTTAATGCCTTTTAGGCAAAGCAAAAATAATGGGCTTTACTACCTAAATAAAAAAAGATGGGGTACCTGCCCCATCTTACATAAAGTATTAACAAAATAATGGTTATTCTGAAGAAGGCTCGTTGCCGCTGTTGCTGCCCGCCCCTATGTCGAATATCAAGCCAAACCGTAAGGTGTTGCTGAGTGGGTTGCGGGTGATACCGTTGCCGGATGGGGCGAGGTATGAAAAATTAAGCATGACAGACTCGTACCGCAAACCAACGCCAGCCGAAAAAAACTGCCTGTTACCTTGGTCTTTGGGCTCGTAAAAATAACCTGCCCTCGCAAAAAACTGGTCGTTATAGCCATACTCCAAACCAACGGAGCCAGTATAAGCATTGTTGCTAAATGATTTAAACCAGCTTTGAAAAACGCTGTTGCTATGGTAGCTGGCCAAACTGGCCGAATCTTGGCTTACATTGCCGGTGGCCGTAGGAATAGAGGGAACCAGTAGTTTGTTTACCTCAGCCGCTAGGGTAACTTTGCTTGTTTCGTCAAACACCCAGGTGTAAGCCGCGCCCAATCCTAAATTGGCGGGTATAAAATCCTTTGCCGTGGCGTCGTCGGTGTAGCCAATTTTACCGCCGAGGTTGGAGATCGACAACCCCCAGGCAAAACCCTGGCCTTCCTCACTTAACCCATTGTAAAACAATGACAGGTCGCCTGCCACCGTGGTACCGGCCTTGTAGGTTACGCCGTTAAAACTTTGCCCATTGGCGAGGTTTGAATTAATGTACCGTAAAGCCACCCCTACAGCAAGTTTGGGAGCGATTTTGCGGGAATAACCCAGGTCGGCCGCAAATTCCCGCGGCCTGCCGGTATTTAATTGGTTGCCGTTATAATCAACAAATTGTATAGAGCCAAGGTTAAAATAGCGTAACGATGCTGATACGGCACCGCCGTCTTCAAATTTATGGTAGCCTGCCAGCGAGGCCAGATACACATCCTGCGCAATATCCCTTAACCAAGGCGTGTAGGTAAAACCTATTGAATTTTCACTTTTTGCAAACGGGGTCTTTGCCAGGTTCCAAAACCCCGCATTTGCATCGGGGCTAATTGCCAAACCGCAATCGCCCATGCCACCGGCCCTAGAATCGGGCGATATCCTCAAAAAGGGCACGGAAGTGGTAACTATATTTACTGCCTGGGTTTGCGCATGGGCACTTGCACTTATAAAAAGGACCACAAAAACACCTATGGCAATTTTTTTACATACGATTTGATTCATTTTTCGGTAGGTTTATTCGCTTTAAAAATAGCTGAACAAGCTTATGTACGGTAAATTTGGCTATTCAGCGCTGTTTTAAGTAAAAATAGAATCAAATAGTCGGCAGTTAAGTTTATTTTGTAGGAAACGTGAAAGTAAAGAAAGTTTTTGTGCAGGCAAGCAACCGGACTGTTATTTTTATATTACCGGAAAAAAACACCGATTATTATTGGTAAAACCTTAGATTATACATAAATATGCATCAACAATGTGCAATGTAAATGGCAAATAATTATATTCGCAAATTATTACGTACCAAACAATAACTTTAGCCGCATTTCGTTTAGATTAGTTAGTTAAATTGTGTAACCAAATGTTAAAATCAACCAGTAACAAATTACTATTGGCTTTCGCAGTTATGGCATTGGCCTCCTGCTCGAAAAAAACCGAAAAATCGTCTGTGACGGGCTGGAACTATAACGACAAAACCCAGGGTGGGTTTTATGTTGCCAAGCCGAAAGATGTGAAAACCGGCCCAGGCCTCGTTTTTGTACAAGGCGGTACCTTCACTATGGGTGCCACGCAGGAAGATGTGATGGGCGACTGGAATAACACCCCACGAAGGGTAACGGTAAATTCCTTTTTTATCGACAAAACCGAAGTGGCAAACGTGCATTACCGTGAGTACCTGCACTGGTTGGAGAATGTTTTTTCCGATCCACAATTTGATGCAGTAATACAGGGTGCCAAACCAGACACATTGGTTTGGCGTAGCGAATTAGCCTACAACGAACCTTATGTGGAATATTATTTCCGCCACCCATCGTACAATTATTACCCAGTGGTGGGTGTTACTTGGAAACAGGCGCATGATTTTTGCATTTGGAGGACTGACCGTGTGAATGAATTACAATTAATTAAGTCTGGTTTCCAAAAGCCAAATGTTTTGAAAACTGAGCTAAACGCAGGGGGTTCAGAAAACTTCAACACAAAATCATATTTGATGGGTGAGTATGTGGGCATACCCAGCAAGCCCAAAAACAAGAAATATGCGTTGATGGATGCGCAAGGGCGCCCCAGAAATACGGTAAATTTTGAGGATGGCGTATTGTTTCCCGATTACCGGCTTCCAACAGAAGCCGAATGGGAGTATGCAGCACTGGGTTATGTAAACCAAAACCCACAGCCGCGGAAAAACCAAAAAACCAGGGGTGAGGAATTGATTGCCAACAAACAAATATATTCCTGGAAAAATGACGGATTTGACAACCTCCGCGCCACGGCACATGGCTCATGGCAGGGTGCTTTTTTGGCAAACTTTAAGCGTGGTAATGGCGACTACATGGGTACCGCAGGCGGTTTGAACGACCGTTCGGCGATACCGGCATCGGTTACTTCGTTCTTCCCTAACGGATTTGGCCTTTATAATATGAGCGGCAATGTGAATGAGTGGGTGGCAGATGTATACAGGCCAACCACCAATATTGAGGAAAAAGACTTGAACCCCTACCGTGGTAACGTGTTTAAAAAAGTAGATATGAGCGGCGGCCAGGGCAACTTGCGCGACAGCTTAGGCCGTATTAAAGAAATACCCGAATCTGACTCTGCGCTAGCAAACCGCCGTAACTACCAACATGCATATGCGAAAGACAATTTAGATGGTGATGCGTTAAGTAAAGTTGGCTATGACTACGGTGTAACAACTTTAATTAGCGACAAGGCAAGGGTTATCAAAGGTGGCAGCTGGGATGATATGCCTTACTGGCTAAGCCCAGGCACCAGACGCTTTTTAGAAGAAGACGAAAGCAGCAGCACCATTGGTTTTCGTTGCGCAATGACCCATTATGGCGGACCGGAAGGCACCTCCAGCAAATTGGAAAACGGCAACTTTTTCCCGAAAGCAAGGCAAAAACGATAGTATATTGAATGACTAATAAAAAAGCCCCCGCCAAAAGCGGGGGCTTTTTTATTAATTTTGTACGATGAAAAGCTTTGACGAGCAACTGAGCCACTTAGTTACGGAGGCCTTACGGGAAGATATTGGCGATGGGGACCACTCAACTTTAAGCAGCATCCCCCCCACCCAAAAAGGCAAGGCGGTGCTGAAAATAAAACAAAACGGTATATTGGCCGGCGTTGAGGTAGCCAGAAAAATATTTAACCAAGTAGAGCCAGGGGCTATTTTTACCCAGTTTAAAAACGATGGGGATACCATGGCCGCCGGCGACACTGCCTTTGAAGTAGTAGCAGGCATACACACCATATTGGGATGCGAACGGCTGGTACTAAACTGCATGCAGCGCATGAGCGGCATTGCCACCCTTACCCACACGTTTGTTGAAAAGCTGCAAGGCTACAAAACCAAGGTATTAGACACCCGGAAAACAACCCCCAACTTTAGGCTGCTGGAAAAAGAAGCCGTGCGTATTGGCGGGGGCACCAACCACCGGTTTGGCCTTTTTGACATGATAATGCTGAAAGACAACCACATTGATTACGCAGGAGGCCTGGCACCTGCTATTAACAAAGCATGGCACTATGTGCAGCAGCAAAAGACCGGTTTAAAAATTGAAGTGGAAACCAGAAGCATTGAGGACGTAAAACAGGTATGCCGCATTGGCGTGGGCAAGGTTTTTAGGATCATGATGGATAATTTTACCCCACCCCAAATTTCAGAAGCAATGTTAATTATTAACCACCAATTTGAAACCGAGGCCAGTGGGGGCATAAACCTTGACAATATTACATCGTACGCCGAAACCGGGGTTGATTATATTAGCGTTGGGGGGCTGATACACCAAGCCAAAAGTTTGGATTTGAGTTTAAAGGCCGAAATTTCACAATAGGGCCAAAGTAAAAAGTTGACTTGTATGAGTAAAAAAAACATCCCCGATAGCAGGGGCTTTGTATACAGCACCGACCCAAATTTTGGCTTTGAGCGGGAAGAAAATAATATTGAAACTTTACTACCGGCCAAACAAAAGCTGCGTATCCTGCTGGATAAAAAACAACGCGGCGGAAAAATAGTGAGCCTTATAACCGGTTTTATAGGTACTGATGAAGACCTACAGGAGCTGGGCAAGAAGCTAAAAAACGCCTGCGGTACGGGCGGCAGTGCAAAGGACAACGAGATTCTGGTACAAGGCGACCAAAGGGATAAAATATTGCAATGGCTGCTAAAAAACGGCTACAGTGGCACTAAAAAAGTATAACAACCCTTTTCCTATTAAATAGCCGCAACTTTTTGCAATTGCACCCCACAATTATTTTTAAACGGAATAGAATCATCGGCGGCCGGGGCCTGGCGGTCGCCACCAAGTTTTTGCTTACCCCATTTAATGCCAAACCAAGCCCTTTCATGCAGCCAGAACAGGCCCACCTTAGTTATTACCTCTGTAGCACCAATGGCAAAAGCGGCTTTGTAATTACCTGTCCAGAAAAATGCAAGCATCATTGTATCTATCGTACCAAAAAAACGCCAACTCATCCCTTTTAAAATACTACGGTAGTGCTTCTCCCCTATTACCGTTTTTTTATCATCGGCGTAAATTTTACCAAAGCGAATATTACCCCACACAAACCGCTCATGCACATAAAAGAGGCCGATTTTTGTGCCAACCTCGCTGAGGCCAATTTTTAATGCAGCGCCGATGTGTCCGGTAAACATATACGACAGCAAAATGGTGTCGCAGGTGGCGCAAACCCGCCAAGAAGTTGCTTTAATAAAAATGCGCAACGATGTATCCGCGCCAAAATAGGATGCTTTTGCCAAAATATACAGGTATAAACGTTGGTAAAAATAAAACCTACCGATTAAATAGGGTATGCAAAAATATGCGTTTACAATAACCTACCAATTAAATAGACTGCCACAGGCCAAAGAAATGTAAAACACATGACAATACACCCACAGGTACTAAGCCAAAAGCACTGTGGGGTGGCCGCTATTCTTTACCTTTGCATAAAAATAGAGGGTTTGATATGAGCCGTAAAGGAAAAGTTTTGGTGGCCATGAGCGGCGGTATTGACAGTACCGTAACTGCGCTTATGCTGCACCACGAGGGGTATGAGGTGGTAGGCATAACCATGAAAACATGGGATTATGCCACCAGCGGCGGGGGCCATAAAGAAACGGGCTGCTGCAATTTAGACAGTTTTAACGATGCGCGCCAGGCTGCCGTGCAGCATGGCTTTCCACATTTTATATTAGACATACGGGACGAGTTTGGCGATTTTGTGATAGAGAATTTTGTGGAAGAATACATTGCGGGGCGTACGCCCAACCCCTGTGTTATGTGCAACACCCACATTAAATGGAGGGCGTTGCTAAAAAGGGCCAATGCGTTGGGCTGCGATTTTATTGCCACCGGCCATTATGCCAACATTTACCAAGCAAACAACGGTAGGTACACCATAAGCAAGGGCTTGGACGAAATGAAAGACCAAAGCTATGTGCTGTGGGGCCTTGACCAAGAATTGCTGGCCCGCACCATTATGCCATTGGGCAAATACCGTAAGCCCCACATACGGCAAATGGCCATTGATTACGGCTACCCCGAATTGGCGAAGAAAAGCGAAAGCTATGAAATATGCTTTGTACCCGACAATGACTACCGCGGCTTTTTAAAACGCCGGGTGGTGGGCTTGGAAGAAAGGGTTGACGGCGGATGGTTTGTTGACAAAAACGGTAAAAGGCTTGGCCAGCACAAAGGCTACCCCTTTTATACCGTTGGGCAGCGCAAAGGCCTTGACATTGCACTGGGCAAGCCGGCTTATGTAACCGCCATAAACCCCGATACAAACACCGTTGTGTTGGGCGAGGAAGCCGACCTAGCGCAAAACGACATGTGGGTGGCAAAAATTAACTGGGTAAAGTACGATGGCATTACCGACGGCATGGAAGCCATTACCAAAATACGCTATAAAGACAGTGGGGCATTGAGCAACCTATATACTGATGACAAAGGGGTACGTGTGCATTTTTACCAACATGTAAAAAGCATTGCCCCCGGCCAAAGCGCCGTTTTTTACGAAGGCGACGAAGTAATTGCGGGGGGCGTTATACAAAGGGGTGTACTATCCTTGTAGCTTTGGGCTTTTGCGACTGGCCAGCCTTTTATGGTACTACAGGCATAAGCGGCACGTTTGCACACATTCCATTATTTAGAGGCTGTCGTTGTACTAAAAAGCCTGTTAACGCGTTATGCTGTAACAGGCTTTTTAATTTATG
>Ga0208741_10000827_pt1 | contig 13655 bp, 11 predicted proteins | sample CryBogCBE03Jun09_FD_184576 | JGI IMG/M metagenome (GOLD analysis project Ga0208741, IMG submission 184576) | Freshwater microbial communities from Crystal Bog, Wisconsin, USA - CBE03Jun09 (SPAdes) | ecosystem: Environmental > Aquatic > Freshwater > Lake | place: Crystal Bog, Wisconsin, USA...
GAATTGTATAGTCCAATGATGTAGGGAAACTTAAAGGGATAGAAAGCGTTTTTTCATCGCTTGCATCAATCAGATGGTAACTATTTGCTTCTTTCCAAACTGAAGCTCCTTTGTTATATAATTCAATACCCGAAATATAGAATTTCAAGGTGCGTATCTCGATACTGTCTTTGTCGTTGGAATAGAAGGCAGAATCTTGTAAATGAATAAGTTCGGTAGATTTTTGTGGAATATTATAAACTGCAACAAACTTCAGCTGTATCGTAGTATCCTTTTGTGCGGATACATAAAGGCTGCTTATTAAAAGGAATAAAAAAATAAGGATACGCATACCAGAAATATTTAGGGAGTGCGTGCAAGGTACTTTCTTTTTTAAGAATTGCTAAGTTCCATTTTTCAATACAATTCTACTTATAATCTGCGCTTACTTTACAATAAACTTGGTGAGTGTTTGAGAATATATCATGTGTGGTGTTGAGCTGCCTGCATACTCTACCCATATTTCGTAACGTACCAAGCCAGTGCCTGCAGAAAAGTAAGAGACTTCGCTTGTTATGCCCTTGCAGCTTTGTTCTTGATATAAATTCTTGTAGCAATTTGTATATCCATTAATAGTATAATTGGTTGTAAAGCCATAATTGTTTCCTGTAATGCCACAGGATAAGTTGCTGAAATCGGTATAGGTTTGTGTAAGTTGGGCTCCATCGGCAGTTGGTGTTCCCCAGATGAAATAAACTTTGTATGAGGTGTCAGTTGCATAAATGGTGGGGGAGTTGTATGAGTTTGGATGGTTTGTATAAAATATATTTCCAAAGAAGCCGTAACCAGAGGTATCAGTTTCTGTAATCTGCCAAAATGGGACGCCATCAGAATATACGATTGATTGATTTTGTACCTGCGCAGTATCAATAATTACGCTTTTAAGGGTATTTGTGGTGTCGTAAGTAGAGTCTTGATAAATCCAAATGTCGCCTACCTTGAGTGGAAGTAATGCAGTAGAACTTGTATTGTAGCTGTTGAGATTGACTACCTGCGCATTTTTCTTGCAGGCCACCACCGAAAGGATAAGCGTAATTGAGGCAATGAATAGCGCAAAATATTTTTTCATACTGATACTTTTTTAAGTAAGACATGCAAATATTGAAATTTGTTTCCTTGCTTATTGTTAAAAATGGGTGGATAGTTGTTTTGAAGGGTGAAAACTGTTTTTTGCCCCAATATCTTCCATTTTCACTATCATGTCATTCAACTCATCACTCATAATTCATCACTCATACTAAAATTCTATCCCCCGCAACTCAATTTTTTCGGTTCGCTCAAGGCACTTACAAAGCCTCCACAAATCATCACATAATATACATAATAGATAACGCCTGGTATCAGTTCAACAAATGTTTTATCTCGCTTGCCATTTATGTTCAGTACATAAGGGACGGCGTCTTCGCCTACGGGCAATAATATTTGTCCATCCAAGCTCATTTTGGTGCCAATAGGTAACGGTTTGCCTTGCACGGCGATGGCAATAAACTCCACATTCTCTCCAAAAGGGCTACACGTGGTAGTCAATATTCCGGTATTTCTTGCCTGTCCCAAAACGCCCTTTGCTACAGCGCCTTCGCTAATTTTTTTACCACTTTTATTTACTGCGCCGGTGTAGGGCAGCTTGCTCAGTTTCAGGTTGTCCTCATCACCGTTGGCAATTTTGTTTACGTAAGGCGCAAAAGACAACAAGCAGTCCATCAAGGCTTTCAGGGCATCAGTGTAGGGCTTTAGTGCTGCAGTGCCCCCTTGTTTGTATATAGCGCGTTTCTCGGTAAAGGTTGTAATAATGTCGCCCATTGCATCATAAGTAGTAGGGGGTATTCCTTTGAAAACGTTTGGGTTCAATATGAAGATAGCCTCACGTACACCAAGTGCAAAACCTTCTATTTCGGTAACTTTTGTGTCTTTTATTAAACTGATGCTAACCCTTTTAATGGCCATAATATGCGTATTAATTGTAAAGAGAATGGTTAGCACAGTGACTGCTAGCTATCAATTCGTTCAAAGGACGGTTATAATGAAGGTTTTAGTTCAGTAGCAGGAAATAGGGGTGTTAATGTTAGCACAATATATGGGGTCGAGAGTAGTTATGCCACAAATGAAGGTAAACTCGGCTTTGTGCAGAGGAGAAACGACCTTTGGTGGAAGTAAGCCGACCATTAACCGAAGTAAAATGGTTTCCAACCGAGGTGGAAAGTCTTCCGGCAGAGGCTAGTCGACCTTCTACCTAAGGTTAATGGCGTTCCGCTTAGGTAGAAGGTCGAAAATAACGGTAACTGTGGGTGAATTGCCTTTATTCTTGGGGTTTTTAGTGTTATTTGATGTTATGTAAAGAGTTTGTGGGAGTATATTTGTGGAAGGAATGGTTAATGGGGAGGAGTCTGGGAGGAGATTCAATAAAAAATAAATATTAATCAATGAAGGGTATCAATCAAGTCAACAATGTCGAAAAGGGAGGAATGGACAGTCGGTTTGTAAAATTATCCTCCTTCTTTTTTGTTTTAACAGGAGCTTCCTTTTTATATTTCTTTAGTTTAATTCCGTCTAAAATTGGACTAGAAGATTCGGGATTTCCAGTATTGCCAAAGTGGATTATCATAGTCTGTGAGGTATCTTGTTTGTCAGGTGTTGTATTTGGTTTTATAAGTATTATAAAAAAAGAGAAACCTGTTTGGCTGAAGATTCTTGTTGCATCATTAAACACCCTACTCTTTGTTTTTGTTGCTGGAATGGTAGTGCTTACATTTCATAATAGATAGACAAAGCCTAATTCTTGAACTCTTACTAATCACTAACCACTAATCACTAAAACCCTATCTTGCACCTGAATTATGTGTGCAAATAAAAACAGTAGTCTCTTTCCTAACACCCCCACCACCGATGGCTTGTACGCCGAGGTAATCATTCCGCTTTGGTTGCCGGTTACCTATACCTGGGCTATCCCTACGCATCTGCGGGACGCTGCAAAGATTGGATTGCGGGTGGAAGTAGACTTGCGGAATAAAAAATATGCAGGCATCATTAAATCAATCACCAAAGAAAAACCGGCTGCCTTCGAGCCTAAAGAATTACTGAATATATTGGATGATGAACCGGTTTTGTATGAAAATCAATTGAAACTATGGAACTGGATCAGTAAATATTATATGTGCTGCGAAGGCGAAGTGATGCAGGCTGCCGTTCCCGCAAACCTGAAACTATCGAGTGAAAGTATCTTAATCTGGAATGAAGAAACCAACTACGACCTCAATGATGGCTCGGCATTTACGGACAATGAATACTTGGTGGCACAGGCATTGGAACTGAAGAAAGAACTACGCCTGAGCGAAGTGCATCAAATTTTGGATACACAAAATGTGTATCCTGTTATCAAGAAACTGATTGATAAACAAGTGTGTTTTGTGTGGGAGGAATTGAAAGAGAAATTCAAAACCAAGACGGAAACTTACATACTATTGAATCCTGTTTATAAGGACGAAGAGAAGCTATCGCAACTGTTTAATGAGCCGAAATTCAATGCGCCCAAGCAGATGGAGTTGTTATTGGCTTATCTGCATTTATCCAAGACGGAAGGAGAGGTAACACAACCGACACTGCTTAAAAAGGCAAATGCTAGTGCAGCACAACTAAAGGGATTAATTGAAAAGAAGATATTGGTAGGAGAGAAGCGGGCAACAGATCGGATCAAGGCACTGCCCAAGGATATGAATTTGGACTTTGTTCTATCAGAAGCGCAGCAAATAGCCTTTGATGCCATCAATAAATCGTTCGAAGAAAAGAATGTATGCCTATTGCACGGCGTTACTGCCAGTGGAAAGACACAGGTGTATATGAAGCTGATTGAACAGTTTATGCAACAAGGCAAACAGGTATTGTATATGCTGCCCGAGATTGCATTGACGGCACAAATGATACGCAGATTGCAATTGCATTTTGGTGGGAACATTGCCATCTATCATTCCAAATTCAACCCCAATGAACGGGTAGAGATATGGAATAAGGTAAAGGATGGGCAGATAAAAGTTGTTTTGGGAGCTAGAAGCTCTTTGTTTCTTCCTTTTAAAGACTTAGGATTGATAGTGGTGGATGAAGAACACGATGCCAGTTACAAACAACAAGAACCTGCACCACGCTATCATGCAAGGGATTCAGCCATTTATTATGCCTCCTTGTTTAATGCAAAAGTGTTGTTGGGAAGTGCCACGCCATCCATCGAAACTTACTACAATTGCTTACAGAATAAATACGGATTGGTGACTTTATCTGAACGCTTTGGTAAGGTAGATTTACCGACCATTGAGCTGATAGATTTAAAACTAATCGCCAACAAAGACAAGAGCAAGATTGCTTTATCGCCTCAGATGTTAGCGGCCATAGAAGTGTCATTATCACAAAATAAGCAGGTGATATTGTTTCAAAATAGACGGGGGTATAGTCCATATATGATATGCAACAATTGCGGTTGGATACCCCAATGTCAGCATTGCAATGTCAGCCTCACCTACCATAAAGCAAAGAATAAATTGAGTTGCCACTATTGCGGCACTACCTATCCGGTGTTGCATACTTGTGCGGCATGTGGAAGTCACAACTTTATTCAGAAGAACTTCGGCACAGAAAAGCTAGAGGAAATGGTGGCAGAACAGTTTCCTAATGCACGCGTCGCTAGGATGGATTATGATACTGTAAAAGGAAAGCATGACCATGATAACCTGATAAAATTATTTGAGCAACAACGTATAGATATATTGGTGGGCACGCAGATGGTAGTGAAGGGATTGGATTTTGAACATGTGAATCTAGTAGGCATCATAGACGGCGATGGAATCTTACACTTCGCAGACTTTAGGGTAAACGAACGAGCCTTCCAGTTGATGGAACAAGTGAGTGGACGGGCGGGACGGAAAGATGGTAAGGGTAAAGTATTGATACAAGTAAGCAATGTGCAGCATCCGGTATTGGGATTTGTGCAGAGTCATAACTATCTGCAACTATATGATTATGAAAAGGAAGGAAGGATGGCCTATCAATACCCACCTTTCTTTAGAATCATACAGTTGACCTTTAAACATAGAGATAGTTATGTTGCCGAGGAAGCAGCTAATATATTGTTGCAAGGGTTGCAAGTGAACTTCAGACAATATTTACATGGGCCAGCACAGCCGCCGGTAGATAGGGTGCGCAACCAATATCTTTGGGAAATATTAATTAAATTGCCCAAGGATGCCGCAACCGTTAATCAATGTAAACGAGAGATTCAGCAACAGATAGCAATAGTTCAAAGCGATAAACGATGGAGAAGCGTGAGTATAGTGGTAGATGTAGACCCGGTATAAGAGAAGAAATGGATAGTAGTTATTAGATAGTAGATAATAATTGCAAGAATCCCAACTAATATCTACTATCTACTATCTCATAACTAAAAAAAGATGTGGGAACCATATAAAAAAGGATTTAAGGCATATTTACAACTAGAGAAGTCGCTGAGTGATAACTCTGTGGAGGCTTACCTGCGTGATGTAGAGAAGCTGACGGAGTATTTGCTGGCTTCCAAAACGATGAAGAATCCTGCAGAGATAGAACTGAAAGACTTACAAGCTTTTGTGAAATGGGTGGCAGAATTGGGGATGACGGCTACGTCACAAGCGCGTATTATCTCGGGCATCCGTGGGTTTTATAAGTATTGTTTGTTGGAAGATATATCCAAAACAGATCCTTCTACTTTGTTGGATGCCCCCAAGACAATCAGGTTATTGCCTGATACACTAAGCTTCGAAGAAATAGAAAGTATGATTGCGGCAATCGACCTGAGTAGTGCAGAAGGGCATCGCAACAAAGCAATATTAGAGACGATGTATAGCTGCGGATTACGCGTTAGCGAAACCATAAACTTGCAACTCAGTTGCCTGTTTTTCAATGAAGGTTACATACGTGTTATAGGTAAAGGTGATAAAGAAAGGCTGGTACCCATAGGCAGCGATGCCATGAAATATATTCGGTTATATGTTGAAACAGATCGTAAACAGATACGTATCAAAAAAGACTTCGAAGACATTGTATTCCTTAATAATAGGGGAACATCTTTATCGAGGGTGATGGTATTTTATATCATCAAAGATTTGGCACTAAAGTCTAATATCACCAAAGTCATTTCTCCACATACTTTCCGTCATTCATTTGCTACACACTTAGTAGAGGGAGGGGCTGATTTAAGAGCCGTACAAGAGATGTTAGGGCATGAAAGCATTACCACAACCGAAATCTATACTCATTTAGACAAAGAGTTTCTCAGAAGCACACTGCAGCGGTTTCATCCTGCATACAAATACTAAACAGACGAATGTCTCGAAAAGGTTGTCAATTTAGAAGAGGCAATTAGATTCCCTTAGATCCTTAGCTAGTCCATGTCATTCTTGCTAGTTGGACATCGAATTAACTCAGTTAGTGGCTACTGTCGCACTGTCTGTGGCGGGTGGCTTTGCTAAGATTGTTTCCATAGCTAAAGACATTTGTAAGACGCCAATCTTGTGATTTTGGATGAAAATCAGCATTAACTTATTATTATCTTTTCCACAATTGATTCGGGTAGAGGAAATATTTTGTTTATTTGCTAAATTATTCTTAATTTTTCTACTAAATTTGCAGTTATACATCTTTTAAAACAATATTTTTTCATTCTTACCGCTCACAATCAATCATTTATTTTTATGAATTTAAAAAAGAACATGTTAATTTTTATGCTAAAGGGAGTTGCATTACTATTTTTAGTGGTAGTATCAGCAAGTAATCTTTCTGCGCAAACAGTAATCAAGGGGAAGATCGTAGATGCTACTACAAAGGAAGCATTACCGGGTGTAACAATCAAGGTTAAGGGCAAAAAAGTGTTTACAGCTTCGGGTATCGATGGTTCATTCTCAATAAAAGCAGCAGCAGGTGATAGCTTAGAATTAACGTCCACAGGATATTTGAGTCGTATTGTAGGCAGTAATAAAATGGCAACAATTGAGCTGACTTCAAGCCAAACCACTTTGAAAGAGGTGGTTGTTACCAACAACATTGCTATTGCCCGCAAAACACCGGTTGCCGTTTCTACCATTAATCTAGCTCAGATTGAAGAGTTTAGTCCTAACAGAGAGTTCCCTGAGTTGTTAGAAAATACTCCATCTGTAAATATTTCAAAAGGAGGAGGAGGAAATGGCGATTCTAGAATAGCCATTAGAGGGTTTGAACAGGCACAAATTGCCGTAATGGTAAATGGTGTTCCTGTAAATGACATGGAGAATTCTAGTGTTTATTGGAGTAACTGGAAAGGCATGTCGGAAATTGGTGCACAGATACAAGTTCAGAGAGGTTTGGGTAATTCTAAATTGTCTACGCCTGCGGTAGGTGGTAGCATCAATGTCATTACCAAAGCTTCTGAGATGAGACCTGGTACGATGATTAGTGCTTCTGTTGGAAATAGTGGTTTTGAAAAAACAAGCGTTGGCTTTTCTACAGGTAAAGGGAAAAGTAATCTTGCTTACACCATGCTGCTTTCTCATGAAACAAGTTCTGGGTATGTGCACGGTACTGCTTCCGAAGTATATAATTATTTTGCAACAATCTCTTGGGAAATAAACAGTAAAAGTACGTTAACTGCAACCGCTACTGGAGCACCACAATGGCATGATCAAAGAATTGCACAAACATATCAAACTTACTACGGTAATCCTTTAGATTCTACTGTAATAAAAAGAGGGCCTCGTTACAATAATAACTGGGGCTATTTGAGTGGCAAAGAGTTTAATACCAATATGAACTTTTATCATAAGCCTGTGGCAAACATCAATTACTATTACAAGATGAATGCTAAAACAGAGTTAAGTGCAATATTGTATGGTTCGATAGGTAGAGGTGGTGGAACATCTTATTCATACACTGCGGGTACTTTGAATGGCTATTCATTTTTAACTGCACCTAGAGACGCTAATAATTTGATACGATTTGATGATATAGCTACCTGGAATGGAGGTGCACCAGTGAAAGGTTTTGGAACTAGTGTACTTAAACCTTGGGCAACTGCTGGCCCGTATTTAGGAAAACAAGTAATAAATACCTCTAAAGGACTTAACAGAATTGCTGCCATGAACGAACATAACTGGTATGGTACTATCGTTAACCTAACTCATACTCCAACAAAATACTTAGAATTAGATGGTGGTCTTGATGTTAGAATATATAGAGGATTACACTATAGAAGAGTACAAGACGCTCTGGGTTCTGATGCTTTTTATGATATTGCAGACATTAATAACCCTGCAAAATATGTTGCAGCAGGTGATAAGAAAACTAAAATATTTAATGATAATGATGATTTAGTAAAACAACTAGGTGGTTATTTAGGTGGTTCTTACGAAAAGAATAAGATAACTATTTCAGCTTCTGGTTCTTACAATACTACTTCTTATCAACGTATTGATTATTTCTTATACAAATCAACCGACCCAACACGAAAATCTAGTATTATTAGTTATAATGGATATTCTATAAAAGGTGGGGTTAGTTACCGTATTAATAACAATCACTTTGTATTTGGCAACATTGGTTACTTCGAAAAAGCGCCATTATTTGGTTCTGTGTTCTACAACTATGATAATACAACTATTACGCAAAATTTGCACAACGAAACTACTTCTTCCGAAGAGGTTGGTTACAATTACCGCTCTAGTTTTGTTAATGTAACAGTAAATATTTACCATACTAAATGGAATAAGAATTTAGTTTTATCAACAATAGCCAATCAAGCTACACTTACAACTAACATCAATGGTTTGATTGAAGATCATAAAGGCATAGAATTAGAATCAGTAATAAGGGCAACACAAAAACTACAAATAACTGCAATGGGGTCTTTAGGTGACTGGAGATATAAAAACAATGTAAATGCAACTATTTATGATGACCAAAATAAGTTTGTGGCAAATCAATTATACTACCTTAAGGATGTTAAAGTAGGTAGTAATCCTCAAAATACGTTTAGCTTAGGTGCCAGATATGAAGTAATAAGGGGTCTTAGTTTTAAAGCTAACTACCGTTTCTGTGATGCACTTTATGCTGATTTCGGAAGCTCTGGTCGCTCAGATGTAGCAGATAGTGGTAGACAAGCTTGGAAATTACCGGATTATGGATTACTAAATACTGGAGTAATTTATACAACCAAGATAGATGGTAAAAAGATTACTTTGGAATTGAATGTTGATAATATTTTAGATAAACAATACATAGCAGAATCTTCTTCCGATACCCCAATTAAGAAAACTACACCCAAAGATTTTGTTATTGGAGACAAAGGTTCAGGTAAATTAAACACTGTTTATCCTGGCTTTGGGAGAACGTGGGCTTTCACAGCGAAGATAAATCTATAGATAAAGATAGCTTATTAAAAAGCCCAAGAAATCCTATTGGATTTCTTGGGCTTTTACTTTTATTTTTCAAATTGATTATTCTTTTTGTTCAGCAAGACAGCATAAAAAGCAAGACAGGTATCGATAATACAATCGTTAAGAAATATTACAGCAGTATGAGGCATTTTCTATTTTTTTTCTTATTTGCAACTACTACCCTCATTGGAACACTAGCCAATGCCCAAACAAAAATACTGTTCGATAACACAAAAGCAGAAACAGCAGGTAGTGCCGACTGGGTAGTTGATGCAGATGCAAGTAAAGGCAGCGCACAGCGTGTACCTACACCGCTTCAAAGTACTATCACTTCCTCTACCCCCGAAACTTATTGGACGGGCGCTTTATCTAACTGGGGAATTGATTGTGTAAACAAAGGATACATTGTAGAATCGTTACCATCAAATGGTAAAATAACTTATGGCGACAAGACAAATGTGCAAGATTTAAGCAATTACAAGGTTTACATTGTTTGTGAGCCCAACATACTTTTTACAGCCACAGAAAAGACTGCTATGCTAAACTTTGTGAAAAATGGAGGAGGCTTGTTTATGATATCCGACCATGCAGGTGCCGACAGGAATAGTGACGGTAAAGACGCTACTCAAATATGGAATGATTTCTCAGATAATAATGGAGTAGTAAAAAATCCGTTTGGAATAAATTTCGACACAACAAATCCGAATAAAAAATTATACCCATCTGATATTACAGAAGTTAGCACAAATGTTACCAAAATAGGTAATCCAATAACTAATGGTAGCTATGGAACAGTAACAAAGTTTAGTTATTCGGATGGCTCTACCATGGTGCTAGACACTGTTGCCAACAATACTGTTAAAGGCGTCATATTTGCAAATGAATCTAAAAGCACAATCAGTGGTGCGATGGTTGTTTATGCTCGTTATGGCAAAGGGAAAATTGTTGCAACAGGCGATAGTTCGCCCCCAGATGATGGTACAGGTTTTACTAACTCGGGGTTATACAAAAGCTATTCTGGAGACAGTAAAGTAGGGGATAATCATAGATACATGTTTATGAATTCTACAATTTGGTTGGCTACAACAGACACTACCCTGCCAGTTAACTTTATTGACGTAACAGGTAAGAACGTAAACAATTTTGCAGTAATAGATTGGCATGTGAATGCTATCAACTTTAATGATGATTATACTATAGAGCAATCTACAGATGGGAAAAACTTTGAAGTTGTAGGAAGTGTTTCCATCAATAAAACCAATAATAACGGTATTGAACATTACCAATGGCAAAGCAAAACTGAGCTTGAAGCTACAACTTATTATCGGATTAAGGCTGTAGAGAACGGCACTAGTAATTACTCAAATGTAGTTTCAATTAGTCCCTTCAAAAAACAACAAGTTACTATTTACCCTAATCCCACATCACTAAAACAAGGAGGTGAATTTACAATTAAAGGTTTAAATGCAGGAAATGTTATCAGTATAACAGACCTAAAGGGGCAATTGGTTCATCAGGCAACTGCACAAAGTTCTTCAGTTGTAATAAAGAATAACAAGTTATCTGAAGGGATTTATTTCGTTTCTATAAAAGATACTAGTGGAAATTTAACCTCAACTCAAAAAGTGGTGGTCACTCAGTAATGCAATACTATCTACTATCTAAGTAGTCCTTCTTCCATCGCCTTATAGACCTTTTCTTTGAGTATTGCTACTTCTTTAGTTGTGTAACCTTCTGTGGAAATGGCTGGCAGGTAGACTACGCGACTAATACCTGGCATGAGTGAGAAAATACTATCGTAATGTAGCCTTTTCTTGTTGTCTAAATACAAAAGAGGTTTAATGGGTGTTTGTGTTTGAATAGCGAGGCGGAATGCGCCATCATAAAAATCTTTCAGCGGCTGATCGGTTTCGTTAAAAGTGCCTTCGGGAAAGATGAGGATAGATATGCCTTTGTTTATTGCTGCATTTAATTCCCGTACACTCTGCGAACGATTTTTCATATCGCTTCTGTCAACCAATATCACCGCTGCTTTATAAATGAGCCCGAAGATGGGAATCTTTACAATATCATGCTTTCCTAAAACACGATATGGCTGACTGATGGCAAGCATGGTAGTTGGAATATCCAGATAGGAGATGTGGTTGGCAACGAAAATGTATTGTTTATCAGCATGAGGGAAATCTTCACCAGTAGATTGATGCCTGATGCCAATGAGCAGATACCAGATTCTCGCCCACACTTTAGCAACTTTATAAACAAAATTGCCACTAGCTTTTTCTCCAAATAACAGGCTGCACATCACCAATGGAAAAGCAATGGACATCAGTAAAATGAAGATAAGATAGGCGTAGATGCAGTATGTGATGCGGAGGATTTTCATTTGCTACTTGTGAACACAAAATAATTTTCGGGGAAAGATAGTTTCACATTCGCACCTTTTTCAAAGATTCCGAAGACGGTGCTTCCACTGCCCGTCATACTACTATAAATAGCTCCTTGTTTGTAAAGTTCAGTTTTTATAGTGCCAATTTCTGGATAATGATGGATGGCAGGAAGCTCGAAATCATTTACCAGATCATCTTTCCAGGTGTTGATGGGCTGTTTGATAATCTCTTTTATTGACCGAGTAGGAATTGTGGGATTAATATTTCCAAATGCCCAGCCTGTACCGATATGTATTTTAGGATTGACGATTACAAATTGATACACAGATAAATCCAATGCAATCTCCTCCATAATTTCTCCCCTACCTGTTGCGAAACAAGGTTTATTGAGAATAAAAAATGGACAATCACTCCCCAGTTGCAAAGCGTAATCAATCAGTTGTTTCTGTGATAAATCAAGATGAAAAGTATTGTTCAGAAGCTTCAAGGCATACGCCCCGTCAGCACTACCGCCGCCCAATCCTGCTCCCATGGGAATTACCTTATGCAAGTGCATCTGAACATCAGGTAGTGTTGGGAAATCTTTTTTAAGTAAATGATAGGCTTTTATGCAGAGGTTGGTTTCGGGATTACCATTTATCTCTAATCCCGAAGTCGTTAAATGAATACCGTTTACCGTATTCCGTTCACCGAAGGCCGTCGAATGTTCTGCAACCTCGGCTAACGGTAAACTGTCAACGGTCAACGGTTGACGGACTACTTCCAACGCATCTTTTAACGGAATAGGATAGAAAACAGTTTCCAATTCGTGGTAGCCATCCGCACGCTTGCGAAGAATGTTTAATCCGAGGTTTATTTTGCAGTTGGGAAAAACGACCATGTACTTAGTTATGAGTTATGAATTATGAGTTATGAGTTTGAGGAACCCTAAACCTTCACTCATCACTCATAATTATTTGCGTTTATTTATCTCATCCCTAATGGAAATTGCTCTTATGTAGTCTTCGTTTTCTAATACTTCATTCAGCAAAGTCTCAAGCTCCGCAAGACTCAGCAAAGAAAGATCATCTCTTTCGCCGCCGCCTGTTTCTTCAATACCAACTGCTTCGCCTTTTTCTTTCTTAGGTGCAGCATCACCCATCAAAATACCTGCATTATCCAGGATACTTTCGTAGGTATATATAGGGCATTGAAAGCGGACTGCCAAAGCAAGTGCATCGCTGGTGCGGCTATCAATCTCAACCGTATCGTGTTCTGTAAAACAAATAAGTTTGGAATAAAAGATGCCTTCTTGTAAGTCGTTGATTACAATTTCTTGCAATTGCACATCAAAAGCGTTCATAAAGTTCTTCATCAAATCGTGCGTAAGTGGTCGGCTTGGGCTCATCCTTTCCAATGCAACAGCTATTGCTTGCGCCTCAAATCCCCCAATTACAATGGGCAACCTGCGCAGCCCATTCACCTCGCCCAACACCACGGCATAGGAATGTGTTTGCGTAATGCTGTGTGACAAGGCAACAATTTCTAATTCAATCTTCTTCATAACGACCACTGCTTTTTTGAAAGGTCGACAAAATTAAGGTTAAAGCCTTAGATAGTTAAACTGTATATAATAAGTTTTTGGTTACACGTCAATATATCATCTGATTTCATTCAATAATACACACAAACAAGCCCTTATCCACCCATCAAATGCCTCAAATTATTGTGTCATCTCCTGAAATAGCTTGTCAGTAAAATGGGCAAAAACGGAGAAGATGGAATCAGAAAAAGTTGGTCATGTATACACCGTTACGGTGTCAGAAAG
>Ga0208741_10000828_pt1 | contig 13649 bp, 9 predicted proteins | sample CryBogCBE03Jun09_FD_184576 | JGI IMG/M metagenome (GOLD analysis project Ga0208741, IMG submission 184576) | Freshwater microbial communities from Crystal Bog, Wisconsin, USA - CBE03Jun09 (SPAdes) | ecosystem: Environmental > Aquatic > Freshwater > Lake | place: Crystal Bog, Wisconsin, USA...
TTACGTCATAGTCGCTTTGCGTCTGGTCAACGAATCGGCAGATAGATTTTAACCATTATATATTTATCATTTACCGATTCGTTGACCAGATGGAATAGACGATAAACTCATTTTATTTCTTTCAATATTCGTTTTTCACATCGCTTACATCTGGTCAACGAATCGGTAAGTTAAATATAATATAATGTTATAATCTCTTTACGAATTCATTGACACGATTGATTATTTGTAATATGTTTCATAAAGTGTCTTAGCATCAGCATTGAATAACCTTGATAGATATTTTGAAATTTTCCCAATATAAATATAAATTTCGTCCAATTTATTCAACCGACAAATATCATCTATTATGATGGAAACGTTTTCTTTTGTTTCATTTTGTATGGATAGATTTTGTTTAATGATTTGTAGATTATTTTTAATTGTGTCAATAGGTGGTTTACGGAATTTATTATCAATCAAAACCAACAACACATTTAGATCAGCATTTGCCTTATATAAAATACCACTTGAAGTATTGAAGAAATTTATGAGTCTTTGATCAGGTTTGCCATTGATATTCTTGTACGAAAATAATCTCTTGAGTGCTTTATAATATAAACCTTCTTTAACACATTCAGTTTTGGCTTTGAGTAGTTCTGATTTTATTGTTGTGGAATCTAATTCCGCATTATTATAAGTTGTATGTGACCCAATATCTAAAAAATAAACTTCGGTTATTTCAACATAGGTACCATTTATTAAATATATAATATCTAATTTTATCATAGATTTTGTTTGAAGAGCTTGTATAAATTGTGCTTTTTTATTAATCATGTCTGTATAAGTCCATTTCAAAGGCTTACCATCAGAATCAACCCCACATTTGAAGTCTGTGATATATATGTTTGGATTTGATTTAGCTAATTGAAATTTATGTTTGAATATTTCATAAACTTTGTCAAATGCTCCCGGCCCTTTAATTTGATCCATTTCATTTAAATCATAATCTGCATTATACAAAATGCCCTTCAGTGACGCAGAACCAACGATATTATAGGCTCCTTTGATGGACATAAGATTGAAAACATTTTGAAGATTATTGTTATAGTCATTCCTTGATTTTTTTTGCATTATGATTAATATATAATATGAGTCATATATTAATTTAATGTTTGAAACTAATTTGAATTATTGTATTATAAGAGGTATTTATGAGAATTATTCATTCTTGACCTCATACAATCATGCATCATAAGGCCAGATCCACTAATACCTAAAGATTGAAATGATTTTAATGAATGAATAATGTCAGCACTAATTTTTTTAAAGTTTGATTCAAAAGTTGAAAGAAATACATTTTCTTTTTTATCTTTGTATTTTCCGTCAATACTAAAAATAGCTTGATACGTATGATTTAAATCCATATTTACAGAATTAAAATTTTCGTCTAATAAATTCATATCTGTCAACATGTCTTGAATTTTAGATTTATCAATTGATTTTAAATTTGATTTAATTTTACCTTTGAAAAATAACAATAACTGATTCATGGATTTACTGAAACGACTTATTAAATCAACAACAGGATTTGTATTTTTAGAAAAGTTTAATAAAGTTTCAACATGTTTTTTTTGTTGTATTGTTTCGCCTAATTGTTGCTTTACATGATCTTTTTGTTCTAGTAACTCTTTTTGTTTTATTTGATGACGTTCAATTTGTTCTTTAAGTATTGCTTCAGTTTTTTGTCGTGCTCGTTTATCAGATTCATTAACAACATTGTCTATTAAAAGATCAATCTCGTTATCAATTAAATTATGTGCTTCTAATCTTGCTATTAATTGTTCAGCAAACAATTCTCTCTTTTTTTTCTCTGATTCTTCAACAATTTGTTCAACTTTATTTAACATATCATTCATTGTATTACTTACTTCTGATCTATCTTGTTTTGATTTTTCAATTCTAGCAGATTCATTTTTTTCTATATTGACCTCTAGTTTAGTAGTTTCTTGTTCAAGTTTTTCTTCAATCGTCTTCTCATTTTGTAATAACGTTACATAAACGTCATAATTTTTTAATGAAGTGTCTGTTAAATTATTATTTGGATACTTGTCTTCAAATTCTTTGTTTCTATCTACAATAGCATTATATTTGCGACCGTCTGTTAATTCACTGTATGGACTTTCTGACTTTATTTTTGCTCTCTTAATAGGATCTGTTTCTGCTGCATAAGCTTCTCTAAAAGTTTTTATTTGAGGTAATTTTGTTTTATATTCAATATACAATGCAAGATTTTTTTTAAATGTCTTTTCATTCTTTTTTTCATTTGGGATATTATTAAAAAAATTGATGTCATCAGCATATGTGTTTTCGCTATCTAACCTTGCATCATGTCTTGTTTTTAATTCAGTTTTTAATTTTTTGATTTTTTTATTTTCAGGTCTTGCTTTTGCTACAATAATATCTGAAGTGTCCGGATATACATTGTCAAATGACATATTTTCATCATCTTTTAATTTCTCGTCCATTTCTTTGGCGGTTAATTTACGGTCACCTTCTGCACCACCTTTAACCAATCCAGATCCGTGACCTAAATTACGTAATCTATCTACTAAAGAAACATTGCCTTTTGATTCTTCATGACTATTTATATCTTCTTGTTCATTAAGTTTTTCAAAAAAAATTGTATTAAGATCATCAAGAAATCCTTCATCATCATTTCCGTGATTTTCAAAAAACTCTCCATACTTATCGTCAAATTCATCATTAATATCATTAGAAGTTGCATTTTCATTCAAACCCAATATGAATTTCAAACGAAATGCAGTAGCCATATTTTTTGGTATGGGTTTTGTCGTTATAAATTCGTTGACAAACATTTTGTCATATTCAAAGTTCCAACCATTATCTTTTAACCAATCCATATTTAAATCATTCATTTTGGCAGAATTTTTAAATTTATTCTCATGTTCTAATTGTTGTTGTTTTAATTTTTCCTCATGTTCTCTTTGTGCTATTTCTTCTTCTTGCTTTTGTTTTATATGTTCCCTTTGTCCTGGTTGATAATGAGAATCTAATAATAAGTCTAAATTTTGTAAATTTGAATTAGCATCCGAAATCAAATTAAGAAAAGTGTCAACATCTGATGAGTGATTATTTATAATAGTTCTATTTGATTGTTGAGGAAAGAAAGATACATTTTTGGAAGGTTTAAAGTTTGATACATTATTTGGTTCATAACTTGATATAACATTAGTCCTAGACATCATATTATTAGAAGGCTGTTGAGCTGATAGAGTACTTGCTGGTAATTGATCAAGACCTAGTTGCATATCTGGATTATCTGAAGGATTTTTCATATTACGCACTGCAATAGTAGCTAGTTTTTTAGAAGCTCTATAAATAGAATTTGGATCATAGTCAATCTTTGTTGATTTCCTTAACATTATTTGAATTATAATATTGTATCATAAAATAATAATTCAAATTAAAACTTAGTATTCTTAATTCAATTGATGAGCTTTTATGTATTTGGATGCTTCACCTAAACTACAACCATTTTGGGCCATTACTTGTTTTATAAGTTGTCCGCGTTTAGATGTATTTTTTAATCCAGCACCTGAACCGCTAGAAGCACCTTTTGTCATATAATTTGTTAACATTTGTTGTGCTACTGGAACAGCTACTTGTTGAGCTATAGGAGCTAATGATTTAGCTACAGATCCTAAACCACTCAAAAAACTACCTGATTTGATTACAGATCCTAAACCACTCAAACAACTACCACCTTTATTTCGTGTTCGTTTAACTTTAGCAGGTAAACCCATACCTAATAATGACAAATCATTAAATATATCGCCACCTTTTTTTGTAGTTTTTCTTTTTCGCAAACCTGCACCACTAGATGCACCTTTTGTCATATAATTTTGTAGCATTTGTGTGGCTACTGGAACTGCAATTTGTTGTGCTACAGGAGCTAATGATTTGGCTACGGAACCTAAACCACTTAAAAATGATCCACCTTTCTTTGGTCTACCTCTTTTTTTAAGCCCTGCTCCACTAGATGCACCTTTTGTCATATAATTTTGTAGCATTTGTGTGGCTACTGGAACTACAACTTGTTGTGCTACTGGAGCAAGTGATTTGGCTACTGAACCTAAACTTGATAAAAATGATCCACCTTTTTTTGGTCGGCCACGTTTCTTTTTTTCTAATCCTGCGGCCATCATCAAAAGTGGCGCAAATGGTGCAGCCGTTTTGGCTACTGAACCAAGAGTATCAAATATATTGCCACCTTCGGCCTTTGATGGCCTACCTCGTCTGTTTCGTATATTACCTCCAGTTTCAACAAGATGCATTGGTACATTTTCAAATGGATCTCGTCCAACAGTCAATGTCCTAGGTTCAGAAGATTGAATATTATTACCACTTTGTATATATTTCAATGGTCTACCACCACCAAGTAAAACACCATCATGTAATTCTTTTAAACCATCTAATTCATTATATAACATTTCTGGTTGGGATGTGTTATTAATCATTTTAAGTTCATCGTGTAATAGTCTATTGGCAATTTGACGATTATATGAATTCATTATTTTAATATATATTGTGTTATATTAAAATAATTTGGATTTGAATTTAATTCATTTTAATTAATTATCTAGTATATTTGGACAATCTTGAAATTCGACCAGCACTCATTGACCCACCGGATGCACCTGACCCATTTGATATTGGTTGTTCTTCTCCTGGTGCGGATGCATCATTAATAAATCCTTTAACATGTTTTTTAACAAGCTTCAAAACATTTGACATTCCTAAATTAGCTAAATTGCCACCAACATACCGACGATAGTCTGTTGTATCCATTGATGGGGCTTGTTCTTTAGTTTTAAGAACGTCTTCTTTAGTCAAAATACCAGTGTTAATAATAGATGTTCCTAATTGAGTAGTAAAAATACCAGAATTTACAGTCACAATACATATTTCTGGATATGCAACCGGAGTAGCAAATTGATTTGTCACAGTGATTGTAAAATATAAGTTGTATTGTCCTAATGATGAACTTGATAAATATGAAGGTAAATTAAAATCAAACACAGGATTTAATACCAATAAACTTCCAGTTGTACCAACATCAATACCATGACCAACCACACCACGTCCATAAGTTATATTACCATCTGCCCCAACTACACCAGTATAATTCGTTTTGGTTTTTCCTGCAAATTCATAAAATGATTGAGCTGACCCATTACGATATGAAATATTATACAATTGTTGTTGACTAGCTGAACTTAAAATACCAGCTGTATTATTAAATGAAATTGACACATTATCAATTGTTAAAAATGCTGATGGATCAGTCCAATTTTGTGTGGACATTGGCTTTCTAACACAAATTAAGATTAAATCTGGAATTTGATTTAATTGTAGTGATTGAGATGTTAACGTTGCACTTTTATACGTATAAATTCCTGTTGTAGCATCTATTCCTGCGGCAGCAATAGATGGATTAGAAGCTGAAGAACTTAAATAACGCGGAAAATCCATATAAGGAACACAATTTTTTGAAGCAACTTTTTTATATTGTTCTGGTTGTAATGACAGAAAATTAAAAAGCATCTTTGTACTTGTAAATGCTTCATAACTTGATGGACTTGCTGCTATCGTTGCTGTTGCATTTGCTGGGTTTGGTTTTAGAACATTTGTCGCTCCTAACGAAATACCTGTAATATATGAATTCATTGTTGAAAATACTCTTGTACATCCTGAATCAATATTTAAATTACAACTTATATTATTAACACCAACAAGACCTGCTTGATTATTTGCATTTGTATTGATCCATGGTGGAAGTGCTATAAAAGGCTCAGTTGTTGTGAATGTAAGAATTATTTCCCATTTATTTAAAGTTGTTCCTCCTACTTGAATCAATGAATTATCATAAGTTACAACACCTACAGTAGCAGGAGCCACAGGTGCAGCAGTAAATGTATGCAAAACATTTGCAATTGTAACAGGAAAAGATCCTCTTGGAACAAAATCTTCATCTAAACTTTGATTATTATATCCACTAAGTACATTATTCATAGCTCCTAATCCATTTTTATACTCGGCATAAAATGAATCTGGTAAAGACGGACACAAACTATTATAACGATTTAACTTTCTTCGATCATATAATCTTAATAACATAGGCAAGATATCTTTTGTATTTTGACTAACCGTAGCATTATTAATGGTCATTTGTTGAGTTGTGCATAAACTATTTAAAGGAAATACTTGCAAACTATCAGTAAGACCATAATCAAAGACAAGTTTATCTGTTCCAGCTGCTAGGTCTGTTCCAACTAAATCTAATTTAAGTGCAATTGTTGATTGCAATAAAAGATGACGGTCAATAACAATATTTTCTGAAGGAATTTGAATGTTAAAAACAATTGATGAAGAACTTGCTGATGTTGCGGTAAAGTCTTGAAAAGTGCTTTGACTTGCACCATCCATGACACAAAATGTTTCTTCATCGGTAATATTACTGATTCGTCCATCTTGAATAAGACACGTTTTAAATGTTGACATAAAATATGATTTCTTGTATATATATTTATGTAAACAAAAAAAATTAGATTATTAAACCTTAAATATATTTTTATACGTTTACAGGATTTTTTAAATTGATTATTTAGTTCTGAGTTCCTGTGAGTACAAACATCAATTTCAAAGAGGCCGAACATCCAGTATTTAAGTAAAATGGAATTAAATTTCCAGCACGTGATTTCCAAAAACATTGAATGTCAATTGAACTTAATGGACTATTTCCAATAAGCTCCTTATATCTGTAAATTGATGGTTGATATACTAGATTGGGTTTGTAAATTCCATTATTGGCTTCAAAATCTGTTATAATGTTCGCTATATTTGAATTATTTGTAGATTGTATGGTTGTGCCATTCATATAAACCAAAGGAGCACTAAGTTGCTCGCATACTATTGGCATTGTATTTGACGTAAACACTATACTCATAACAGGATTCCATACACTTATTGTTGAATATTCTTGTACAAGTAATTGTTTAGTATAGGTTGATATTGATGTTTCTGCTATACCGTATGCATTACATGATATTTGATAATTTAAACCCGTAGTAGATGTTGTACTATTTAAAATCATAGGCAAGGAAGAAAATAATTGATACATAGCATTATTCATATACAATCCAATAAAATCATTTGAAGAATTATTAAATCCGGCTTGATCTGTTATCAAAGTTGCTATTAAATTCGTATTATCCCATTTTAAATATGGTATATTAGTTGTTGGTAAAGTTGTTAAAGATGATAAAGATGCAAAGCAAGTCGCTAATGCCGTATTGACAAGACTTATCACATATTCATAATTATACACATAATAATACTCACAAAAAGATTGTAGACCAGTTTGTGTTGAATTTGGTTTAGGTGGAGCTGATTGGGTTAAATCTTGTGGAATAAATTGAACATATGTTTGAACTGTTTGTCCATTATATGTCATTGACACTGAATAAATGGTTAAATTATAATCTGGTTGATTAGCTTGAATAGTAGGTACAAATATGGGTAAACTGCACGTGTCCAAACTAAATCTAACAATTGACATATAATAATTTTGTGGTGAATATATAAACGGGTTTGATCTTGTTTCTTGAAATGATAAAACTGGATTTGATGAACTGCGAGTATTTAAATTGGTACAAAGGACATCATAATACAATCTTGAAGCGATATGATTAGAGTTAAATGACATATTTTGATTTTTATAATATTGGTTTATAATTTATTTTTAATATCTGAAACTTAATTATAAATTCAAATTCAAATTCAAATGCATATAACAAATATTGAACCATCTAACAGAAAAAATAAACGTTTCAAAATTACCTTATCTGACGGAAGAACATTTCATTTTGGATTAAATAACGGTACTACTTATATTGATCATCATGACAAAAAAAAAAGACATGGATATTGGGCCAGACATTTAGTAAATGACACAGAAAGAATACTGATTCATAATTTTATTCCCAGCCCTGCATTGTTTAGTAGTTTTATATTATGGGGTGATTATGATGATATACATCAAAATATTAAAGAACTAAATAAATTATGGACTAGATATTAATTATGCGTCACGTCAACGAATCGGGAGATAGATTTAACCATTATATATATTTAAATTACCGATTCGTTGACAAGACCTATGAGATACAAAATAAATTAAATGATATAAATGAAAAGAAATGCATCTCTTTCATCTGGTCAACGAATCGGTAATTTAAATATATATAATGTGATAAATCTTTCTGCCAATTCGTCTACGCTATAATAAATGAAATAACCAAAATCAAATAAAAAAATGTGTCTAAATAAGTAAAATTAAAATATAAACCAATAATAAATGACATTAAACGCAGAACATTATGGTACACCAATTGCGATGATTATGACAAAAGATGAAAAAACAAAGTCATCACAAATTATATCATTAGATGATTCCGATCAAGCGAAAAACCCTTTTAATGAATTGACTTTATCAAAACCAGGTCAAATGTTTCAAGTTGTGGGTGATCCAAAAAGAGAACGTGATATTATTTATATATCTGGCCGTTCTGGATCTGGTAAATCATATTTCATCAAAGATTACGTAAATAATTATTACAAGTTAATTCATAAAAAAAGGCCCGTATATTTATTTTCAGCATTAAAAGAAGATCCAACGATTGACCAAATAAAAGGTCTTTTAAGAATTGACTTAAGTTTGGACTTTTTAGAAGATGAAGAAATTACAGTTGCAGATTTTGCGAATTCTTGTGTAATTTTTGACGACACAGACACGATCAAAAGTAAACCCATTAGAGATAAAGTAAATCATTTATTAGATGAGATACTCGAAACAGGTCGGCATTTTAAAATAACTTGCCTAATAACAAAACACTGCCCAACCAACGGCCAAGACACAAAACTCATTTTAGCAGAATCTCATCAATTTGTTATTTTTCCTGCTGGGTTGGGCAATAGATCTTTAAAATATTTATTAGATAATTATTTGGGCTTAGATAGAGACCAAGTAAAGAAAATCAAAAAACAAAAAAGTCGTTGGGTGTGCATTAATAGAGCAACTTTCCCATTAAGCGTCGTAAGTGAGAAGGAATGTTTTATTTTATCAAATAATGATGAGGATGACACTATAGATGTATAACCAAAACAATATAATATAGTTGTGTTTTTATTTTGTTATAAATTATCTCAACATATTTTATAATTAATAATAAATCATGAGTTTCGCTAGTATGAGGGGACAGACCCTATTTGTTGGTAATTTAGTCGGTGAAGGCATAGGATTGGATTTTTCCGACGGAACTTTACAAACAACTGCATATCAGGGCAATTTGTCTGGAGCAACAATTCCAAACGAATTAACAATCAAAAATTCAACAAATTCAACAGAAGTTGTAATTTCCGCTGGTCAAAATTCATCAGGATCATTATTAGATGACTCAATATATTATACTGGACTAAATCCAGCAGAAACTAATCCTAGTGTGTATCATCATTTTGAAGGAGCTGGTGTTAATATTGATACAACTTTAAACGTTTCTGGTATCACAACACTATATGCAGCAACTTTGATAAGTTCTTCATTAAATGTTACTGGTATATCAAATCTTGAAAATTCAGTTAATGTAAATAATTCATTATATGTTGGTGGTACGACGTCTCTTAATCAAACTTTAACAGTTACAGGCACTTCTACACTAAATAATACAAATGTAAATGAAATTTTAAGTGTTTCTGGTGCTACAACATTAGATTCAACTTTAACAGTTTTAGGTGCTTCAACTCTTGGTCAAGTATCACAATCAATAGGTGGAACAGAAAATACAGCATTTGGAGCGGGAGCATTATCAAATCCATCAGCAGGATCTAATAATACAGCGTTTGGTTTTAATTCACTTGAAAATAATACAACAGGAAATTCAAATGCTTCTTTTGGTGATCAAACATTACAAAAAAATACGACAGGATATTCAAATACAGCAATAGGTCATGCAAGCCAAACATCAAATACATCTGGATTACAAAATACATCTATTGGAGCATATTCACTAACAAATAATACATCAGGATATAATAATACCGCATTAGGAACGCAATGTTTACAAAATAATGTTGGTGGTATAAATAATCTTGCAGTTGGTTCTCAATCATTAATCTATAATACATCGGGCAGTGGAAATGTTGGAATTGGTTCTGATGCATTACTTAATAACACATCTGGATATAATAATTTAGGAATAGGATATTTGGCTCTACAAAGTAATACAAGTGGATCAGATAATATTGGAATAGGTTATCAATCTGGGATTAGTATAACTGAAGGAATATATAACACTTGTATTGGAAATAATTCAAATATTACTGGTGGTGCAAATTATTCAACAGCAATCGGATATAATGCAACAGCTTCAGCATCTAATTCAACAGCAATTGGATGTGGTGCAACAACTACATTATCTAATTCAACGGCAATTGGATATGGTGCAACATCTACATCATCTGATCAAATAGTTTTAGGTACATCATCAAATAGTACCAGTATCCCTGGTTCATTAAATGTTGATTCTTATTGTACCGTTACATCAGCAAATGTTAATCAAACTTTATCAGTTGCTGGTACATCTACATTTACATCAGGTTTTAAATGTGGTAATCAATCAACACCTTATATTATGTTAATGGGTACAGCATCAGTAGCTTATGGTGGTAATGCTATAGATGCTTATGCATCAGGTTCTCAAAACACTTGTATACCATCAGTCTGCACATTAAACAATTCAATGTCATTTCCAACTTCAATTGTTGGTGGTTATGCCAATACAAATTATCAATATATTTTTGCCAATTTTATTAGTTCATATAATGGCTCAACAAATCAAATTTATGTATCATTTGTCAATTTAGGCCAAGGTACTGACTACATACCTTCTACAATTTCATTTATTTTATGGGGACAATAAGAAATATGTTCATAATCTAATTTTAAATATATGTCATAATATATATTTAAAATCAAAAATGTCAACAAATGAAATGGCTAAGATGATTGCGTCCGATCAATTCTGTAAAATGTTAGGTTCTGGTGTGAAAGTAATAAAATATTCAGAATTGGAAAAGTTTACAGACATTAATCAAGTTATTCCAGAGCCAAGCGGATATCGTATAATATTAATCGAAACAAAACCATCGACTGGGCACTATGTGTGCCTACTCAAATATAATGACAAATATTTTGAATATATGGATTCATATGGTATGGTTGTTGGTCAAGAATTTTCATTTATACCGCAACAAATGCAACAAATATTAGATGAAAAAGTTCATGTTCTTAATATTTTGCTTAATAACCTTAAATCTGATGGAGGTAATTATATTTGCAACCGCATGAAATTGCAAAAAATGGCTCCAAATGTGAACACATGCGGGAGGTGGGTCGCTACTGCTTGTTATTTCTTTGAACAAGGACAAACGTTAAAACAATTTCAACAATATTTTGTTAATTGGAAAAAGCAAACTGGGCAATCATTTGATACTCTTGTTTGTAATTTTACTCAAGCATTAAATTAACAAACCAATTGAAAAAATATTTTAAGCAATTATTTTTTTGTATAGTATATTATATATAAAAATTAATGTCACTCTATTCAAGCCCGGTTATTACTAGATCATCAGCTTTAGACAATCCGTCAGAAGATGATCATGAACTATTGACAATTACATCATTAGCAACTTCCTCTGTTCTACCATCTTATGTAAAAATTATATCAGACAATATTACAACAAATCAATTATCACAAAAAATAATTCCATTGAAAAATGATGATTATACATTGAATGGTTCAACTTATTCAATCAATGTATTGTTTGACGTCCGATCAAATCAACAATATACATTGAAAGCTAAGGTTATTTATTCTGATGGTAATTTTTCGTCATATTCATCCATGTACACATTTACTAGTGCCCCGACTGTACCAGTTATTCTTTGTGCATTTGGAACTAGTCAAACATCCATCTTTTTACGTATAAATCCACAATCTGAAGTGGAATCATATACTGCAGTTTTGACATATTTGGATTACAATTCAAATAAGCAATTAGATGTTGTAGAAAGTTTATATGCATCTGGATGTGGACGATTTATTGAATTGCCAAATTTGTTGCAAAATGTTGAATATCTTATCAGTATTTATGCAAATAATTCAAATGGTCAATCTTATTTGTCAAATTCTGTCTCATCAACAACTAAACCTCAACCATTACCAGTTACTAATCTTCAAGCAGAATTTGATTTGGATGCATATGTTTCTTTAAGTTGGACAGAACCAGATAATAGCGTGCATTTGCCTATTGATAATTATATTATTCAAGATGGATCAGGAAATGAATTGACAACCGTTTCAGGTAATTCAACCTCGTATAATTTCCCTATGCCATCTGATTTGAATCAATCTTATAGTTTTCAACTAATTGCTGTTCATATTTCAAATGGTCAATCCTATCTATCAAATCCATCTACATCTGTTTCTATTAATATTCCAGAACCTCATGAAGTTCAAAATTTGCATATAACGTCAATTGATCCTAGTACATTATTGATTACTATTAATTGGGATTCGCCATCAAATAATGCAATCATTCGTACTACATCATATAATATTCTTTTGAATGGGAATGTTATTCAAAATACTGGTGCAAATGGTTTTAATTATAATGGTGTTCCAAATCAAACATATTCGTTTTCAATTATTCCTCTTCATAATACATATTCAGCATCTGGACAAGCTAACACAATTAATGCGCAAATTCCTTTGCCTGGAGCACCAAGAAACTTGGTGGCAAGCTTTAATCAATCTTGTGATATTGAATTAACTTGGTCAGCTCCTTGCAATAATAGTACTATAATAACTACATCATATAATGTATATGATGGTTCAAATAATCTGATAACAAATGTTTCAACTACTTCATACACATTATATGATCAAAATGTTGGACAAGCATATGCATTTTATGTCAAATCTGTTCATGCTTTAGTTGAAGGTTTATCATCCATGACATATAATTTGTCAATTCCTCTTCCAAGTGCTCCAATTAATATCACTTCATCATTTGATGCAAGAGGTTATGTAACTGTTTATTGGAAAGCTCCTATTTCAAGTCCTGTTTTTATTGATCAATATAAAGTATTTGATATAACGACACAAAGATTTCGGGATGGTTATTCATCAAATACATTAGATCCTGATCATTTTGACTCAAATTTACAACAATATCATGCAATTCAAACTTTTATTGGAGTTCATGATTATCCTCCTGGATCATCATATTCATTTTATGTTGTAGCGTGTCATAAGAATGCTCAATCTGTAATATCTTCTCAAACTACTGTTACTATTCCTATTCCAAGTGTACCAAGAAATCTATCAGCAGTAATCAATCCAACTGGTGAACCAACTGCATCATTGTCCTGGGATTTACCAGCAAATAATTCAACTATTTCAACAGATTCGTTTAATGTTTATCAAGACGGCAGTCTTATTCAAAATGTGGCTCAAACTTCATTTGAA
>Ga0208741_10000835_pt1 | contig 13589 bp, 14 predicted proteins | sample CryBogCBE03Jun09_FD_184576 | JGI IMG/M metagenome (GOLD analysis project Ga0208741, IMG submission 184576) | Freshwater microbial communities from Crystal Bog, Wisconsin, USA - CBE03Jun09 (SPAdes) | ecosystem: Environmental > Aquatic > Freshwater > Lake | place: Crystal Bog, Wisconsin, USA...
GATAGACTATCAATGCTGCTGGTGTATTGCAAGTTCCGCTAGCAATTTTTGTTTGGGATGATGGTTATGGCATATCAGTTCCAAAATCTCAGCAAACAACCAAAGGTTCTATTTCTGCTGCCCTGAAAGGATTTCAAAAGATGGATGGCACCAATGGGATTCAGATTTATAAAGTGAAAGCGTGGGATTATCCAGGCATGTGTGAAGTTTTTGAAGAAGGTATTCAAAAGGCTAGAGAAACACATACACCCGTGTTGTTTCATGTAGAAGAAGTAACCCAACCGCAAGGGCATAGCACAAGTGGAAGTCACGAGCGTTATAAAAAACCTGAAAGATTACAATGGGAAAGAGATTGGGATTGCATTAAAAAGATGCGTGAATGGATTATAGAGAACGCAATTGGAAGTGAAGAAGAATTGCAGGTATTTGAAAATGAAGCAAAGCATCAAGCACGTGATAGTAGGGACCGGGCTTGGGAAAATTATTTATTACCTGTTAAATTACAAGTAGAGAAGACGATTGATCTGATAAAAGGTATTGTAGTAAATGATGTAGATACACAAACTTATCTATTAAAGCTTTGTACAAGTCTACAACAAAACCCGGAGCACTTCCGTAGGCATATTCTACGGACTTTGGCATTGGCGATTGATGCTGCACCACAGTCTCCTACAATTGATACTGTAAAACAATACTATCAGTTTTTACTGACACAGAATGCCAAGCTTTTTAATACTTTCTTGTATAACGAAGGGCCAAAAAACATTTTTAAGGTAGAAGAGGTTAGACCATTGGTGCCTTTTGATGCGCCTCAGTTAAATGGATATGAAATTCTGAATAAATACTTTGATGTTCTATTCACCAACAATCCTTATGTGTTTGCCTTTGGTGAAGATGTTGGTATGATTGGCGATGTGAACCAAGGCTTTGCGGGTCTACAATTGAAACACGGGGAGAATAGGATATTTGATACAGGTATTCGGGAACTGACCATCATTGGGCAGGCAATTGGTATGGCGTTGCGAGGATTGAGGCCTATCGCCGAGATTCAATATCTGGACTATCTTGTTTATGGGCTTCAACCACTAACAGATGATGTGGCTACACTACATTTCAGGACTTATGGTCAACAAAGCTGCCCTGTAATTATTCGTACACGTGGACACCGCTTAGAAGGTATCTGGCATAGCGGAAGCCCGATGGGAATGATTATAAATTCGTTGAGGGGCATGCACGTTTGTGTGCCAAGAAACATGGTGCAAGCAGTAGGTATGTACAATACGTTGTTGAAAGGCAACGATCCTGCTATTGTTGTTGAATGTCTGAATGGCTATCGTTTGAAAGAGAAAATGCCTGCCAACTTGTTGGAATTAACTGTTCCATTGGGTGTCCCAGAAGTAATAAAAGAAGGAGACGACATTACTATTGTATCTTATGGTTCTACCTTACGTATTATTTATGATGCTGTAGAAAGGTTAGAAAAAGAGGGTATCAGTTGTGAGATTATAGATGTACAGACATTACTTCCTTTTGATATCAATCATTTGATTGTTGCTTCATTAAAGAAAACTAACCGTATCATCTTTATAGATGAAGATGTACCTGGAGGGGCAGCAGCTTATATGTATAATAAAGTGATGGAAGAACAAGATGGCTACAAATGGGTGGATGTAGCACCAAGAACATTGACTGGCAAAGCACATCGTCCGGGTTATGGTAGTGATGGAGATTATTTTAGTAAGCCGAATGCCGAGGAAATAGCGGGTACTATCCGACAAATGATAAATGAATAAAGAAATCTATACTGATACAGATAAAAGAGTCGCTGATATAATTATCAGCGGCTCTTTTTGTTTTGCAACTGCAATTCTTAATCTACAGGGGTCACTTTAAAACCTTTCTTCCGTAACAAACTGATCACTCCCTTTTCTCCTCCCAAGTGTGCAGCACCTACTGCAAAGAAGGTAGGTTTCTCTTTTGTTGCCGCAGCAATCACTGGTATCCAATTATTGTTTCTATTATTAAGCATCAGTGCTTCATAATTACCAAAGTCGGGGTCTTTCACCGTCATTTCATATAAGCCATTAATATCTTTTTTCAGATAAACAGCCAACATTTCATCGAAGCTTTTCTTGGTACTATCAAGACTATACAAAAATTCTTTCAGCATCCGTGCTTGTGTTTTGTAGGGTATTGTATCCATTACACGAAACTGATACTCAATTGTTTCTAATCCCTTTGTAGCAATTTTTCTGTCCTTGGCCATCTCTTCAAACCTTGTTTCCCATCCTTCGGGGGCACAACCAAGTAAGGAGGGAAATACAGCGCTCATTGCCAAAATTGGCTTTGCCTTTGCCATCAATAACATCGGAATCCCAGCTTTGTCCATAAAAATATGACTCATACTATCAAAGTCTGCTTTACCAATCAGGTTTTCCAAACTCTGCCCGCTATCCATCAGCATACCTTTCATTGCTTTGGTCATCATTTCGGGGTCGCTTGTATTTATCTCCAGATACAATTGCTTGGTTGCATAAAAACTTCGTTTCAGTACACTATCAATTTTTATTTGATCGGGGCACATCAGGTGTATGGTTCCATATAAGTAGGAGGGTTCATTAATCCCATTACCACTTATCTTCCACAACAAAGCTTTTTCTTTTGGAGCTTGTGCAATAGCAAAGAGCGTTAGGAGTAGTAGAAAAGAGGTGCTTATTGATTTCATAATTTTATTTTAAAACTTAACACATAGGAACATAGGTACATAGGGCATATAGCAAATAATACTCTACATAATCCTATGTTTTCTATGTCTCTATGTTCCTATGTGTTAAAAATTATCAGGCATAAAAAAGGCCTCCATTATCAGGAAGCCTTTATTTATTTGAACATTACGCTTATAAATGCGATTGAATTTTCTTGTCCAACACACTCTTTGGCACTGCACCAATTTGTTTGTCAACCACTTTGCCATCTTTGATGAAAAGGATTGCGGGAATAGAAGTAATGCCATATTGTACACTGGTATTTGGATTTACATCCACGTTTATCTTACCAATTTTTACTTTACCAGCATATTCTTTACTTAACTCTTCGATGACTGGTCCAATTGCACGGCAAGGTCCGCACCATTCTGCCCAAAAATCAATTACGTTTAATGTCTTGCTATCCAATACTTCAGTTTGGAAGTTAGCATCTGTGAATTCTAAAGCCATTTTCTTTACTTTTTAATTTATTATTGAGGTGATTCTCCAATTTTCCGATGAGTTGTCAAATATACACCCAAAGACTATCGGGTGCTGAAATGACTTTTCAACATCCCCAAATTATGACGAGAATGCAGTGGATAACTGACAGAACGACTTTATTTAGATATTAGTTAATAGATATGAGATATTAACGATGCAACTTATTTTACGATGTCTTATTTAACTAATATCTACTATCTCATATCTACTAACTACATTCGCTGCTATGACAAAAGTGTTTTTGAAGCGTAAAATTGCGCCGCGTATTGCCAATGGACATCCTTGGATTTATGGTAATGAGATAGAAAAGATAGTTGGTGAGCCTGCCGCTGGTGATATTGTAGAGGTTTTTTACTATGATAAAAAGTATGTAGGACGTGGGTATTTCAATCAGCAATCGCAGATTGCGGTTCGGTTATTAACCCGTAAACATGAAAATATAAATGATGATTTCTTCTTAAACAGAATAAAACAAGCATGGAAATATCGTCAGAAGTTGGGATATACCGAGAATTGTAGACTCGTATTTGGTGAAGCAGATTATCTGCCAGCTCTTGTGATTGATAAATTCAACGATTATTTCGTTATTCAAACCCTTTCTTTCGGGATTGAGAAATGGAAGCCCGCCATCGTGAATGCCTTGCTGGAAATATTTAGTCCCAAAGGAATTTATGAAAGAAACGATGTGCCAGTAAGAGAGTTGGAAGGATTGGAGCAGCAAAAAGGCTTCTTGACAGCCCCATTTGATACCAACATTGTTATCAACGAAAATGGTTTTAAGTTTAATGTTGATATTGAGAATGGACAAAAGACGGGCTATTTCCTAGATCAGCAAGATAATCGCCGTGCCATCAAAGAGATTGCAAAAGGCGCAGATGTTTTGGGTGCATTTACGTACACAGGTACTTTCGAAATTCATGCTGCTGGCTATGGTGCAAAGTCGGTTTATGGTATTGATATCAGTGAGCAAGCCGTAGAACAGGCCAATAAAAATGCGGCATTGAATGGCTTGGAAAATGTCTGTCGCTTTGAGGCGATGAATGCTTTTGATGCCCTGAAAAGATGGGACAAAGAAGAAAAGAAATACGATGTGGTGATGCTAGACCCTCCCGCATTCACCAAAAGCAGGGAAAGTATTGGCAAAGCGGTTACCGGATATAAAGAAATAAACCTTCGCGGGATGAAGTTGGTGAAGAATGGTGGCTTTTTGGTAACGAGTAGTTGTACCAACTTGGTATCCCCCGAATTATTTTTGGATACCATTGCCGCTGCTGCAAGGGATGCCAAGAAAAGAATCAGACAAGTAACTTTCAAGGCACAAGCAAGCGATCATCCCATCATCTGGGGCTTGGAGAATACCAATTATCTAAAGTTTTTGATAGTAGAAGTAAGTGCGATGTAGGGTTTAGCATATTTTACTGGTAGAAATTACTTTTCTGTCAGTAGAAAATAGTTTTCTATCAGTAGAAAATGGTTTTCCATCAGTAGAAAATAGTTTTCTATCAGTAGAAAATGGTTTTCTATTAGTAGAAAATGGTTTTCTATCAGTAGAAAATGGTTTTCTATCAGTAGAAAATGGTTTTCTATCAGTAGAAAATGGTTTTCTATCAGTAGAAAATGGTTTTCTGTCAGTAGAAAATGGTTTTCTATTGGCAGAAATTGCATATCCGTTGGATTTCTCTCGCATGATCTTCGTTAATTTGCTAACACAAACAAATACAATCAAATGGCTACCTCACCTCTTGTAAAAAAATCACTTCATATACTCAAAATAAGTGGGATAGTGCTCTCTACCATATTGGTGTTGATGTTTCTACTGCCAATTTTATTTCCCGGAACGGTATCAAAAAAGATAAAACAATGGACCAATAACACCATCAACGGAGAGTTGAATTTCTCTAAAGCAAGGTTGTCTTTCTTCAATCACTTTCCGTCCCTCACGCTTACTTTGTACGATTTTACGTTGAAGGGGGCTGCTCCATTCGAAAAAGATACCCTGGTTTCTGCCAATGAAGTGTCTTTGGGTATCAATCTTAAATCTATTTTCTCCGATAAGATTGGTATAGATGAAATTTATGTGACCAATGGTGACGTAGATGTGAAGGTAGATTCGCTGGGAAGGGCCAACTATAATGTGTATAAGGGCGATACGAGTAAAATAGCAAAAGCCGATACCAGCCAAGGAAGTGCTTCGCTAAAAATAGATCGGATTCAACTGGACAATACCGATATACATTACAACGATCAATCGCTTAAAATGCAAATTGCTGCTAAGAACCTGAATTATTTAGGTAAAGGAGATCTGACAGAAGCCATCTTCGATCTCACTTCAAGGGTCGCAGTAGATTCATTTGATTTTACCTATAACAATGCGCACTATATCAGTTCAAAAAAACTAAAAGCGAATCTGATTACGAAGGTAAATACCTCTTCTCTGGCATTTGTATTTGAAAAGAATGAGATTGCACTGAATAAACTCCCGTTGGATTTTAAAGGGACTTTTGCATTTTTGAAGGATGGATATGATATGGATTTTAACCTGAACACCGTTGATGCAGACTTGTACGACGTTTTGGCGGCAATACCTGCCGATTATGCGTCTTGGTTTGCAAAAATGGATGCAAAAGGAAAGACAGAAGTGAATTTTAGCTTGAAAGGAAAGTATGAGGCCGCATTGAATGTGAAGCCCAATGTTTTGTTTGGAATAAAGGTTCGTGATGGCTATCTGGATCACGAAAAAGCGGCTAGTCCGTTAACAAATTTATATCTTGATTTCAGTTCCAGCCTCCCCAGATTGAATATGGATAGTATGCACGTGGATGTAGATTCGCTCTCATTTTCAGTGGATAAAAGTTATTTGAAAAGCAATTTGCACGTGGTGGGTTTGGATACGCCCTATATAAAAGCACACCTGAATGCAGAGCTGGATCTGGCTAAACTACAATCTGCAGTAGGCATCAAAGGGTTGGAAATGAAAGGGAAATATATCATGAACGGAGATGCAGCCGGAAAGTATTTCAGCAAGATAATTACCTATACAACAGGTAAAGTGCGTAAAGAAAAGCATCAGGATACAGTGTTGGCGAGCATTCCTTCCTTCAAATTTACTTCCTCCTTTTCTGATGGGTATATCAAGTATCCCTTATTGCCAAAAGCATTGGAACATGTGTCTTTTAAGCTAAACGCTACTTGTGCCGATGGCAATTATAAGCATACAATAGTGGATATGCAAAATATAAATGCCGAGGTACTGGACAATTATATTAAGGGTTATATCAAACTAAAAGGAGCAGAAATATTTAATGTTGATGCCGATTTGAAAGGAATGTTACGCCTATCAGACATCCAGCAATTTTATCCATTGGATAGTATGACTTTGAATGGAAACTTGTTGGCAGATGTTCAGGCAAAAGGCACATTGGATATGGCGAAGAAGATTTATCCGGTGGTAAATGCCAGCTTCAATCTAAAAGATGGTTCTGTCAAAACAAAATATTACCCCCATCCAATAGAAAAGATACAGGTTTCGGCAAAGGTGGTTAGTAAATCAGCCTCACCCAAAGATGTCAGTATCTCTGTTTTACCTATTTCGCTGGAGTTTGAGGGTCAACCTTTTTCCCTCAAGGCAGACGTAAAGAATCTGAATAATGTAAAATACAATATCACATCAAACGGAACAATAGACATAGGAAAAATATATCAGGTATTTGCTATAAAAGGGTATGGAATAAAGGGACTGATACGAGCCGACCTAGCATTGCGTGGATTGCAAAGCGATGCTACGGCAGGTTTGTATGGAAAACTATTTAACAAAGGGTCGTTACAGTTGAAAGATGTTTTATTGACCTCTGAGTTTTTTCCTAAACCATTTACAATACAGGATGGTATCTTTCATTTCGATCAGGACAGGATGATATTCGACAAGTTTAGGGCAACCTATGGCAAATCGGATTTTACCTTAAATGGATACCTGAACAATGTGGTTAACTATGCACTGAAGGATACGGCCGTGCTAAAAGGTAATTTTGATTTGAAGAGTAACTACCTTAATGTAGACGAATTTATGGCTTATGCCGGAACGCCTTCTACCCCTGCTGCGCCAGCAACGGCTGCGAAAGGAGTAGTGGTTATTCCAAAGAATCTTGACATTTCCTTCAACGCAAATATTGCCAAAACCAACTACCAGGGGATAAACATTGATAGCATCAAAGGACAGCTCGTAGTGGATAGTGGCAGCTTGAAAATGGTGCAAAGTGGATTTATGATTGTGGGTGCACGCGCTGTGATGGATGCCACTTACCATAGTTTGACTGCCAACAAGGCCTTGTTTGACTTCAAAGTGAATGCACAGGATTTTGACATTAAAAAAGCGTATGATGGTATCCCTATGTTCAGGCAAATGGCTACTTCTGCAAAGAGTGTTAAGGGGATTGTGTCGCTCGATTATCAGTTGGCAGGAAGGCTTGACGAGAATATGCACCCTGTTCTTCCTTCGATAAAAGGTGGTGGCGTATTGAGCTTGAAGAGTGTGAAACTAAAAGGGTTTAAGTTGATGGATGAAGTGGGTAAAGCAACAGAAAAAGATGCACTGACAGACCCAGACTTAGCTAGGGTGAGTATAAAAACCACTATTGCCAATAACATTATGACCATTGAGAGAACTAAGATGAAGATTGCAGGATTCAGACCAAGATTTGAGGGACAGGTTAGCCTTGATGGCAAATTGAACCTAAAAGGTAGAATCGGACTTCCTCCATTGGGAATCTTTGGTGTTCCTTTTAATGTCACGGGTACGCAAGCAAAACCTGTAGTGAAACTGAGAAGAGGTAATGATACAGATTCCTTGCATGTAACGGAAGATGTGGATGATAAGTAATTAAAGCGTATCTATCTTATTAGTAGTCCAGTTTTTATACCGAAAGTAAAGGAGATGCCCGGGCTTTTCCCTATTCTGTCGTTGCAATAGTTAAAGGCAGAAGTCGTTGTAAGATCCCAGTAGCTAGTGCTGTAATATCCTTTGTTGTCTATGCAGTAGCCAAAGCCTCCGTAGATATCTATCAAGGCTTTGTTCTTGATTATCCATTGCTTCCCTAACTCAATCTGCAGGGCTGCAAAGGTGGTAGTAGGTCTGGCTGATTGGTATTTATGATCATTGATACGTTCAATTCTGTTTTCGTCATACGTCCCAATGTATAGAATTGGTTTTGCATAAGCCCCCTGCATCACGTGTGTTGGCCCTTTTGCGCCTAGCTCAAATACGGGCAGTTTGCTAAACTTATATCCGGCAGCTAGAAAAAAACCAAGTTGACTTTTATGGGTTGGGCTGGAACTTACAACCGTATCTGAGTACGGAAAAGATTGATTTCTACCTAAACCTATAAAGCCAACTGTGATTTCATAGCTTTTGCGTGGCGCCAACATTTTCTCATAAGTGATCTGAGAATAACCTCTGAATGGGCCGAACACATCTACTTTAATATTTTGTATAGCCCCATCAGTAGTGGACTTTTGCTCCTGAGAATATCCCGAAGACATCATAAAAAGTAAAACAAATATGCCGACCAATCTGTTAAACATCAAAATAGTTTCTTCTATGACTGAATTAGCATTCAAAACGTTGCGTGATTTGACAAGTAGAACGAAAATCTTGTAGTAATGGGCAAAATTAAAGGCCGTTATAGCTAAATAACGACCTTTAATTGTTATGAAAAATTTGTTTATGCATTTATTATTTTGATAAACTCATCTGCAATCAGTGAAGCACCGCCCACAAGCCCACCATCAACATCTGTTTCTGAGAATATTTCAGAAGCATTACTTGCTTTTACGCTTCCGCCATACAGGATAGGGATAATATTTGCCACTTCTGTACCATATTTTGCTGCAAAAACAGAACGGATAGATGCATGCATCTCTTGTGCTTGTGCACTACTAGCTGTTTTGCCTGTGCCTATTGCCCAGATGGGTTCGTAAGCAATCACCAGCTTCACAATTTCAGATGCAGGCAGGTGGAAAAGACTTTCTTGCAATTGCTTTGCAACAAAGGCATTCTGCGTATCTGCTTCTCTTATTTCCAACGGTTCACCACAACAAAAGATAGGGATTATGTTATATTCCAGACAGATATTTACTTTGTCAGCAAGAAAAGCATTGCTTTCGCCAAAATACTCTCTGCGCTCTGAGTGGCCTAATACCACATAATTAATACCTATTGACTGCAATATTTCTACTGATAATTCTCCTGTGTAGGCGCCAGACTTTTTACTGTAACAGTTTTGCGCAGCAACTTGCAAGTAAGGATTACCACTCAGCTTTTCTTTTGCCAGCATCAGATAAGGAGCAGGAACTGCAAACACAGCTATTTTGTTTTCATTTACGGTTAATGGTGCTGCTGCAAAAGCATCCAATAAGGCATTTGCTTGTTCTAAAGTGCCATTCATTTTCCAGTTGGCAGCGATTACTTTTTTACGCATAGTATTTTGTATTTAATTATGAAGAATTTTATATTTATTATTCCTGCTGTAAATTATTTAACAAGATTAGAATCTCTTGTGTTGATACGAACCCTGTAAAATTCTTTCTTCTAAGCCCATTTATCAATTTTAAATCTCCCGTCCAAATCAATGCTTTTAGGTGAATTGCAAGAGCTACAAATGGTGTATCTTTTGAATCAATATCTTGTAATAACAACTCGGTTGACTTTACAATTTCTGAAGGAATTAAAAGCTCATTTATGAAAGTTATGTTTTGAGATAATAGTGTTTGTAATTCAAATAATTCCTCCTCGGGAAGTTGTGTTAGCGCCAGAAGTTTCTTTTTATGTTTTATCAACTCTATTAAAAGGAAATTGCAGGTATAAAACTGAAGATATCCTTTAGAGCCTAAGAGTAATTGTCCAATTTTACTTGATGAATTAAGTATCCCACTGAAAAGAATATTTGTATCTACTACTATTTTCATTTGGTAAGGGATTCCCTGTTATTATTCCACCAAGAAGAACTTATTTCATCAGCAATTTCATCAACAATTGATTGAGAGACTTTGAAACCAGATACCAGCTCTTTGTAACGAGCGAAATTTATCAAATCTTGCAACTCCTCTACATCCACTGATGCGGGAAGCCTGAGGATTACTTCGTTTGTTGTTCTTTCTACAATCATAACTTTATATTTAGCCGAAAATAATCATTCTTAACTGTATTTATCAAAATAGTTCCATTTAAAACAAAGGCTGAACAATTATTCTGCAATTGCGCCAAATATATACCTAAGCACCTCAATTTCTTCCTGACTTAGATGCTGGTGCTTCATTTTCTTCCAGTTATTAATGTCCGCTACCGCCTTTTCAAAGATGTATTTATCTTTCAATCCCCAACTGAAGTCCTTAATTACCTTGGGCAGCAATCCCGTTCCAAATACATTACAGCTCACACCAATTACAGAACCAGTATTGATGCGGCTATTGATGGCTACCCTGCTGTAATCGCCCATTATTAATCCACACTTCTGTCCTGCATCAATGAACTCATTGACGCCTTCATTCCACTGACGCACAGTCCCTCCCGTATTCTTCACATTGCTATTACTTGTACCTGCACCAAAGTTGCACCACTCCCCAATCACACTATCGCCTAAGTAACCATCATGTGCTTTGTTGCTGTTGCCTTGCATCACTATGTTTTTTATTTCGCCACCGCCCAAGCAATTGGGGCCGAAAGTGGTAGCGCCATATATTTTGCTCCCCATCTTTAGCAAGGAGTTATTACCCAACACAAAGGATCCGCGTACCAGACAGCCTTCCATCATCGTTGCATTCGTACCTATATATATAGGACCAGCAGATGCGTTCAACGTGCAAAACTCCATCGACACGCCTTGTTCCAAAAAGATGTTGGAGGCATTGATTACATTATTGGTAGCAGATATGGGTTGTGAAGTACGGTTGGCAGTGACTAATTTATAATCGAACTGAATAAACGCCTCGTTCATTTGAAAGAGTTGATGTGGGTATTCCAAACGCGTTGCAGAAACCAGAATCGGCTCTTCAAACCACTGCAAAGTATTGTTTACATCAAAGGTTGCTGCTGCTTCTGCACTTCTTCCGGCTATCAATCCATGCGCATCTGCTATTGCTTGATTAGGTTGTAAATCCTTTATCAGTGCCAACAATTCATCAGTAATAATGACAGTGCTATCAACCCAAATATGTTCACTGGCAGGTATCGTTTCATACAAAGGCATCAGATATGGAGCGGTATGAATGTACACATCCTCATCAGTCAGTTTCTCCCATCTTTCCTTTATAGTCAATATGCCCATCCGCAAGCCTGCTGTTGCACGTGTAGCAGTAAGCGGGAAAAGTTGTTTTCTGTATTTGTTATCGAATAAAACCATTAATTAGTTATGAATTATGAGTTATAAGTTATAAGGAAAGATTTTACAGATTTGCGAGTAACAGGGCATTCTTAAAAGTCTTCAGCCAGTTCTTTACAAAAGCAAAGTCTGTAATCAGGTCGCTGCGTTTTACCTCTTGCCAGTTGATGGGCTTGGGATATTTAGTGTCTATTGCCTGTAGATGTTCCAAGGCCGTCAATCCAAACGCATGCACACAAGCCATTCGTCTGATTGTTTTCAGCTTGTTCTTCTTGGGTGCATCACAAGCCATAATTGTTTGATTCAGCACCTTGCAAGCTTCCAAGAATAACGCTTTCGCTTGCGCTACCGATTCTGTTTTGCGTATGTAGGTATAGCCACCATCCAATATGTCTTTTTGTGCATCAAAGGCATCATTCACCAACTGACCAACATACCCACTCTGATAAATAAAACACTTCTCGGCATCCGTCCATTCTTCATCCAGAATACTTGCCCACAGCAACGAACTATTGCCACACTTTACATCGGACAAGTACAACACTTCCTCCAGCGTAATGGTGCTATCCAACTGTTTAGCAGAGACAATCTGCCAGTCAATCGCCAGTTTAAGACTGCTTTTATAGAAGTCAGTAGGCGTAAATATTTGTTTCAGAGCATCATCCATTGCCATAAATACCTGCATCTTGGGCGTGCGTTCTTCTTGTGGCAATGTCTTCTCAAATATTTCTACCAGCTTCTCTTTGCTCCACTTTTCTTCATCAATAAAATCATCGTACAGGGTAGCCCAAACACTTACATAGCCCAGCCGCTCAGTTTCCACACGTGTAAGCCTTCTGTTTTTGATGGACAGGTAATTCTCACAATTAACTACGTGATTGAATAGGGGATAATAAAACTTAATCTTTTTAGCTTCTCTTTCTCCCGGATGATAGTTGAACTGGTTGCAAGCGGCATCTACTTTGGGTAACAGGAACGATTTGATGAAGGCAAGCTGTCTGTTAATACGAAAGCAATAATTGGCTGCATAAAACAATAGCTGCAAATAATTCATAGCGGCAAGATAAAGAAATAATGGTTAGGAGGTGGAAGGAGATGGGATTTTGATTCTTTACTATTGTTTTTAGTCACGGCCCCAGCTATTTAATCGCCTAGATAGTTATGATATTATTTACCCAATCAATGCAAAAGTCATTTTTACCTATAAAGTCAAGTCCAATTAAGCCATCATAATTTGAAAAGATTCCATGTCCAATAAAATCATAGACCTGTATACTAAAATTGTCTTTCTTTATTCCAAGCGAGTCCATTTGCCTTACTTCAAATATTTCAGAAGAAACAATTCCATTGGCAGTTTCAATTTCAACATCTCCTTGTTTATCCTTTGTTTCATATCCAGAGATATACAAAGCATTACTATCAATAGTTGTATTTGAACAACCTGTATCAAGTATCATCCTGAATTTATATTTCTGATCAAGAACCAAACTTACAATAATAGACCCCGAGTTGAACATTCTTTCAAAATGATATTTCATCTTTTGCTACTATTAAAGATTCCTGTCATTACCCTTACAGATGGGATTTTGCCTGTGTAGACAACGGTAATAGTTTCGTAATTATCTGTTTTACTTTTTCCTAGATAATAAAGTTCTTTTTTGTCTTTGCTATGTAAGATAGGGATGCCCGACAGCACATTCAGTTCAGGTTCATCCATAATTGGATTGCCTATCAAAACCCATTCATCGGGATACATCTTTTTTATCAAATCAATATCAAGCGCATCCATTTCAAGAGTGTTTATGTAATGTTGTCAAAACTAATCTATTTTACACCAATCACTAACTATTGCGTGGTAATAACTTCTATTCATGAACTAGGTAACAAAACTATCTTAGCTGATGAGCGCGCGAAACGCGCGCGGCAACCCTTGTGGATAGGGGCGAGTTATGTGGACTAACTGTGTGAT